>Ga0209347_1002849_pt1 | contig 21671 bp, 17 predicted proteins | sample AutmiccommuBRH23_FD_187382 | JGI IMG/M metagenome (GOLD analysis project Ga0209347, IMG submission 187382) | Deep subsurface microbial communities from Mt. Terri, Switzerland - Autotrophic microbial communities BRH/23 (SPAdes) (version 2) | ecosystem: Environmental > Aquatic > Deep subsurface >...
CTGCGGCGGATCTTCTGGATCGCCCAGGCAAGGCCAGCCTCCACCGGCGAGGTTTCCTCATCGATATCATGGCCATAGAGGCACAGCCCCGCCTCCAGCCGCAGGCTGTCGCGCGCGCCAAGCCCGATGGGGGCGACCTCGGGCATCTCCAGCAGCCGGTCCGCCAGCGCCTCTGCAAAGCCGTCCGGCACCGAGATTTCAAACCCGTCCTCGCCGGTATAGCCGGAGCGGGAGATCCACAGCTCCACCCCCTGCCACAGCCGGATGCCGACATCCATGAAGGCGAATTCCGGCGCATCGTGCACCAGCCGGGCCAACGCCGCCTCGGCGCCCGGGCCTTGCAGCGCGATCAGGCCACGGTGCGGCACCTCGGCCACGTCGCAATCGGGCAGGCCTTGGCGCAGGGCGGCAAGATCAACCTCTTTGCGTGAGGCATTGACGACAATGAAGAAATGGTCGCCGCGATTGGCGATCATCAGGTCATCGATGATCCCGCCCGCGTCATTGGTCAGGAAGCCGTAGCGCTGCCGCCCCTCGGCCAGCCCGGCGATGTCCACCGGCACCAGCCGTTCCAGTGCCAACGCCGCATCGGCCTGATTGCCGCTGACGGCGGTGACCAGCACCTGCCCCATATGACCGACATCGAACAGACCCGCCGCGCTGCGGCTGTGCAGATGCTCCTTGAGCACCCCGGCGGGGTATTGCACCGGCATGTCATGGCCGGCGAACGGCACCATTTTCGCGCCAAGCCGCAGATGCAGGGCGTGAAGTGCCGTACGGTTCAGGTCGGCCATTGCCGCCCTCCTTGCCTTTGGCCGGGGAATACGCCCTGGCATCGCCCGACGGAATCCTCCCGTCGTTCCGATGCCCCCTCTGTCCTTGCGCCTGAGATCGTTATCCCTTCGGCGGACGCGGGGATGCCGCGCCACTCTCCAGAGTCCTTGTGCCAGAACGGTCCCTTGCGCCTGAGAGTTTACCGGGGCGGTTGCTCCTTCGGCACCGGAGTGCCCCTCGCGGGGTGCCCCGGATTCTCCCGATCCTGACCTTTCCCGGATACCCGAGCCGCCGCGGTTCTGGCAAGAGAAATGCTGGGAAGCGACGCTTTGTCTGCACAAAGCGCCGCCTGCGGGCGCGTGGTGGTGACGGATCAGGCGCCGAGGAAACCCTCCAGCACGTTCACCGTGTTGATCCCCACCGCCTCGATCGCATAGCCGCCCTCCATACAGAACACAGTGGGCAGGCCAAGCGCCGCAATCCGGCGTCCGGCATCGGCGAAATCGGGGCTGTCCAGCTTGAAGAAGCTGATCGGGTCGTCCTTGTAGGCGTCCACCCCCAGCGAGACCACCAGCGCCTCTGCGCCCCAAGCCTTGATGCGGGCGATGGCATCGTCCAGCGCGCCCGACCAGCGGTCATAGCCGGTGCCGGGCGGCAGCGGGTAGTTGGCCGTGGTGCCCTCCCCCGCGCCCGCGCCAGTCTCATCCGCGAAGCCGAGGAAGTAGGGGAAGGCGTCTTCGGGCGCGCCGTGGACCGAGGCGAAGAACACGTCGCCGCGGCCATAGAAGATGTCCTGCGTGCCGTTGCCGTGGTGGAAGTCGATGTCCAGCACCGCGACGCGCCCCGCGCCCTGATCGCGGAACATCTGGGCGACCACGGCGGCGTTGTTGAGGAAGCAATAGCCGCCATACATATCCGCCGTCGCATGGTGCCCGGGCGGACGGCAAAGCGCGAAGGCCGACCGCGCCCCCGCCGCCACATGCCGCTGCGCCGCCTGCGCCGAGGCCATCGAGGACAGCGCCGCGCCCCAGGTGCCGCCGGTGATCGCGGTTTCCTGCGCCAGGCAGTAATAGCCCGCCAGCCCGTCGATATTGCGCGGCGGGCGCGCCATCTGCATCCGCCGCGCCGGGATCGCCGCCGGGATCACCTCACCGGCGCAGCCCGCGGCCTTCCACTGGTCCCATGCCGTTTCAAGGAACGCGAGAAAGCCCGGGTCCATCATCGCCCGCACCGGTGCCATATCGCAGGGGCCGGGATCGGCGATGTCGCGCAGGCCCTGCTGTTTCAGCCGCTGATAGACGTATTCCGCCCGGCTTGGCCGCTCATAGGGGGTGACGAACTGCCCCCCGCTCAGCTCGACCTGCGGGAAATGCAGGCGGTGATCCTCGCTGAAAAACACCTTCATGTCTGGTCTCTCCTTGGCTGCCGCCGCTGCGCGTTGCGGCGATCCTGCCCGCAAGCGCGTGGGCCGGGAAGGTGGAAAACGTCAGGGCAGCAAGCCGCGCTGGCGCAGGTCTGTAAGGATTTCAGCGCGGTGCTGGTCGCGGGCGGGGAGCGGGTTCAGGTCCGCACGCTGGCCGTCGAAGCGCGGGGCCGGGGCAGGTTCCGGCTGGCCATCCCGATGCTGCCATGTGCCGCGTTCGGCCATGTGCGGATCGGCTGCGGCCTCGTCCGGCGAGAGCACGGGGGCCACACAGGCATCGCTGGCCCCGAAGAGCGCTTGCCAATGGGCGCGGGGATGGGCGGCGAAGATCGCCGCCAGCCGGGCCGTTTGCGCGGGCCATTGTGCGGAGTCGTGCTGCGCCGCCATTGCGGGGTCGCCGGACAGCCCCAGCCCTTCCAGCAGCAGCGCGTAGAATTTCGGCTCCAGCGCCTGCACGGCGACATGGCCGCCGTCTGCGGTGCGGTAGCTGCGCGACCAGTGCGGGCCGTCCAGCAGGCTGGCGCCGCGGGCAAAGCCCTGCGCGCCGGGCGGGCGCAGCGACAAGAGCAGCGCCAGCATGTGGGCCGAGCCGTCGACGATGGCGGCATCGACGGTGGCGCCCTGTCCGCTCATCCGCGCCCGCATCACCCCGGCCAGCAGCCCCACCGCCAGATACAGCGCCCCGCCGCCGATATCGCCCACCAGCGTCGGCGGCGTCACCGGCGCCTCCCCCGGCGCCCCCGCGAACCACAGCGCGCCGGAGCGGGCGAGGTAATTGAGGTCATGCCCGGCCACCGGCGCCAGCAGGCCTTCCTGCCCCCAGCCGGTCATCCGGCCGTAAACGAGGCCCGGGTTCAGTGCGCGGCATTCCACCGGCCCCAGCCCCAGCCGCTCCATCACCCCCGGCCGCAGCCCCTCGATCAGCGCCTCGGCCGAGGTGATCAGGGCGCGGGCGATGATGAGGTCTTCGGGGGCCTTGAGGTCGAGCGTGATCGACCGCTTGCCGCGGTCCAGCAGGCCCGGCGCGCCCGGTGCGGGGCGGTGGATGGTGATGACCTCGGCCCCCAGATCGGCCAGCAGCATTGCGGCGAAGGGGCCGGGCCCCAGCCCCTCGAACTCGACGACGCGCAGCCCCTCCAGCATCAGCCCCTCCAGCCCGGAAACAGCGCGCGCGCTTGACCCGCGGTGTAGCGGCCAAGGCGGACATCCTCATCCACCGCGGCCGGATCGCGGAGGGCCGGGTCGCCGTAACCGCCGCCCCCGGGGGTGCGCACCCGCACCCGGTCGCCGGGTTGCAAGGGAATGTCCTGCGCCTTGGACAGGTGCTCGGGCACCGTCACCACGCCGCCGCGGATCACCTCCACCCGGTTCACCGCGCCATCCTGCCCGCCAAGCGCGCCCTGCGGGCCGGTGCGTCCGTGGTCCATCACGAAACTGGCCCGCGCCTCGCCGCGCAGCAACTCGATCTCGTAATCCAGCCCGAAGCCGCCGCGATGCTGCCCCGCCCCGCCCGAGCCCTCATGCAGCGCATAGCGGCGGTAGAGCACCGGATAGGTCTGCTCCATGATCTCCACCGGCGGGGCCTTGGAGATGCCGATCGTGGAGCAGCCATTGGCCAGCCCGTCATGGCCCGCATTGCCGCCATAGCCGCCGCCCGAGATCTGGTACATCACATAGTCACGGCCCCTGCCCGGGTCGTGCCCCCCCAGCCCGAAATTGCCCGAAGTGCCGGCGGGGGAGGCGGTGACGAGGTCGGGGATGCCCTGCACCAGCGCCGCGAACACCGCTTCGGCAATGCGCTGGCTGACCTCGGCCGCGCAGCCCGACACCGGGCGGGGGTAGTGGGCATCGAGGAAGGTGCCTTCGATGCCGGTGACGTGCAGTGGCTCGAACGCGCCCGCCGACATCGGCACATCGGGGAAGATGTGGCGCAGGGCGAGGTAGACCGAGGAGAGCGTGGTGGCGCGGACCGAGTTCATCGGCCCGGCGCAGGGCAGCGACGATCCGGTGAAGTCGAAGGTCAGCGTCTCCTCGCCCGGCGCGCCGGCGCGGGTGACGGTCAGCGCGATAGTCAGGGGCTCGTTGACCACGCCGTCGCTGTCGATGAAGGCGGTGGCGGTCAGCCGCCCCTCTGGGATCTGCGCGATGCTGGCGCGCATTTGCCGGGCAGCCAGCGTGCGAATGCGGGCAATCGCCTCTCGCACGCTGGCATCGCCATAGCGGTCGAGGATTGCCGTCAGCCGTTCGGCGCCGACCAGCAAGGCCGAAGCCTGTGCCTTCACATCGCCGATGCGCTGGCCCGAGACGCGGATGTTGGAGCAGATCACCTGCCACAGCTCGGGGTCCATCACCCCGCGTTTGAACAGCTTGACGGGCGGCAGGCGCAGCCCCTCCTGCTCGGCGCTGGTGGCGCTGGCGCTGAAGCCGCCCGGCACCGCGCCGCCGGTATCGGGCCAGTGGCCGGTGTTGGACAGCCAGCAGAAGATCGCGCCCTCCCGGTAGAAGGGCATGGCGAAGCGCACATCCATCAGGTGGGTGCCGCCAAGGTAGGGGTCGTTGACGATGTAGATGTCGCCGGGCTCGGGCGGCAGCGTCTCGCCGCTGGCGATGCGCTGGATCAGGTGGCGGGTGGAGAACTGCATGGTGCCGACGAAGACCGGCAGGCCCCGCGCGCCTTGCGCGATGAGAGAGCCGTCGGCGGCGTCGTAGATGCCGTCGGAGCGGTCATCCGCCTCGGCGATCACCGGCGAGAAGGCGGCGCGGGAAAAGCTGAGGTCCATCTCGTCGCAGACCTGCTGGAGCCCGGCCTGGATGACGGCGAGGGTGACGGGATCGAGGGTCATGGCGTGGCGTCCCTGGCCGGCGCCGGGGGGCCGTCTGCCCCGCATCGTCTGAAGGAAGCCGGGGGGCCGTCTACCCCCCGGAACCCCCCGAGGATATTTGGAAAAGGCAAAGCAGGCATGTCAGGCGCCTCCCACCGTGACGATCAGGTTGCCGTCGGCGTCCATGCGGACATGGTCGCCGGGGTCGAGCACCAGAGTCGTGTCCATCTGCTCGAGGATCGCGGGGCCGGTGAGGTTCAGGTCCGCGGGCAGATGGTCGCGCCAGTAGACGGGGGTGTCGGTCCAGCCGCCAAACCAGACCGGGCGGGTGCCGGTCCGGGCCTCGGCCAGGGTGGCGCGGCGGTGGGCGGGGTCGATCAGGGCGGCGAGGTCGATCTCGGGGCGGGCGCCGATGACCGAGGTGTTGAGGTTCACGAGGTTGGCGGGGATAGCGTCCAGATCGACGCGGAAGCGGGCGTGGTAGGCGCGCTCGAAGGCCGCCTGCAGCGCGGCGCGGGTGGGCTGGCCGTCCGGCAGCGGCACCCGCAGCAGGTGGGTCTGGCCGACGAACTGCATGTCGACGCTGTATTCGGCGGTGATGCCCGTCAGGGCGATGCGCTCGGCCCCGATCAGGGCGCGGCCCTCGGCCTCTTGCGCGGCGAAGATGGCGCGGACGCCGTCCATGTCGGCAAGGTCCAGCGGGCGGTTCAGGGTGCGCACGAAATCATGGCGCAGGTCGGCCACCACGCAGCCAAGCGCGTTGGTGATGCCGGGGCGGGCGGGGACCAGCACCTGCGGGATCGCCAGTTCCCGCGCCAGTGCGGCGGCGTGGAGGGGGCCGGCGCCGCCGAAGGCGAAGAGCGCGAAGTCGCGCGGATCGGCGCCCATCGAGATGGAGACCATGCGGATCGCGCCCGCCATATGGGTGTTGCCGAGGCGCAGGACCGCCATAGCGGCCGCCTCGGGCGAGAGGTTGAGCGGGGCGCCGATCTGCTGCGCGAAGGCCTCGCGCACTGTGGCGCGGAGCTCCCCGCCGAACCGATCCGGCGGCAGGCGGCCGAGCAGCAGGTTGGCGTCGGAAATGGTGACTTGCGTGCCGCCGCGGCCATAGCAGATCGGCCCCGGCGTGCTGCCGGCGCTTTCGGGGCCGACGCGCAGCATCCCCGCGGCATCGACCCGGGCCAGCGAGCCGCCCCCGGCCCCGACGGTGCGCACATCGACCATCGGCACATGGATCGGCATCGCATATTCGATCTCGATCTCGTTCGAGACGGGCGCGCGGCCGCCGCGGATCAGCGCCACATCGGTGGAGGTGCCGCCCATGTCGTAGGTCACGAGGTTCGGCATCCCCGCCCGCCGCCCGGTATAGACCGCCGCCATCACACCCGAGGCGGGGCCGGACATCACCGTCTTCACCGCCTCGCGCGCAACGAGGCGCGAGGAGACCATGCCGCCATTGCCGTTCATCACCAGAAGCTCGCGCTGGTAGCCGCGGGTGTGGAGTTCGTTCTGCAGCCGGGCAATGTAGCGTTCCAGCAGCGGCTGCACCGCGGCATTGACCGCCGCCGTCACACCCCGTTCGTATTCGCGGCTTTCGGACAGCAGGCGGTGGCCGATGGTGATGTGGGCGTTGGGCCAGACCTCTGCCGCAATCTCGGCGGCGCACAGTTCATGCGCGGGGTTGGCGTAGGAGTGCAGGAAGTGGATCACCAGCGCCTCGCAGCCCTTGGCCAGCAGGTCCGCCAGCGCGGCGCGCAGGGCGGGCTCATCCAGCGGGGTCAGCACCCGGCCCCGCGCGTCCATCCGCTCGGGCACCTCGGCCCGCAGGTCGCGCGGGATGATCGGCACGAACCGGCCGGTCATGCCATAGGGCTGCGGGCGGGTGCGGCGGCCAAGCTCCAGCACGTCGCGGAAGCCCATGGTAGTGACGATGCCGGTGCGGGCCAGCTTGCGTTCCAGCACGGCGTTGGTGGTGGTGGTGGTGCCGTGGACGATGAGACCGATGTCCGCCAGATCCTGCCCCGCCGCCTCGAAGGCCGCGAGCACGCCGAAGGCCTGGTTGTCGAGAGTCGTCGGCACCTTGGCCAGCCGCACGGTGCCGGTGGCGGGATCGAAGATCACCAGGTCGGTGAAGGTGCCGCCGACATCGACACCGGCGACGAGGCCGCGCTGTTCCCGCTCGCCCATCCTCAGATCCCCACGTATTTGAGGAATTCGGGTGAGGCGTGGGTCATCCCCGCCGCCGGAACCACCTCGGCCACGCGGCCATGGTCTACGAAGGCGACGCGGTCGGCGACCGACAGCACCGCATCGACGCGCTGTTCCACCAGCACCGTTGCGACGCCGGTGGCCTTCAGCGCCACCACCGTCTCGCGGATCAGCGCGATCATTGAGGGTTGCAGCCCCTCGGTCGGCTCGTCCAGCAGCAGCACCTTGGGCTCTATGCACAGCGCCCGGGCGATGGCGAGCATCTGCTGCTCGCCGCCCGACAGGGTGCGCGAGACCTGGCCCATGCGTTCGCGCAGGCGGGGGAAGAGGTCCAGCACCCGGTCGCGGGTGGCGGTGCCGTGGCGGCGGGTCATCAGCCCGATCTCGATATTCTCGGCGACGGTCAGATCGCCGAACAGGCGGCGGCCCTGCGGCACATAGCCGATCCCCAGCCGCGGCACCTCATGGGCGGGCAGGCCGCCAAGGGGCACCCCGTCCAGAACGATGCTGCCGCCGGTTGCGGGCACCAGCCCCATGATCGCCTTCATCAGCGTGGATTTCCCGGCGCCGTTGCGTCCCATGACGCAGAGCACCTCGCCCGGTGCCGCCTGCAGGGTCAGCCCCCGCAGCACCGTCACCGCGCCATAGCCGGCCTCGAGTTCGCGGACTTGCAGCATTCAGCCCCCCAGATAGGCGGTTTGCACCGCCGGGTTGGCACGGATCTGCTCCGGCGTGCCGGTCGCCAGCACCTGCCCGAAGGTCAGCACCGTGATCCGCTGCGCAAGGTCCATCACCACGTCCATATTATGCTCGATCAGCAGCACGGTCATGTCCGGCACCACGCCGCGGACCAGATCCTTGAAGGCGTCGATCTCGGAATTCGCCAGCCCCTGCGTCGGCTCATCGAGGATCAGCAGGCGCGGGCGGAGCGCGAGGCCCATCGCCACCTCCAGCAGGCGCTGGTGGCCGTAGGAGAGTTCGCCCGCCAGCATATCAGCGCGGGCGGCGAGGCCGACGCGCTCGAGGGCGGTCATGGACTCGGCGGCAAGATGGGAGGCCCCGCGCGACTGCACGGCCAGCGCGATGTTGTCGAGGACGGTCAGGCGCGGGTAGATCGCGGTGATCTGGAAGGTATAGGCGATGCCGGCGCGCACCCGTCGGTGGGCCGGCAGGCGAGTGATGTCCTGCCCGGCAAAGCGGATGCTGCCCGACTGGACCGGCACCCGGCCACACAGCAGGCTGACAAAGGTGGTCTTGCCCGCGCCATTGGGGCCGATCAGGGCGTGGATCTCGCCCTGCGCCAGATCGAAATCCACCCCGTCGACGGCGCGGAGGCCACCGAAATGGCGGGTCAGGGCGCGGGCTTCCAGCAAGGCTACGGCAGCCATTTCAGCCCCCTGTCGCGCAGTGCGCCAAGGATGCCCTTGGGAGCGAACAGCACCAGCACCAGCAGCGCCACGCCCACCACCAGCAGATGCGCGGTGGTGATGCCGCTGGCGAGGTCGATCAGGTAGAACATCAGCGCCGCGCCGAGGAACGGCCCCAGCACCGTGCCCGCGCCGCCAAGCAGGACGTAGAGCAGCGGCAGGATAGAATACTGGATCGAGGCGAAGCTGGCGCCGACATAGCCGAACAGCAAGCCGTAAGCCGCCCCCGCCGCCCCGGCATAGATGCCCGACAGCACCAGCGCCGCCAGCTTGATGCGGAAGGGATCGTAGCCCAGCATCCGGCTCCGCTCCTCATTCTCGCGCATCGCCACCATGACGCGGCCGAAGGGAGAGCGGACCAGCGCCAGCTTGACCAGCAGCGCCGCAGCGAAGAGGGCGAAGGCGGCGAGGTAGCGGGTGACATCCTGCGACAGGTCGAAGCCCAGCAGAACGCGGGCGGCGCGGTCGATGACGATGCCTTCCTCGCCGCGGGTGTAGGGGGTGTAGTAGAGGATGGTCAGGTAGCCGGCTTGGGCGAACATCAGGGTGACGATCATGAAGGACACGCCCGCGGTGCGCAGCGCCAGCAGCCCCACGGCCAGCGCCATCGCCCCGCCCGCGGCAATGCCGGCGACCAGCGCAGCCCCGGCGCCCCAGCCGGCCAGCGCGACCAGCATTCCCATGCCGTAAAGGCCCGCGCCGAAGAACAGCGCGTGGCCGAGGCTCAGCAGCCCGGTATAGCCAAAGGCGATGTTGAACCCCATCGCATAGACAGCCAGCACCATGATCCGCGCAAGGTTGCCGGCGTGATAGGCCGGCAGCACGACCTGCGCCGCCAGCAGCGCGGCCAGCACCCCCAGATGGAGGGCCCAGACTTTTGCCGCGACGCTCATGCCGTGCGCCTTCCCATCAGGCCCTGCGGCCGGAACACCAGCACCAGCGCCACGAACAGCGTCGCCAGAATCTTGGCCAGCGTCGGCGAGAAGAAGACCGAGATCACCCCGTCCGACAGCCCGATCAGCAGCGCTGCGACCAGCGTGCCGCGCAAGGAGCCGAGGCCGCCGATGATCACCACGATGAAGGACAGCAGCAGCGGATCATGCCCCATCAGGTAATGCGCCTGCTGGATCGGCACGATCAGCACCGCCGCCACCGCCGCCAGCCCCGCGCCAAGCGCGAAGACCCCGGCATAGACGCGGTCCACGTTGATGCCAAAGGCGCGGGCGGTTTCCCGGTCGATCTGGGTGGCGCGCATCACAAGGCCGATCCTGGTGCGGGCCAGCAGCAGCCAGACGCCCGCAAGGATCACCGCCGCGGCCGCGATCACCGCCAGCTTGTAGCCGGAATAGCCGAACCACGGAAACTGCACGCGCAGGGTGAAGGGCGCCTCGACCGGGCGGGCATCTGGGCCGTAAAGGCTCAGCGCCGCCTGTTGCAGGATATACAGCAGCCCGATGGTGGCGACGATGGTGGCGTCGGGATCGTAGTTCAATCGCTTCAGCACCAGCGTATCGGCCAGCGCCGCGACCGAGGCGACCAGCAGCGGGCACAGCACCAGCGCGGCGATGAATCCCACTGCGGGCGGGCCGGGGATCCATGTCGTCACGAACCAGGCGGCGACGGCACCCAGCATGAAGAACTCGCCATGCGCGACGTTGACCACGCGCATCACGCCGAAGACCAGCGCGAGGCCGACGGCGGTCAGGGCCAGCACCGCGGCCGTCACCAGCCCCTCCATCAGGGCCAGAAGCAGGAAAGGTCCGAAATCCACGTAGTGCCCCTTCTGGAGGACGCCGCCCTGCAGGGCGAGGGCAAGCCCCCGCCCCGCCTGTGGCTTAGAACGACATCGTCGTGTAGTCGGCCTCGTCGGGATATATCCCGTCCTCGGGCGAGGTGGTGTGAACCTTCACCAGCTTGCCGCCCTCGACCTTCGAGATGTATTGCAGCCCGAACACCTGATGGGTCTTGCCGTTGAAGGTTTTCGCGCCCTGCGGATGCTCGATCCCGTAGGGCATGTCGGTCATCGCCTCGATCGCCTCGACCAGCTTCTGCCGGTCCGCGGGGCCCTGATAGCCCGCCGCCTCCATCCCCGCCTTCAGGATGAACAGCGTCTCCCACGGCGAGAACATGTGCGCATAGGTCGAGATGTCCTTGGGATCGGCCAGCGATGCGCCATTGTCATCGACGCCCACGGCGGCGCGGTAGGTCGCCTCATGCTCACCCGCGTCGGGCTGCAGATAGCGGCAATGGCCCTCCCAGAAATGCGTGCCCTCCAGGAATTCCAGCCCCGGCGAGGCGATGTTCACCGCCTCCAGCGAGTCGATGAAGCCGAAGATCTGCGGACGGTCGCCCGAGCCATAGAACTCGCCCAGTTCCTTGACGAAGGTCAGCACGGCGGGGCCGACCATGACGTGATAGATCACCTCGGTCTCGGACGGGATGCGGGGCAGGTAGCGGGTGAAGCTGGTCTCGGTCGGCGGAATCGCGATCTGCTCGATCACCTCGCCGCCCGCAGCCTGAATGGCCGGCACGAAGGCGTCGCGGTGGTCATGGCCAAAGGCATAGTCCGGGAAGATCATCGTGACCTTCTTGCCGAGCGTTTCGGAAATCCACGGCGCCATCGCCTGCACCTGCGATTTCACATCGGTGATGCCCGGTTGCAGCGTCCAGCGGTTCATCTTGCCCGAGGCGACGTGATGGCCTTCGGAGCAGACCAGATAGGGCATCTTCAGCTCGCCCGCGCGCGGCGCGGTGCCGACGACGACATGGCTGAAGAGGGCACCGAACACCGCGTCGCAATTCGACTGGCTGGCGAATTTCTCCATCACCTCGGCGCCGCGCTTGGGGTCGGTGCCGTCATCCTCGAACAGGATCTCCACGGGCCGGCCATTGATGCCGCCGCCGTCGTTCACCAGCTTCAGCGCCGCCTGCGCCGTACGCTCATACCAGCGGCCATAGGCGGCGCCGATGCCGGTGCGGTGCAGCTGGAAGCCCAGCTTGATGGGGGCCGCGCTTTGGGCGCTGGCAAAGCGGGCCGGCAGCGCCAGCGCCGCGCCCGAGGCCGCAAGCCCGCCAAGCACCGTGCGGCGCGACGGGGTCAGTCCGATCAGTCTGGAAGTCATGGGAAGATCTCCGCTGTTGGGGGCTTGGCCCTGGTCTTGCGCGCCGGGCCTTGGGAAAATAATGTGAGTGTGCAAATGAAAAGTCCACGCATTTCTGCACGCCTCGCTGGATGTCGAACCGCCTGTTTATCAGGCGCCCGTCGGGGCCGATAGCAGCCAGAGACCAAGCACCGTGTAAAGCACCATCAGCACCGTGACCGGCAGATGTGCCCGGCCCGACAGGCGCGCCGCCCCGTCCGACAGCCGCATGGACAGGACAACGGCCAGCACATGGGCGCCAAGGATCACCGCGAATTGCACCGCCCAGATGGCGTGGACCCAGTGCGCGTCCATCAGGAAGCCGAAGGACACCCAATGCTCCGGCAGGCCCAGAAGCGCCCAATCCCGGTGCAGGGGATCGTTCAGCGCGGCAAGGACGTATTGCCCCTGTGTCAGCAGCGCGATGAAATAATGCGCAACGTGATAGCCCGCGGCAATCGGCAGGAAGGACAGCAGCACCGGCCCCGCCAGCGCGCCGAACCGTGCAAGGGGGGCGCGAGAGATCCGCAGCCCAAGTGCCAGCGCGCCAAAGATCGTTGCGCCGGTGAGTGCCCAGAGGGCCAGCAGGCCAGAGGTATTGACGCCGGTCACGGCAGAGCGGCCCGGAAACTCCAGCGGGTTGATCCCGATCCGCGCCAGCCACCAGAAGCTCTCCGACAGCCCGTCGAAGGTGACGCCCGCCAGCACCAGCGTCACGAAGGCAATGGCGGTGGGCGGCAGCGGGGCCATCCGCAGCACCTGCGCGCCCGGCAGGCCGGCCAAGCGGCGCACGGTCTGGCCTTGGGTTTCGTGCCAGAGCGGGGCGATCTTCGAGACGAAGCCGAAATAGACGGTGAAGGCCTCGCCCCGCTCCAGCCAGTCCTCGCCCTCGGCCACCGCCAGCACGAAGACCAGCAGCCAGTAGCCCGCCACGACGCGGGCCAGAACGGCGGGGTCGGCCGGGCGCAGCGACACGATCTCGAACCAGGCGAAGCCGAGGTAGAACAGCACCGCGGGCAGGTAGCCGAGCCGCGCCAGCCCGATGCCGCCGGTCCGCCCCAGCAGGCGGCGGGCGCTGCGCACCGGGCCGGTCCAGGGGTCGATCCCGCGCCAGAGGTCGCCGAGGATCACACAAGCGAGCGTCAGCGCCACCCAGACCACCGTCCAGACCATCAGCGGCAAGGGGTTCGCCATCGGATCGCGGCTGCCGAGGAGGCCGGTGAGTACCAGCCCCGCCCAGACCAGCGCGGCGATCCAGCTGACCAGCGGGCGCGGCACGATCACCCGCCGCTCCCACACCTGCTGCGTGGTGAAGGCCGGCAACCGACCCAGCAGCGCCAGCGCGCCGGTCAGCGCCACGGCCACCGCCGCGCCCAGGATATACCAGCCGGTCGGCAGCGTCAGGATCACCATCCGCTCCGACGCATGGGCCAGCGCCGCGCCCGGCAGCAGGGCCAGCGCGGTGGCCCCTGCGAGGCATCGCATCAGCGCAGCCCGTCCGTTCCCGCGACCTGCCAGGCCTCGAGCCCGCCCATCCGCGAATGCACCCGCCCGCCCCGCGCCATCGCCAGCACGAACAGGATCTCATCGGCGCGCGGGCCGTCGGGCATCGACACCGTGATCGCGTCGAAATGGCTGCGGACATAGGCGGCATTGATATGGCCCAAGGGCACATCCAGCGTTGCCCCCATCGCGCCCACCTTCATCGCCGAGGGCACGATGGCCCGCGATTCGCCCAGAAGCTCGCGCATCGCATAGCCGCCGGGCACGTGCCACAGCGCGCCATGCTCGGTCTCTCCGCCAGCGCCGACCAGCGCGCCCTTGCCATAGCCGTCGATCCCCTCCGGCCCGTCCAGCGCCGCGATCAGGCGGCGGCTCATGGCAAGGCCGAGGGGCTTGAGGTCTTCCATCGCCGGTTGCAGGTCCGGCTCATGGCGGCCTGCGAAGGGGTTGCGCACCAGCGCCAGCATCGCGGCACGGCGGCGGGGGAGTTCGGGCGCGGGGCCGCCGTCATGGTGGATATCCTCCACGATCAGGGTGGTCTTGCGGATGTCAAACTGGGGCAAGGCGGGGCTCCACGGATTGTTGCAGCAAGGGGCCGGTGACGTGCACGGCACCCTGCAGGAAAAGCGCCGCCCCGGCAATCAGGCCGCGGGCCTGCAGGCTGCGCGCGAAAGTCGCGCCGCGGTCGAGGGCGTTTGCGATGTCGTCCGGGGTCAGCGGGGCAACGGCGCAGGTGGCGAGCCGTTCGCCAAGGTCGCTGTCGGCCTGAATGTCGCAGGCCGGGCGGCGGGCAATGGCGGGATGGCCGGGCAGGTCCACCGCATTGGCGATCATCGTGGCGGCGGCATCGGCGGCGGCGGCGGTTGCGGCCAGCACTGTCACCGCATCGGCGATCCCCAGCGACAGGCTGCGCCCGCCCCGGCCCGAGGTGGCGATGCCGCGCACCGGGTCGGCATGGGCAACGCGCACCCGGTCCGGCGCACCCGGCCGCGCGGCAATGGCGGCGGTCAGGCTTTGCCCCCGCGCCAGCCAAAACGCGATGTCGCCGCCATTGTTCGCATAGGCCCGGGTCAGCCCGCCCCCCGCAACCAGCGCCGCGCAAACCGCATCCGCCACCGCCCCCGCCACAGCCGCCATCGGGGTGATGAAGGCCGGGCGGAACGGGGCCACCGCCGCCGCCATCGCCTGCGCCACCCGGCCCCGCATCGGGCCGGGGCTCTCGCTGCGCAAGGCCGGCAGTTCCGCGACCAGCGCCGGCAGCACCCCTTCGAACCGGGCCGTCGCGCGGGCATAGGCGGCGCGCACCGCCTCCGGGGCGCCAAACGCCTCCACGATCAGGTCGATGGGCCCGTGTTGCAGGTGCAGGCGGCCATCGGGCAGCAGGGCGGAGAAAGCGTTCATTCCGCCGCCCCCGGCCAAAGCTCCACCCTTGCGGCGGTGACATACTCCCCGCCCTCCACCCCGATCTCGGTCAAAGGCCGGATTGCCCCGCCATGCCCGCCAAGCGCCAGATAGGCCGCGCGCGGCAAGGTGAACTCCAGCGGCGCCACCAGCGCCGGGGTCGGCACCTGGCCGAAGGCCCCCTCGGGCAGCCGCGTCACATCGACCATGAAGGTGATGCCGCCGCCGGGCCAGAGGAACACCCCCGCCCCGCCCACCGTCAGCCGCGTCTCCCCGGCCTGCACCGACCGCGTCAGCCGCACCGGGTTGCGCGTGACCCCAGCGCGCAGGCTGCCGCCGGCCCCGCCGACGAACAGCACGGTGCACAGCGAGGGCTCGCAATTCTCGTCGATCAGCGCGACGGAGGGCCTCAGCGCCTCGGGCATCGGTTGCGGGACCGGCTGCAACGCCTCGTCCAGCACGTAATAGGCATAATCCTCGCCGGTGGTCGAAACCATCAGCAGCCGCAGCCCCGGCCGCGCGCCCTTCTTCGGGTTCCAGGGGCCGAGGATGTCGAGCGGATCGGTCAGCTTGGTACCGCCCCATCCCAGCCCCGGCTCCGACACCCGGAAATAGCGGCCGGGGGTGGAGCGCTGGCCGAGGATCTTGATCCCCGTCTCGGGCCAGCCGATCACCTTGCCCGCCTGATGCTCGGACACGACGCCGGTGATGTGGTCGTCGACCACCACCACCTCATCGACCAGCCCCTGCCACTGGTCCGCGAACATGCCGATGGTGGCCGAGCCGCAGCCGACGCGCATCCGCCGCTCCGGCACGCCGTCGACAATCGGCGCGCACCCGGCCTGCACCACAACGCTGGAGCCGCCGTCAATGCTCAGCTCCACCGCCTCGCGGTTGCACAGCGCCAGCAGCGCGGCCGAAGTCGCCCGCCCCTCGGCCTTGGAATGCCCGGTCAGGTGGCTGACCCCGCCCAAGGACAGCATCTGGCTGCCATATTCGGCGGTGGTGACATGACCCACCGCCTCGCCGCCCGCCCGCACCACGGCGCCCTCGGTTCCCAGATGGCGGTCGGTGTCGATCTTCACCTTGACGCCGCAATAGGAAAAGATCGCCTCGGTGACGACTGTCACCATGTCCGCCCCCTCGATCTGAGAGGAGACAATGAAGGGCGCGGGCTTGTAATCGGGATAGGTGGTGCCCGATCCGATGCCGGTGACGAAGGCATCCGCGGGCAGCATCCCGTCCTGCCAATCGGCCCCCGCGAAAGGCACCACTGCCCCGCCCGCCGCCACGCTGCGCGACAGCAGCGTCACCGGATCGGTGCGCAGGATCCGGCCCGCGACATTGCCATAACGGTCGCAGGCGCCGGTCTGACCGGGGGCGATGTAGCACATCACCGGGCAGGCATCGCAGCGGATCTTCAGCGGCGCTTCGCTCATGGCGCGCCCTTCGCCAGGATCGCGGCGCGCAGGCGGTGCGGCAGCAGCGGCACGCGGGTGACGGTCACGCCGGTCGCATGGCGCACCGCGTTCAGGATCGCGGGGGCGGTCGGGATCAGCACATGCTCGCCAAGGCCCTTGGCGCCGAAGGGGCCCTCCGGGTCCGCCCGCTCGATCAGCAGGCTTTCGATGAGGGGCACGTCGCCGATGGTGGGGATCAGGTAGTCATGCAGGTTCTCGGTTCGCCCCGGCAGGTATTCCTCCATCAGCGCCAGCCCGATGCCCTGCGCGATGCCGCCCTCGATCTGGCCCTCGGCAAGCGTCGGGTTGATGACGCGGCCAAGGTCATGCGCGGCGGTGATCTTGAGCAGGCGCACGGTGCCAAGCTCGGTATCCACCTCCAGCTCCACCATCTGCGCGCCATAGCCATAGACGGCATAGGGCGTGCCCTGCCCGTCGGCATCCAGCGGCGCGGTGGGCGGGTCATAGGTCTCCTCGGCCATCAGCGCATAGCCGTGGGGATTGGGGGCCAGCGCGGCGAGGTCGATGCGGTGCGCAGTTTCGCCCTCGACGACCATCTGCGAGCCCTCCAGCCGCAGGGTGGCCGCGCCGTTCAGCCCGGCCAGCCGCAGGATCTGCGCACGCAGGGCCGCGCCCGCCGCCTGCGCCGCCCGGCCCGAGACATAGGTCTGGCGAGAGGCAGAGGTCTTGCCGGCATCGGGGGTCAGGAAAGTATCGGGGCCGACAAGGGTGAAGTCCGAAACCGGCAGGCCAAGCGCATCGGCGCAGATCTGGGGGATGACGGTGTTGGAGCCTTGGCCAATGTCTGTGGCGCCCTGATGCAGCACAAGCGTGCCTACAGGCGTCAACCCCAGCCGGATGGTCGAGGGGTTGGGCAGCGAGGTATTGCCGCATCCATACCAGCAGGAGGCGACGCCCACCCCCCGGCGCAGGGGGCCGGGGCCGTTCGCGGCTTCGGCCTCGGCCAAGGCGCGCGCCCAATGCGGTTGCAGGGCCGTCAGGCAGTCATGGATGCCGGTCCCTTGCAGCACCTGCCCGGTGGCGGTGGCATCGCCGTCGCGGAAGGCGTTGCGCAGGCGGAATTCCAGCCGGTCGATCCCCGCCGCGTCCGCCAGCTGGTCATAGAGCGTCTCTTGCGCCAGCGCCGCCTGCGGCACGCCGAAGCCGCGAAAGGCGCCGCCGCTGGGGCCATGGGTGTGGATCGCGCGGGCTCGGGCCAGCACGGCGGGGGTGCGATAAGGGCCGGTGGCATGAACCGGCACCCGGTTCGCCACAGTCGGCCCCCAGCTGGCATAGGCGCCGGTGTCGAACAGCCCGTCGAAGTTCAGGGCGGTGACATGGCCGTCCGCATCGCAGCCGATCTCGGCGGTGATCCGGGCAGGGTGGCGCTTGGTGGTCGAGGTCATGCTTTCGGCGCGGGTATAGACCATCCGCGCCGGTCGCCCGGTCAGCAGCACCGCCAGCCCAAGGAGGGGTTGCAGCGAGACGTCAAGCTTGGACCCGAACCCGCCGCCGACCGCCGTCGGCAGAATCCGCACCCTTTCTGGTGGAAGGCCAAGGATCGCGGCGGTGTCGTCGCGGTCCATCACTGGCGCTTGCGTGCAGGCGCGGATGCACAGCACCTCGCCCTCCATCCAGGCGGAACCCGCTTCAGGTTCGATATAGGCATGTTCGACGAAGGCGGTCTCGATGCTTCCCGTCGCCAGATGCACCGAGGCGGCGAGGGCAGCGGCGGCATCGCCCCGGCGCACCAGGCCCGCGGTGAGGTGGTTGCCGGGGCGGCCCGGGTGAACCAGGGGGGCGCCATCCGCCTCGGCCTCAGCGGGATCGAGCAGGTGCGGGAGTGTCTGCCAAGTCACCGGAAAATCGGTCAGATCCGGTTCCACCCCCGGCTCGAAGGCGACCAGTGCCACCGCCTCGCCGCGCAGCCTTGCGGTGCCCTCGGCCAGCGCCGGCTGATCGGCAAAGGCCGGGATCACGCCAAAGCGGTTGCGGCCGGGAATGTCTCCGGCAGTGAAGACCGCGGCGACGCCGGGGCGGGCGGCCCTCCAGCCCGAAATGTCACCAAAGTGAAAGGCGGCGTGGAAGTGGGGCGAGCGCACCGCCTTGAGCTGCAGCGCGCCCTCGGGCCATTCATCCGCGCCGAACTGGTCCGCACCCGTCACCTTGGGCACCCCGTCCAGCCGCCGAACCCGCGCGCCCACGGCAGCACCGGCAGGCAGCGCGGCGTCGGCCACATCCACCCGCCAGGCATCGCAGACGGCGGCGAGGATCTTGCGGTAGCCGGTGCAGCGGCACAGCACGCCGCCAAGCGCGGCCTCTGCCTCGGCCTCGGTCGGGCGGGGCTTTTCAGCCAGCAGCGCGGCCGCGGCGGTCAGCATCCCGGGGGTGCAGATCCCGCATTGCGCCGCGCCGTGGCGCAGGAAGGCCGATTGCAGGCGGGAAAGCGTGCCCGCCTCGCCCGGCGCACCCGCCAGCCCCTCGACCGTGGTCACCCGGGCGCCCGCCAGCCGCCCCACCGGCATCAGGCAGGCACAGACCGCGGCGCCATCGACGATCACCGTGCAGGCCCCGCAATCGCCCGCATCGCAGCCGGATTTGGTGCCGCGCAGCCCCGCCTCCTCGCGCAGGAAGTCCGACAGGCGGCGCGCGGGATCGCCGGCTACGGCGATGGGCTGGCCGTTCACGGTGAGGGTGGCAAAGCGGCCGGGCTGGTTCATGCGAGCTCCTCCAGCGGCAGCGCCTGCGCCACCGCGCGGCGCAGCAGGACGCAGGCGGCTTCGGTGCGGTAGTCGGCAGTGCCGCGAATGTCGGCGATGGCCGAGAGGGCGGCGGCGACCTCGGCTTCGGTGATCCGCGCTGCCACCTCGGACAGTGGCGCGCCAAGCAGCGCCGCCTCGACCAAAGGCAACCGGCGCGCCACGGCGCTGCAGGCGCCGACCGCCAGCGCCGCCTCGACCACCCGCCCGCGCTCGGCCACGATCCGCACCGCGACCATGGCAATCGAGATCACCAGATAGGCCCGCGCCCCCAGCTTGACGAAGGACGACGTTCCCGCCAGCGCCGCCGCCGGGACATGCACCGCCACCAGCAGCTCATCTGGCGAGCGCGCCGTGCGCCGCACCCCCAGCACGAACTGCTCCAGCGGCAACCGCCGGAAGCCCCGTACCGAGGCCAGCTCCACCTCCGCCCCCAGCACCAGCAGCGGCGGCATCCCGTCGGCGGCGGGCGAGGCATTGCAGAGGTTGCCGCCAAGGGTCCCGGCGTTCTGGATCTGCCGCCCGCCGACCAGACGCGCCGCCTGCTGCAGGGCCGCCAGCGCCGGGGGCAGGTCGGCCTCGGCCAGCGCGGTCCAGGTTGTCCCGGCGCCGATGCGCAGACCCTCTGGCCCCGAAGCAATCCCCGACAGCCCCTCCAGCGCGGTGATGTCCAGCAGCGGCCCCGCCAGCCGCTGCGCCTGAGTCGCGGGGTAAAGGTCGGTGCCGCCCGCCAGCACCGTGCGCGGGCCGGCCGCCAGCAGCGCCAGCGCCTCGGGCAGCGCGGTGGGGCGGGCGTAGTCGCTGATGGCTTCCGTCATGGCCGGCCCTTTGGGTGGAAGGCGTGCTGTGCGAGGGACAATTCGTATGTGTAGAAACAAGATTGCGGCGCGCTTCGCCCCCTGTCAACAACCTTGCGTGGAGGGGGCGGCGCCTGTATCCCGGGGCCCGTGGAAAGCCCGGAAAAAACCTATGTGCTGGAAGATCAGGTGGGATTCGTGCTGCGCCGCGCGAACCAGCGGCACCTTGCGATCTTTGCCGAGGCGATCCCGGGCCTGACCACGACCCAATTCACCGTGCTGGTGCGCCTGCACGAGCTGGGGCCGCTGTCGCAGAACCATCTGGGCCGGGTCACGGCGATGGATGGCGCCACCATCAAGGGCGTGGTGGACCGGCTGGCGCGGCAGGGGCTGGTCGCCACCGCCCCCGACCCGGGCGACCGCCGCCGCCTGACCGTGAGCCTGACAGAGGCCGGTGCCGCCGCCTTTGCTGCCACCCGCGAGACGGCGCTGGAGGTCTCGCGCCGGACGCTGGCGCCGCTGACCCCGGCAGAGCAGGCGCGGTTCCTCGACCTGCTGAACAAGCTGGCCTGAGCGTTACTTCGCCGCGACGGTGATCGCGGTGCCCCACGGATCTTGCAACGCCAGAGGGCCCGCCTTCATTCCCGCGCGGCCCGCGATAGCCGCCAGTTCTGCCGGATCCGCGCGCATCACCACCTCGGCCAGCCCGGTGCCGCCAGGCGCGCGCAGGCCTGCGCCACGGCTGTTCCAGATGTTGGTGCCGAAATGGTGGTGATAGCCACCCGCCCCGAAGAAGTTCGCGCCCGGATAGCGGGTTGTCAGCGCCATGCCGAGTGTGCCCCCGAAGAACCCTTCGGTCGTCTCCAGCGCGCCGACTTGCAGATGCACATGGCCGACCACCGAGCCCTCGGGCATCCCCGCCCAAGGGCCGGCTGCCGCCGCCAGCACACCCGGATAGTCCAGCGGATCGCTGGCCATGCGGATGCCGCCCGCCGTCCTTGGCCAGTCGGCGCGGGGGCGGTCGACATAGACCTCGATGCCATTGCCCTCGGGATCGGCCAGATAGACCGCCTCGCTGACCAGATGGTCGGACGCGCCCTGCAGCCGCAGCCCGGTCTCGGCGGCATGGGTCAGCCAGCGGCCCAGATCGGCGCGGGTCGGCAGCAGGAAGGCGGTGTGGAACAGCCCAGCCTCACGCGGCGAGGCAGGCCGGGCGGCGGGATCGCGGCGCAACTCCAGCAGGGGGCGCTCGCCGGTGCCGAGGCGGAGGGTCTCGCCGTCCTGCGACAGTGGCTCAAGGCCCAGGGCGGCTTGATAGAAAGCTCCGACGGCGGGCAGGTCGCGCACGGTCAGCGCGACATGGCCGATCTCGAGGGGGGCATCACTGGTGGCCATGGCGGCTCTCCGGAACATCAATTGCTTCGGTGATAACAATGGGGGTCGCCGCTGCGGTTTGAAATTGCGGTTTCGGGACCATGCCATCCCACATTTCGGCAGACTCGGGCGGGCCGCTTGACAGCGCGCGCCGCGGCGGGGCCAATCGGCGGATCAAGGGCGAGGGAACGATGCGGATCTGCATATTGGAAACCGACCGGCCAGATGCCGGGTTCGTGGCGCGGCACGGGACTTATGCCGACATGTTCCGCGATTGGCTGGCCCCGGCCCTGCCCGATGCGGTGTTCACCGTGCATGACGTTACGGCGCCCGGCCCCCTCCCCGATCCCGCCGGGCATGACGGCTTCCTCGTGACCGGATCGCGCGCCGGGGTCTATGACCGGCTGGACTGGATGGGGCCGCTGGTGGCCCTGCTGCACGACCTGCGGGGCCAGCAGGTGCCGGTCACGGGGGTGTGCTTTGGCCATCAGATCATGGCGGCGGCCTATGGCGGGCGGGTGGAGAAGTCGGCGGCGGGCTGGGTCATTGGCCGGCACGACCATACCCCCACCGCGGCCGGTGC
>Ga0209347_1002850_pt1 | contig 21654 bp, 21 predicted proteins | sample AutmiccommuBRH23_FD_187382 | JGI IMG/M metagenome (GOLD analysis project Ga0209347, IMG submission 187382) | Deep subsurface microbial communities from Mt. Terri, Switzerland - Autotrophic microbial communities BRH/23 (SPAdes) (version 2) | ecosystem: Environmental > Aquatic > Deep subsurface >...
AGAAACAAAATCCTTTAACTATTGGTGAAACGTGGAAGAAAAAAAATAGTTACCTGGAATTGCTTCCGTTGAACTGGATAAATCAATCCGATACGTGAACATAATCAACATAAAGTTCATTATCCATGGTGGCCGTAGAGGAAAGTGTGTCAAAAAAGCATACAGCTTATAGCTTATAGCCAGGGCAATCCAAGTTTGCAAAATGGCATTTTTTTCAACCACTAAAAAAGGAATAATAAGATATATTGTTGAATTATGACTTATTGCCCCCTTGGAGGGGGATTTTTTTGAGGGGTAACCAGAAATATATGAAGCTTACTATAAAAAACGAATTTGCTGTCATTGGAGTACTGTCACTGGCACTGGCCTTTATAATAACCGTGGCTGACAATCATGCCCTCCGGGTGGCCCTGGGACTGCCCTTCGTGCTTTTTTTCCCGGGCTACACCCTTATAGCTGCCTTATTCCCGGGGCGGGAGGATTTGGACGGGATTGAACGGGTGGCTTTGAGCTTTGGCCTGAGTATTGCGGTGGTTCCCCTTATAGGACTGATACTGAACTATACTCCCTGGGGAATCCGCCTTTATCCGATATTGATTTCACTTATGTTTTTTATATTGGCCATGTCTTTACTGGGATGGTACCGGAGAAAGAAGCTTCCTGAAGAAAAACGTCTGGCTTTGGTGCTTAACATTACCCCACCCGACTGGAAGGGAATGTCCAGGCTGGACAGGGTCCTCTCAATACTGCTGGTGGTATCAATACTGTTTGCCCTGGGATCTTTGGCCTACGTCATTACAACACCCAAGGTGGGTGAAAAATTTACCGAGTTCTATATACTGGGGCCGGGAGGTAAAGCCGAAGGCTACCCCAGGGAGCTTAAGGCCGAAGAGGAGGCAACGGTGATACTGGGAGTGGTAAACCATGAGTACAGTGCCGTGGATTACAAGGTGGAAATCAGAGTGGCTGATAAGGTTATTAAAAGCATTGACTCCATAAAGCTGGATCACGAGGGTAAGTATGAAAACCCGTTGAGTTTTTCGGTGAAGGAAACCGGCCAGAAAATAAAGGTGGAGTTTTTGCTTTACAAGAAGGATGAGACAGATCGGTACCGAAATCTTCATTTGTGGGTGGATGTGATTAAATGAGTGTGGGGCAAATTGAAACAGGGATAAAGATGGATACCCCGGGTCAGGCAGGTCTTCAGGAGCGAAAGGATATCGTTTTCTGCTGCGCCTATGCCGCTTTAATAACTGCCGCCGAGGTGGTGGTGGGCTACGGCAATATAGTGATTGGCATGTTAATTCATGCCTGCCTGCTGATTGCCGTGCTGGCTCACTCATCCCTGGCTGGGCGGACTGAAACCTCTAAAATGCTTCTTACGCTGGCCCTTGCCCCTCTTATCAGGATGATGAGCCTGGCCATGCCCCTGGCCGGCATACCGGTATATTACTGGTATGCCGTCATCGGCTCCCCACTCATCGCGGCAACCATTACTGTGGCCAGGTTAAATAGCTATAAGGCCCCGGAGTTGGGCTTTAACTTTTCCAAAATCCCCGGGCAGTTGCTTTTTGGGCTGGTGGGAATTGGGCTTGGTTATATTGAATATATGATTCTCAAGCCCCAGGCAATTATTACACCGGTGACCCTGGGCAACATATGGCTGCCGGCCATAATTCTTCTTGTTTTCACCGGGCTGATGGAGGAGTTAGCCTTCCGGGGAGTTATGTTCAAGGCCTTTGCCGACGGGGTTGGCTCAAAGTTTGCGGTCCTGTATGTTAGCTACATATTCGCCGTTCTTCACATTACACACCTTAAAATTCTGGACATATTCTTCGTTTTTGCCGTCGCCCTGCTCTTCACCTACGCGTATAAACGCTTCGGGACGATTATTGGAATCACCCTTGCCCACGGAATGACTAATACCTTTCTTTATATCGTCTGGCCAAATTTTTTAAAATAAATTTTTAAAATGGGTTGGCTTTTCGTCGTATAAAATGCTATAATACCCATATAGTGGTGGACAAGAACTACTATACCAAGCCAAATATCTACTGGAACAAAGGAGACCAATATATGATTTCAACTGTAACCACTACAACTACAACAACCACAGTGGCTGCAACAACGACTACTACAGCTGCAGCCACAGCATCCACGGTCACAACAGTGGCTGGTACACCTCTGGTAGCGCAGTTGGGTATGATAGCAGTCATTTCGTTGATTGTATTACTGATTATAAAAGAACTCAGTGGAGCATACTCAGCCCAGATGAATGAAAACGGGACAATCTCAATGCCAGCATCAAAGCTGGAAAGTGTTTTAAATACCGGAATAGTACCTCTTCTGTTCGCTTTTGGATCTATAGTGATAGTAAAGATTCTTCAGATAATCGGTTAACCAATTTTATTTAAACGTATAAAACCTCCGGATTTCCGGGGGTTTTATTATTATGTAGGAGTAGATAACTTTTTTGTAGGCTGTCTCCAAGCTCGGTCACCGACGAAATGTCAATGGGGTAAGAAACGAGAGGTGCGAGGTGGGAATCTTCATTGGTTCACCTGGGTGAGCTGGCCAGCTCGGGAGCTTTTCCTGGACTCATAACTCTGCCTTGCCCTGGCGACTGCCTCAAGGGGTAGGGAATTGGCTGCAAGTTCGCTTTCAAAGGCTGCCAGAATGGAGTAGAACTGGGAGTCGCACTCAGCTTCCAGGGATTTTCCCTGGGCATAGTATTTATCGAAAAGAGGTTTTATGTCGGCCTTTGGATCGGATTTTTTGGCGGTATTATACTCCAGCATGGCGGCCCCCACCAGCCCGTTGAGCTTTCCTTCGTATAACGAGGCCAGGGATTGAAATCTGGAATTGTACTTTTGCTCTATACCGCTTTGCAGTGTAGGGGTTTGATCCTGGTTTGCCGCAACCGGTTTTGGCGTCCCGGATTCTTCCGGGGCGGTTGGTTTTTTTTCTTCCAGAGAGGCGGCAGAGGTGCTATTTTTAATCTCTGGCTTTGTTTCTAAAGGTGGCGGAGTAACTGCTGGCACTTTTTCAGCCGGTTTCTCATTATCCGGTGACTTTGAAACAGTCTCGTTGTTATAGTTTTGCACCGGAATCAGGGTGCTGTCCTGCTTTTTCCCCGAGTAATCCCGGAAGACCAGGCCTCCGGCAAATCCAAGAGAAAGAACCACTACGATCAGGAGTACTTTTTTAAACATATTCTATCACCTGCATCAATTCTTACTTACATATAACCTATTGTAACATTAACCTGGTGTCGTGTCATCCGGATAAAAGCCTCATTTATGCCTAAGAACCCCGTAAAATTACGGGGTTCTTAGGCAATAAGTATTTAGTGGCATATGAAGTTTAGGGTATGCTTAAGGTCACATTGGACATGCTTTTTGAGGTGCTTCCGTAAGAGACTCTTATGTTTTTAATAACTATGTTGGTTGCCCCCGGACTCAGTCTTTTCATATTAATGGATAGTAAATGAGCCGGACTGCCGCTGTAGTTCAGTGCCTTTTCGGTTTCAAACTGTTTGGTTTGGATAGTTCTATAAGTTTTGCCTCCATTGATGATCCAGCCTGAGTCAATGGCTATATCACCGATATCAAGGTCCTCCTGACCGGCAAAGGCAGTCAGTATACCTATAAGATCGGGTGTTAATGCGACGGCACTAAGCTTTGTATTGTCAAATTCAAAGGTGTATTCTATATATGTGGCATTGGCCAGGCTGTTGAGATAAATATTGACCTTATATCCATCGGCGATGGGAGTATAATTCATACTATATACTATACTGGGGGTAATTGCAGTGCCTACGCTTGGGCCGCTTGGGCCGCTTGGGCCGACCGCGGCCGCGGGTTTGGTGGTAGCAGTGTTTTGAGCGGTGGAAATTGACTTATTGACGGTATCCACTAGACCGGACTGGTTTGCTGCCGGAGATCCAATAATGCTTACAAGGTCTAGCTTTGATATTTTAACAGCCTGTTCCGTTACCCATTTCTGATCTTGAACCCATTGGGCAGCCTCCAGGGAAGTCATTGCCCTGGGAGTTCCGGGAGGCGCTGAGGCTGATGTGGTTTGGGAGGACTGGCCCGGTTTGACCTGCACTGCCACGCCGTTTGACGTTACTGTGATGGCCCTGGTAAGTGCGGTGGTGGTCTGTCCCGAGGTAGACACCTCATTTATCCAAAATCCATTGGCCCTGATTGTGCCAAAGGGCGTAACCACCCTCACCGATCCCTGACCGGGCTGATCCTGGTTTAAAGCGTCTGCAATAATATAATGATCCCGTGACGCTGAGGCCATCATTATGGGTTTTCTGTCCAGCAAGGCGGTTTTAACCGGTCCTTCTTCCTGCCGCAGCACACTGCTCCCTATAATCTTTCCTGAATCAAGTTTTATTTCCATTTCTTCGGTTATGTTAACGGGTTTTCCATCGGATTTTATAGCCACCCGGCCTTTTGCCCTTGTAATAATCATATAGGTATTTGGCTTAACCAAAAAACCGGTGCCGTCGGCAAAAAGTATTTCGGCCTCCCCTTCAGCCCCGGTTCTGACCACGTTGCCAGAAGTTATCGGGCTGCCGTTTTCTAAAATATTTTCATTTCCCTGGGTGGTCAGCCAGACTTGTCCCCCGACCGGTGAAATAGTGCCGGTCAAAGTTACGGCGTTAAGTTTTGGGCTGCTGGTAACGGCCAGGGCTGTGCCCCTGGCTAATACCTCCCTGAAGGCGGCATTGTCGGGATTAAAACTCTCGCCTGAGGAATACAGAAAGAAGCCTTCCTTTATAGCTGCGCCTATAACCCCGTCTGCCCAGTGGCCGGTGGGTATATAAGTGACCGCGCCCGGAGATAATGCTTCCGCGATCCCGGAAAGGTTCACCAGCAGGGCGGCCAGCTCTGCCCGGGTGACTGTATTATCCGGCCTGAAGGTGCCATCTGAATAGCCCTTTAGTATGCCGGACTGCACTCCTGCGTTTATAAAGCCGGCTGCCCAGTGTTCCTGTGTTACGTCTGTAAAAACTGATTCAGTGCCTGATGGGGCTATTTTGCCCGCGATGGAAAGAGCCGTAACGGCCTCTGCCCTGGTGAGGCTGTTACCGGGCCTAAATGTTCCATCGGGGTATCCCTTTAGTATTCCTGTTTCGGATAAAAAGGTTATATACGGGGTGTAGGCTCCTCCTGGCGGCACATCTTTGAAAGTCCCGGCCAACACCCCCGAGGGGCAGATAAAGAAAACCGGCAGCAGAAAAACCAACGGTAATAAGAGAATCCTTTTCCAATTCATTTAATATTCCTCCTTACAGCAATTCTGGGTTTCATACAACTTAATAGCCAAATTATTGATTATTTGCGATTAAATTATATAATCTACCAGCTAACTATACTATATTTACCACTTTGGTTCAATGGATTCGAGCCGGGGATTCGTCCCCTCTTAGTGAATTTGTTGTTGCTTCTACCCCAGACTTAAAAAAGGTCACCCCAAAAAAATTTTGGAGTGACCCTCGTTTCGTTAATCTAAATCAGCTTTTTATATATTATTTCGCCAGCGCTTCCAGCCTGACAACTTTGGACATTAGATATCCTGTGTCTGAGGTCACTAAATCCAGCTTGCTTTCAATACGATCAAGCCGTTCATTCTGGACTTCTCTGTCATCAAAAAGCGCTTTTATCTTGTCAATGACTTCGCTTTCCATCCGAGATTCGAGTCTCAGTTGCCCTCTTTCAACGGAAGCAAGGTGGGATGCCATTTCAACCTGCACTTTTTCAACGGAAGCAATGCGGTTATCTACATTATCAACTTTTGTTGTCAGCACCTTCAGTTGCTGTAGTACTAATTCCTGAAATTCAGCGGTATCCATACTATTTACCTCTAAAATTTGGTTATTATACCAATTAATTATATCAGATGTTATTCCCTCTGTCCATTAGAATGGAACAAACTTTCAGCAGTCAGTACCCTGATCGCAAACTAGAGACTGCTAATAAAAATAAATTAGCCCCGGGACATTGAGAGATTTATTATCATGAGACAAAAAAGCTTACAGCTTATAGCTATTTTCAGGGTGCCCGTCAGCTCTCAGCTTCATTCTATTCGTGTCCCCCACTGGTTTATAAAGACAATTTCGTTCAGCGGTTTGCGGGGGCGGAGCCTGGGCTGGTATGAGGGGTAGCCCAGGGGTGTTAAAAACAGCTGTAAGCTTTTTTTGCCTATAGTAATATTCTCTCCACCAACTTCTCGGCATTGCCCCAGAGGATCCCCCCGGTAACCGCTTCAGGCAGTGATAAGTCCAGTATTTTACCGGCCTCATTACGAGGATCCTCCGGTATTATGGGGAAATCGGAACCATAAAGTATTCTTTGGGGAAACTCGGTTATTAATTCCTTTATGGATTCCCGGTCCACCTGAAAGAAATTGTTTCCCATGGCCCAGGCGGTGTCCAGGTAGAGGTTGGGGTATTTTCTCATCAGGCATACCACCCTGTCCAGCTCATAATGACCCATGTGGGCCAACTGGACCATCATTCCCGGATGAGCATCCAGCACCTTTTCAAAAACAGTCATGCCCAGCCATCCCCCGGGAATGGGGGCCGTACCCGCATGGGCCACCAGTAGCCTGCCCATTTCTTCCAGCTTTTTGTATATAGGAGTAAAACCTGAATCGTCGGCCCTCATTTGGATTACCGAGTAATGAATTTTTAGGCCATAGAATTTAAACTGATCCAGGGCCTCTTCCATAACCCCGGTCAGCTTCCGATCCTGGGGGTGTACGCATCCGAAGGGCAGGTACATTGGGTTTTTTAAAACATACTGGCTCAGCCACCTGTTTATATCAGCCGATACATCGGGCTTATGGGCATAAACAAGTAAAAACGCCCTTTCCACCCCCATTTCAGCCAGATGTCCGGTGATCTCACCACAGCCCAATCCCCTGTATGGCATTTCAACCTTATTGTTATCGAACCATTTCCATATGGCCTCAAGCAGCCTATCCGGGAAAAGATGAACATGGGCATCCCAAAGTCTGTGATCTTTTCGGTTCATAAGCGACAACCTTTCTGGCTGTAAGCTGTAAGCTGTGTAAGCTATAAGCTATAAGCTATAAGCTATAAGCTAAAGACTCAGGTTTTCACAAAGGAAAAAAACTCTTTTTTTCCTTTGTGGGGGGCACTTAATTATATGCTATATCCACTATTTGCCGCAGGGTGTCCTTTTTCCTTTTTACAAACACAAAGAGAGCCTTAAGGCTCTCCGAACATACTTATGTTTAAGCTTACAGCTTATAGCTTACAGCTTATAGCTTACAGCTTTATATTACACCTCAACAAAATACATATTTCTGTCGATCTTTCTCTCGTCCATTTTGTCAATAAACCTCTCACAATAAAAATCACAATTATGGCAGTAACTATCCTGACAATTTTTTTCTTCCACGAATAAACAATACTCGTCCTTTAAGGTATTCAGAGTGATGCACCTGGCACATTTGTAGCACACACAGGGAAACGCCAACCAACACACCTCCTCATGTTATATTTTCCTAATCTTTCACCTTGATGAAGATCTCCTCGAATTTGATTTCTTTAAAGGTCATCAGTATTCCGTCAATAAACTTTCTGCCCGGCTCCCGCTTTCCGGTCAACACCTTGGAAAGATAAGAGGGGCTGATTCCAATAGCCCTGGCGGCAGCTCGGAGACTGGAATACTCCCCGGCAATGATTCTGGACACCTTTTCATTATCCAGGGTATACCTGGGCACCCCGCCACCACCCTTGCGGATAAATTATTATACATTATACTAACACCACCGTTTCCTTTTGTCTACAATATATTAGCATGTTTACCAAAATTGTTAATTAATGTTGCCAATTGTCACCACCCGGGGTATAATCTCCATCAAGGGGGCTTATTATGGACTTCTCTGCTTACCTGGAAAACATCATAAAAAAAAGGGGCTACTCCTGTAGAAAACTTGGAAGTCTTTCCGGAGTAAACCACACGTACATCTCCAAAATATGCAGGGGAACCTCCGGAGTACCGTCTCCGGAAATACTCAGGAAAATAGCCGGTCCTTTATGTGTTCCCTACGAGGAACTTTTAAAAGAAGCGGGCTATCTTCTGTCCGAAAGCAAACCCACCTATCCTGCCGGAAACGCCGAAGATATAATGCTACGTGTTGCCGGGCTGACAGACCAGGGTAAGGAGAGGCTTACCCACTTCATCGATTTTCTTGAATACTGGGAGAAGCAGCAGCGCAAGCTTAAAAGGGATAAAGGAAATAAAAAGCAGAAATGACAGCCTGCCGTCAGCTATAGCTATAAGCGGTAGCTTTGCAAGGAAAAACAGATAGGTAAAGCCCTGAGTTTTTCAGGGCTTTACCATAGTAATTTAATTGTTATTTGACCGTAAACTTTCTGCCCCGTTAGACAAATTGAAAACACATAGATTTAACATGGGAGGGTTTTTTGTTTCTATGCTCCCAGGCCCCTGGCGATAATGATACGCTGAACCTCGGAAGTTCCCTCACCAATTTCAAGCAGTTTGGTGTCCCTGAGATATCTTTCCACCGGGAATTCTTTTATATATCCATAGCCACCATGAATCTGTATGGCCTCCAGGGCTGCCTTTGTGGCCATCTCCGAGCAGAACAGCTTGGCGATGGCGGCCTCCTGGGTATAGGGCTTGCCATTGTCCTTGAGCCAGCCGCCCTTTAAATACATGTTGCGTCCTATTTCAATATTCATCTTCATATCGGCCAGCTTGAACTGGATAGCCTGGAATCTGGATAACGAATGTCCGAACTGAACCCTTTCCCTGGCGTATTTAAGTGACGCGTCCAGGCAGGCCTGGGCAATACCGGTTGTCAGCGCCGCCACGGCCAGGCGTCCTCCGTCCAGTACCTTCATCAACTGTTTAAAGCCCTGATTAAGAGGGCCCAGAAGGTTCTCCCGGGGAATCCGCACATTTTCAAAAAACAGCTCGGTGGTGTTGGAGGAATTCATCCCCAGTTTTTCATAGCCGCTTCTTATTTCAAATCCCGGTGAGTCTGTTGGTACAATAAAGGTGCTGATGCCTTTTGTCCCAATTCCCTTTTCAGTAACGGCGGTAATGGTAACGAACTTTGAGTAGCTGGCGTTGGTGATAAAGCACTTGGACCCGTTTATAACCCAACTGTCGCCCTCTTGCACGGCAGTGGTTTTAGTATTGCCCGAATCGGAACCGGCCTCGGGCTCGGTTAGTCCCATGGATCCCAGGGACTCGCCGCTGCATAAAACAGGCAAATAATTATTTTTCTGCTCTTCTGATCCGAAGTAATATATGGGCGCCAGCCCCAGCGCTATATGGGCATCGTAGGTCAGTCCCATTGAGGCGCAGGCCCTGGATATTTCTTCGGTGGCCAGCAGGTAGCTGATGTAATCCGCCCCGGCCCCGCCGTATTTTTCCTCCACCGGCAGTCCCATGAGGCCCATGTCACCCATCTTTTTTATTATATCCAGTGGAAACCGACCGGTTTTATCCCTTTCCGCAGCTCCCGGAGCGATTTCATTCTGGGCAAAATCGTAAACATTATCCCTTATCATCTTCTGATCACTGGTAAACTCAAAATTCATTCAGATAGTCCCCCTTTCCTTTAACATTGGGGTGATGAAAACAGTGGGCCAGACTATAGCACACTGTTTTCCATTTTTCTGTTATCATTTTTTCTCTACCCAGTCTCCCTTTTCCCCACTGATTAAACTATGGATCACCCCCTCCCGATATTGCCCTGTCAGTTGTCTCTCTATATTTCCATATATCCGCCATAGCCCTCTGGTGCTATTAAAATCCTGTTGCCTCCTTGGGAATTCGCCCGGTCTTTATGCACTCGCTTCTAAGGCGGCGGCCCAGTATTTTTTCAGTCATTCTTCCGATCTCCAGGACCCGATCCACATCCAACCCGGTATCGATGCCCATTTCATCCATCATCACCACAATATCCTCTGTGGAAACCAGCCCCACAATATTGGGGTCCTGGTAGTAGTACGCTCCGGTGCCTGACACCGGGCTGCCGTCGATGAAATTGGTGGGCTGCCCCCCTGTGCCTCCCATGGTACTCTCAAAATGTGTTATCCCCGCCTGCAGTGCAGCCAGAACATTGGCCGGACCCCAGCCCCTGGTTACATGGAAATGGGCCAGGTGCAGCTCGGGATTTGGAATGGCATCAAGAATCATGGAAAAGTATTCATATACCTTGTTCGGAGGTGCCGACCCATCGTGGTCTGCATGCTCAATGTCGTCAGCCCCCAGTTCCAGGTACCGTTTGGTAAATTCAACAGCCTTTTTCAGCTCGGTGGGACCTTCAATGGGACAGCCCCAGATGGTGCTAACGGTACCGTTTACCTTGATGCCAGCGTCATGGGCTTTTTTAATGGATTCCTCGGTCATTTTCCAGTAGCCCTTATGATCCAGGCCGGAGTTTTTAAACATATGGGAAGCCGAGGTGGAAACCATCTGCAAAATCCGGTCGGGACCAAAGCCCTGCTTTTTCAGTTCTATTGCCCGGTCCACAGCCTTTTCCCGGATGGTTATGGCGGTAAGCTCCACATCGGCCAGCTTATCCTTCACCCGTTTGCTGGTGCGTATTAGCTTAAAGAGCTTATCACTGTCAGCAAACTGCGGCATACCAGTGGGATTGCCCAGATTTGTCACTTCCAGCCTCCTGAAGCCAGCCAGTATCATCTCTTCCAGGAGCCAAAGCTTGGCCTGGGTGGGAATGGTCCTTTCTTCATGCTGCAAACCGTCACGAACTGTTATTTCACCAAGAACAACTTTTTTTGGATACTTCATTGTAAACATTAATGCATTACCTCCTTGTTATTGGTTATTGGTTATTGGTTATTGGTTTTAGCATCAAACCCAACTACCTATTACTTATTACTAATTACTTATTACTAATTACCTATTACCGCCACCTACTGCCGCTGCCTAACACCCTTACCGCCCTTTGTACACAGGCTTTCTTTTTTCGTTAAAGGCCTTCAGGCCCTCGTCCCGGTCCTCGGTGGTAAGGCAGACATTGTAGCACTCGGCCTCCAGGGCCAGGGCGGTGTGCAGGTCCAGCTCCACACCCAGGTTTATGGCCCTCTTGGCCTGCTGCAGGGCAATGGGTCCGTTTTTGGTTATTTCCCGCATTATTTCCATTGCCTTTTCCAACAGTTTTTCCGGCGGCACAACGTGGTTTACCAGTCCTATTTCATAAGCTTCCCCAGCCGAAAGACGTCTGCCGGTAAATATCAATTCCTTGGCCTTGTTCCGCCCCAGTACCCTGGGCAGCAGCTGGGTGCCTCCCCCTCCGGGTATGATGGCCAGGCCCACTTCGGGAAGTCCGAAACTGGCTTTTTCCGAAGCTATTATAAAGTCACAGCAAAGTGAAAATTCGCAGCCGCCACCCAGGGCGAAACCGTTTACAGCCGCCACCAGGGGTTTGGGAAATTCGGCCACTGCGGTGAAGGCCTTGACAAATAGAGCCCTCTGCCTTTTCATTTCATCGCGGCTCATTGTTTTTCTTTCTTTGAGGTCGGCCCCCGCGCAGAAGGCTTTGTCTCCCTCCGCGGTCAAAACCGCGGCAAACACATTCTGGTCCAGTTCCAGTTCCTCCAGCGCCGCCAGCAGGTCTTTGGCTGTCTGGGTGGAAAGGGCGTTCATGGCTTCCGGGCGATTGAAGGCCAGCACAGCTATATGACCCTCCCGGGTTAGCTTTAAGGTTTCATAATCCATAAATATACCTCCTCAGTAAAGGTAGTAACAATGTAGTTCAACATGCCGCCAGTGGCACCAGTAAGGGATGAAAGAGTATTCATCTCATACCCTCTGGTTTAATAAAGCTTATCAGACCGGATATACCGGGTTCTTGCGGTGGGTAAAGGGCTGATCCTTTGACGAATAAAGCTCAAAGCGCTTTATCAATTCCTCCCGCAGGTCGTTTCCACTGATGATATGGTCCACCACCAACTCCGAGGCCAGGCGGTAAATGTCGATGTCCTTCTTATACTCCAGCCTTTTTTGTTCAACAAAAGCCGGCCTCTGGTCCGGGGGCAGGGCCATTATCTTGTTTTCATAGACAGCATTCACTGCGGCCTCGGGCCCCATAACCGCTATCTGGGCGTTGGGCAGGGCCATGCAGCAGTCGGGCTCAAAGGCCGGGCCGCACATGGCGTAGAGGCCTGCGCCGTATGCCTTTCTAATTACCACGGAGATCTTGGGCACGGTGGCCTGGCACATTGCCGAAAGCATTTTGGCACCGTGGCGGATGATGCCCTGGCGCTCAACACCCTTGCCGATCATAAAGCCAGGAACATCCATCAGGAAGAGAAGAGGTATATTGAAGGCATTGCACAGTGTCATAAACCTGGCGGCCTTGTCGGCTGAATCAACAAACAGTACGCCACCCTTTACAAAGGGCTGGTTGGCCAGTACTCCCACTGTTCTGCCGCCAATGCGGGCCAGCCCGGTAATCAGTTCGGCAGCGAAAAGCTTTTTAATCTCAAACCAGCTTCCTTCGTCTATCAGTCGGTTTATTACGTCGAACATGTCAAAGGGCTGGTTTTCATTCAGGGGCACAATATCATCTATACTTCTGCCCTGTTGCGGGGGTGCCGCCTCTATAACCGGTGTCTTGCCCCGGTAATTCTGGGGAAGGTAGGTGAAATACTTTCGGCAGGCGTCAATGGCCTCTTCCTCAGTGGCCGCCAGCAGGTCTCCGCAGCCGCTTACCGAGCAGTGCATATGAGCCCCGCCCATTTCCTCCAGTGTTACCTTCTCAAATATGACCATCTCGGCCATTCGGGGGGACCCCAGGTACATGCTGGCATTCCCCTCAACCATAAAGACCACGTCGCAGAACGCGGGGATGTAGGCGCCGCCGGCTGCTGAAGGCCCGAACAAAAGGCATACCTGCGGTATCATACCGGACATTTTTACTTCGTTGATGAAAATTCTTCCTGCCCCCCGTCTGCCGGGGAACATCTCAATCTGGTCAGTGATGCGGGCCCCTGCCGAGTCAACCAGATATATCATAGGAACCATCATATCAATGGCAGTTTCCTGAATGCGGATAATTTTTTCCACCGTCCGCCACCCCCAGGACCCGGCCTTTATGGTAGAGTCATTGGCCATGACGCAGACCGTTTTTCCGTGCATTTTGCCTATTCCGGTTACAACACCGTCGGCAGGCAGGTCGCCGGCCATATTATTTGCATATAAGCCATCCTCGGCAAATGTACCCGGATCCAGCAGAAGACTTATCCTTTCCCTAACAAACAGCTTGCCTTTTTTGGCGTTGCTTTGGTGATACTTGGGATGTCCTCCCTGCTTAATCTCATTTTCCTTTTCTTTTAGAACACCGTTTAATTTTTTGGAAATGTCGTTTTCCATGTGATATCTATCCCTCCTTAAATTTCTCGTATTTTTTGTCTAAAAAGCTGCCGTTTTTTCGTGAACACCATACATTTAAAATTTTTAATATTTCCTCTTTTCACTATTACAATAAGCATGCCAGTAAATCCTCTCGGATTATAACCGCTAAAATCAAGGGTTCCGACGATTTGGCATAGTTTTGCACTGACATTATAATGTGCGCAATTCATTACAATTGTTTTTGTTCCAGACCAACCCGTCCCAAAGGGCACAGATTACCTGCCACAAAGGTCAGTAAGTCATTGACATGTGTAATAGATAACTGCTTTAATAAAGCCAGGAAGATATTGACGTTAAAAAATTTTTCCAGCGCGGGAGAATGTATAGTAGTAGGGAGGATAGTTAATGAAAATTGCTTTTCATTTTGATGCCGATCATGAAAGGTTTGACCGGTATTACGGGATGCCGGTGATAAAGGAAATATTCCGCGCCCTTCTCAATCAGGACACCTCCAGCCTGCACCTAAAGGTTTTTGCAGGAAATATCTGCGTGCTGGATTATCTGAGGGACACAAAAAACCATGAAGAATTGCTGCAGGGGCTTTTCGCTCCTCCGCGACCGGTCTGGCAGTCGTTAAGGCCGGACTTCATTGATTTTCTTTTCCATAGAAAGATATTCACCCTGGCTTTTGAGGGGATGAGCGCAAGGATAAGAGACATGCTGCATGAAGTACTATTAAATGACGAAACCTATCTGGGGGGACAACAGGTACATGAGGCCAATCCGGTTCACTGGGTTTTATATGGAGCCTCACTGATACCTTCTTACAGGATTGTGGGGTCCAACCTGCGCCTTTTCTATTCAAGCGGGCACGGTGACGAGAAGGATCAGGGGATGGCTGAGGATTTAAAGATTGACCTGCCCTTCAGCAGTGTAACCTTCGAGGAGCTGGAGATTCATCACACCATTTTGGACAGCTACAGCTCTTACGAACATGCTTCCAGGGTAGCCAACCTTTCCAGTAAGCTGTATGACCACCTCAATCTGGTGGCTGACCAGATGATGCTGAGGCTGACAGACCTGGCCCCAGGGCTTTACCAGAATATGTATGAAACCCTGACGGAGTTTGAGGACATAGAAACTCCCGAGGAATTAACCAGAGCTGCTCAAGCGTGCCGCAAAATGCTTGGGTTTATGTCCACCCGGCTGTCACAGCCGGGAGTTCAGCCCGAAAAAAATGAAGCTGCATCCGATTCAGACTATATTGGCCAGCTTCGGGAATACATTGCCGGTAGCCAATCCGGCAGCCTTCTATTGTCACAGCTTGAGGACATAAACTCCAGGTCATATAAAATACTGGATCAGACTTACAGGGGCACGTTTAATAGCGATCCCCGCCTGGAGGCCGGGCGTTTGCTCATAGGTATGCTTATTTTTATAAACGATGTAATTATTATGGCCGCCCCCTCCTCGAAACCTCCGATGTGAGAAAGCCGGTGGCCAAGGGACTGATGAGTCCGGGAGGTTTTGGCCCCCGGGCTTTTTTATGTTGCGGTATAGGTCAAAAATAGTCGATAGTTATTAATGTTACAGTTATATCAAGAAAAAACATAATTATCATATTAATGAAAGATTTTACGCGGTGTATTAAACAATTTTGATGCTTAACCAATAACATGCTAAAAAGAAGAAGGAATTTTAACAAAGCCGGTTAATAAATATTATGTAGTTCACTTTACTGTATAATAGGAGTGGTAAATTCTGTTTAAATATATTTTTTTGGCCGTTATAACTTTTGTTCTTTTATTTACCGGTGGGTGTAACAGGGAAAAGGTAAATACCGCAGGCATAAATATTGAACCAGTCCCCCACAGGGCTATTAAGCCGGCATTGATCCGCCTGGAGGACGTGGGTCCCGGAGGTCCCTATCAAAGTGAGGAAAATCTGCACAAATTATATGTTATAGCCGATTACCTACATAGTGAAGGAGTTCCGTTCCACGTATCTCTGATCCCCCGCATTGTAGTTCCCTCCAGAAAATACGATGTCAGCATAAGCGATGGCACACCGTATACCAATGTCTTTGTCAGAACCATCAAAAATATGGAAAAAATGGGCGGCATCATGGGTGTACACGGCTATACCCACCAGAGCGGAAAAGACAGCAGCGCCTTCGGTTTTGAATTTTACAACCGGGTGGATAACCCATCGGTTCCGGATACTTACGAGTTTGCCAGGGAAAGGACTGACAAGGCCTATGTCCTTTTCGAAAAGACCGGAATTATTCCGGCCTACTGGGAAACCCCCCACTATACCGCTTCCATAAAACAGCATCCAGCCTTTGAGGAGCAGTCGGGACTACTCTATGAAAATAATCACCGGGGTGAGATGGTAAATTTTAATAAAGTCTTCGACCATGCCGGCAATGGTTTTCGGGGATTTATCACAGTGCCCGCCCCCCTTGGAAATATAGACAAAGAAAATGACGTTGATAAAATGCTCAAAAGGCTTGATAAAATGGAGGGCGACCTGGCATCGTTTTTTTACCACCCCTTCAGGGAATTCAGGTTCATGTATAAGGAAAAAAACGACAAGGGGGAACCTTACTACGTTTATGATAAAAATTCGCCACTGCATGTTCTGATCAGAGGCTTTAAAGAAAAAGGTTATACCTTCGTTTCGATACACTCCCTGGTAAAATTTGTTCCAGCCCAACGACTGGGTCCGCTCCCCTTCTCTGAGGGGGACATGGTTTTGACAGGGCATTTTGTGGAGGGCAGGGGAAAAGAAATTCTGGTCTGGAACAAAAACTCCAGCCAGTGGAATATGTATCAGTACACTGCTCCCTACTACTCCCCCAGAAGGCCGAAAGCATTTGCCGACATGGGTGTCGTGCTGGCTGGCTGGGTGCCGGAAAATGACGGAATGCCATTGGTAGGGGACTTTACCGGAAATGGCAAAGATGACCTGATGATCTACAGCCCCGGCAAAGGAACCTTTAAATTATTGGAAAATGTGGATGGAAAATTTATTCCCCGGGAAAAAGCATACTTTACAATGAAGGGAATAAGACCGGCAAATGTGCTGGCGGGCAACTTCAACGGTGACGAACTGGCTGATGTGGCCGTTTATGATCGGGAAAACCAGAGGGTGGGGCTGTCTTTAAATACCGGCAGGGGCTTTAAAAAGATGACCTGGCAAAGCTTTGATATACTGAAAGGCAATAATATTAAATTACTGGCAGGGGATTTTAACGGAAATCGAAAGACGGATTTAGCTGTGCTTGATACCGGCAGCGGTCAGTGGGATGTACTTATAGCGGAAAAAGGAACATTCTCCACCAGCATCGGGCCCTGGATGAAATCCTGGGGCTCCGGAGACAAATGGAAGCCCTTTTCCTCTGATATTAACGGAGATGGATTAAGCGACCTTCTATTATATAGCAAAACAGGGCAATGGCAGCTGGCTGTCTCCAACGGCAAGAGTTTTGTATACAAGGGTGAATTCGGTCCCTGGGGTTCAAGCCAGAGAGGATTGCCCCTGGTAGCGGACTTAAACGGCGATAACAAGTCGGATTTAATTATAGCAGATGGATTAGCGGGTAAAGACTACAATCTGGATACAGCTATTTCTGTAATGGAATAAATGCACTCCCCTCCCTTAATTATGAGTACCCGGGCTATGCAACTTTTAAAGTGCCCCTCCATAGATTAGTTAGGAAGTTTTTTTATGGAGGAGTATGCATGGAAATCATTACAATGATTCTTTTTGCCCTGGCCCTGAATCTGGACTCCATTGCCGTCGGAATGGCGTACGGCGTTCAGGGCATTAAACTTCCTTTTACCTCTTTACTGATAATCAGCGGCATGTCTTCAGGAGCGATTGTACTGTCAATGGCGGCAGGCGGTCTGATAGCCAATTTTCTGCCTCCGGGGGCTACCCACCGTCTGGGTGGAATAATACTGTTTCTTATCGGAATTTGGATACTGTACCAATCGGTATCAAAAACACGGAAAAAGGACCATCACCCGGAAGAAGATCACCCTAAAACATTGCTGCAAATCAGAATAAAAAACATGGGTCTTGTCATTAATGTACTCAGGGAGCCCCATCAGGCCGATCTGGACCGCTCCGGAGAAATTTCCTCCGGCGAGGCCATACTTCTGGGGGCGGCCCTGGCCATGGATGCTCTGGGAGCGGGGTTCGCCGTTTCCATGCTGGGATTTTCAATTACCTCAACAGCTCTGGTAGTGGGTCTGGGCCACATAATTACCACCTGTGCCGGTATGTATATCGGACGTCGGGCGGGAACCACAGCCCTCTGCCGGCAAATAGTCACCCTCCCCGGGTGTATATTGATGGCCCTGGGGCTGTATAAGATTTATTAGCTGTAATAGGTATTAATAGAAGCCTTGCGTTGCAGGGCTTCTATTTTCATCGTAAATAAATTAACCAGTATATGTTGTTTCCCGGCTGTCTTCCTTTTTCCCCTCCCGGAACCTGATGCCAATGTAACATATCAATGTATAAATGGTTGTTCTTATAAGCACAACCGCTGTCATGGCGGTTAAAACACCGGTCCCTTCAATTTGCAGGGCTTCATTCCAGTATTTTATAAGGTTTATTCCAGCCAGCACCAGACTCACACTAAAACCCATCAAAAGGGCATGTTTTATATTTACAAAATCATTGTCCATACCGAATCTAAACACTACATACCAGGAAAAAAGGGATATTAATATACCCATTGCCGTTTTAAGATAAGTCGCGCCAATATAGGAGTTCACCACTGCATCCAACACCAGCAATAGGGACGCGGCGCCTAAATACCTGGCATAGGCGCCCACCTGGTTGATTGGTGAATTGCTCTCTGTATACTCTTTTTTATTGGGAATATGTTTCTTGGGAGCCGACTCGGTTTTAACCTCTACGTATTCATTAAGTAAAGGGTTAAAAACCTTCCAGCCATAACTCCCGGACAATGCCTGAAACACGAAAGGAATATCCCCATCTATGTACAGCCTTATCATTCTTACGGGGTCATCCTCCCCTATATCAAAACGAACATTGAAGTCCCCGCCATGTAGAACCACCTGTCTGGGATCCGATATATTTAGTGAACTAAAGGTATCTTTGAGCTTTGCCAGTATTTCTTCCCTCGATCCCATTTTATCCAGGATAGTGGGAAAAAGATCATCCCCTGTCTTTACACTAGAATTTTTGCTTATTAAAACTGCCTCCCAGTCGCTTAAAATACCCAATTCCTCACCCCCAAATTAAAATTAGCAGAACAATTAATTCTAGTATAACAAAAAAGGCGGGGAATGTGAAATAAATTACATTCAATATCCCGGTGGTCTCGTTTTACGCAACAGGTTAAAAATGGATAATTTTGTCTATACTATTTGCCTGACCATATTTGGTTATAATTTATATATGAGCCTTGGGGCAATCTTTTCATAATTTCACTCGAAAACTTCGGGGCGGAGAGTTATAATGGAGCAGAATGTGTTTATGAGGGATCCCATAGGTAGTTTTGTTATATTGATCATATATATGACTTAAACCCTGGCCGTTAAAAGGCTGCCGCCAGCTTACCTTAACATTAAGATTCCTCGGAAAGGATTTAAAATGGCAAGTAATATGATACGCAACCTGGGAATAATAGCCCACGTTGACCACGGCAAGACAACTCTGGTGGATGGGATGCTGAGACAGAGCGGGATATTTCATGAAAAGCAGGTATTGGAAGACCGGGTGATGGACCGCAACGACCTGGAAAAGGAACGGGGCATCACTATAATGGCTAAAAATACCGGAGTTTTTTACAGGGACTATAAATTCAATATAGTGGACACCCCGGGACATGCCGACTTCGGGGGAGAGGTGGAGCGCATCGTTCAGATGGTGGACGGGGTGCTGCTCCTGGTGGACGCCTTTGAGGGACCAATGCCCCAGACTCGCTTTGTACTTGGAAAGGCCCTGGAGGCAGGGCTGGCCCCCATTGTGGTAATCAACAAAATTGACAGGATTAACGCCCGGCCTGAGCAGGCCCTGGACGAAGTGCTGGATCTCTTCATAGAGCTGGACGCCAACAACGACCAGCTGGATTTCCCGGTGGTATACACCAATGCCCGGACCGGAGTGGCATCCCTGGATTTAAACACTCCGGGGACAGACCTTAAGCCCTTGTTTGAGACAATAATTGAGAAGATACCGGCTCCTGTAGGTGATGTGGACGCGTCCCTGCAAATGGGGGTCTCCATGATTGACTATGACAGCTATATGGGCCGGCAGGCCGTGGGGAGAATTCATAACGGCCGCATCCAGGCCAAGCAGGAAGTGGTGGTAATGGGGTCCGGAGGGGTGTCGCGGCGACAGAGGCTGGCGGCGCTTTATACCTTCCACGGGCTTAAAAAAATACCGATTGAAGAGGCGGCTTATGGGGACATTGTTGTGGTGGCCGGACTGGAGGACATCACCATTGGAAACACCATAACCGACCCGGAGAATCCCATTCCACTGAGCTTTGTCCGCATCGACGAGCCCACAGTGGCTGTGACCTTTCATGTAAATAAAAGTCCTTTTGCCGGCCAGGAAGGTGGTTATGTCACCTCCCGCAAGCTGGGTGAAAGGCTCCTGCGGGAACTGGAGTCTGACGTAAGCATCAGGATAAAACCCATGGACTCCCCTGACGCCTTTTTGGTTTCGGGCCGGGGCGAGCTGCATCTTTCTATTCTTATCGAGACAATGCGCAGGGAGGGCTACGAGTTTGAGGTGTCCCGGCCCCAGGTAATCGAGCGGGAAATTAAAGGTGAGAAGTGTGAGCCCATTGAAGAGCTGATGATCGAAATTCCCGAGGAATACGTGGGAATTGTAATGGAGCGACTGGGCCCCCGCAAGAGTGAACTTATAAACATGAACCACAAGGGTGACGGCCGGATGCGCCTGGAATTTCACGTTCCCACCAGGGGGCTTTTCGGCTTCAGGTCGGAGTTTCTGACAGATACCAAGGGAATGGGAACTATGCACCACTCCTTCCACCACTATGCCCCGTACCGGGGAGATATACAGACCCGGCTGAGGGGTACGCTGGTGGCTTTTGAAACAGGAGAAACCAGCACCTACGGGCTGGAAAACGCCCAGGAGCGGGGAGATCTGTTTGTAGGCCCGGGGGTGCCGGTATACCGGGGAATGGTGGTGGGGGAACACTCCCGCCCCGGGGATTTGGCGGTCAATGTATGCAAAAAGAAGCATCTTACCAATATCCGAAGCTCCACCTCCGATATGTCAGCCAAGCTGACACCGCCCCGGCTGATGGCACTGGAGCAGTGTCTGGAATTTATCAATGATGACGAACTGGTGGAGATAACTCCCAAATCTCTTCGAATGAGGAAGAGATAAAGCAATCAGAAATCAGCATTCATATAATACTGCCCCCTGTGGATTTGACACTGGGGGCAGTATTGCTTTTCTGTGACATATTTAATTACTTATGTCGCCATAGCTGGTATCAAAAATGTAATTTTTGGAAATTATAAAAATTAATAAGGAGAGGGAGGTTAAGAAAATGCAAACAACTATTGCCTTGGTGGTTAAATTCGCAATTACATTTTTGGCGGCGGTATTATCTTTTTATTTGTTGGATAATAACACTATGGGATGGGTTGCCATCGTAGCCCTTGCCGGTACTGCACTTAATTATCTTTTGGGGGACCTTGTTGTTTTACCCCGAATGGGTAATATAACGGCCTCAGTGGGTGATGGATTAATGGGAGCGATTATTGCTTATGCCTTTACTTTCATTGTACCGGCATTCCGAGTGAGCTGGGCATCCCTGCTTCTTTTTGCGGTACTGATTGTCGTTGCGGAATATGCTTTCCACATGTACCTTAAACGTTCAGAAAAGGTTGCGCCCTGATAATACTGCAATTATTACCAATTCTAATTGACATCACCCTTTAGCAACTGCCTTTTATAGAGAAGGGGCCGGCGTTTTACCAACGTCTGCCCCTTTACAAATTTACAGCATATACGGTAATAATGGCCACCTTATTTTTCAAGCGCACTTAAACAACTCTTTCATATTAACTCTATTTCCCTCAAATTTTATATTATTGTCCAGATTCCTTCGGGTAAACTGAATTTTAAAGCTTTTTTCACGCATCAAAAGTGTCACCAAACAAGAATATATGGCATATGCTGGAACAAAAGCCTTTCAGGAGGTGTAACCATGACTGATTTAAGCAATTGC
>Ga0209347_1002851_pt1 | contig 21649 bp, 18 predicted proteins | sample AutmiccommuBRH23_FD_187382 | JGI IMG/M metagenome (GOLD analysis project Ga0209347, IMG submission 187382) | Deep subsurface microbial communities from Mt. Terri, Switzerland - Autotrophic microbial communities BRH/23 (SPAdes) (version 2) | ecosystem: Environmental > Aquatic > Deep subsurface >...
CAGGACCTCGTGGGCCCGTTCGAGCGCGGCCTCGGCGGGCAAGCCGGACAGTTCGCCCATCATGCGCACGAAGGTTACCGCGGTCATGTCCGCGACGAAGGCGTCGTTCTCCGGCATGTAGCCGATCTGGGCGCGGATTGGGCGGAGGTGATGTCGGATGTCGTGGCCGAAGATCCTGGCGGTGCCGGCGGCCACCGGGCAGAAACCCAGCAGGGTCTGGATCAGGGTGGACTTGCCCGCCCCGTTGGGTCCGAGCAGTCCCAGGGTGCGTCCGGACAGCGTAACGTGGAGATCCTTGAGGATCTCACGCTTGCCGAAACGCACGCTCAAGCCGGCCAATTCAACCACGGGGTGCATGTAATCGATCTCCAGAGATACTCAAGCCAGGGTCAATCGAACCCATCATACCGCATTTCGTCCATCTGAGAATCCGATTCGTGCTCCTGAATCCAAACCGCCTGGCGTCACATCGATTCCTCTCCGCCGCAAGGTCGGTCACAATGGATTGGTCGCCGGCGGCTGCCACTTATTGCAGCATCCGCCTGGGAATTGGTGCCGGATATGTGCAATCGGAAGACCTTTCCCCCGCTGGTATCCCGAGAAGCGCCAGACGCACGCCGCGAATACGACCGGCCCGGCGTGGGAAAATCCTTGCGGGAGGGCAAACTGGGAATTTACTATTCCCGGGCCGGCGTCTATAATCACCCGGTTTAGGGCCGTGGAGTCTTGACACACGCATTTGACGCTTGTTTCAGAATAGAAAGGAGAATCGTGTAATGGCAGCAAAGATCTACTATGAGGACGAAGCTCCGATCGGGCCGCTGCAGGGCAAAAAGGTGGCGGTGATCGGGTTTGGGTCGCAGGGACATGCGCACAGTCTGAACCTTCGTGACAGCGGGATCGAGGTGGCGGTGGCGGAGTTGCCGGGGACGGCGAACTTCAAGCTGGCGACCGAGCACGGGTTCAAGCCCGGGGACATCAAGACCGCGATGGAGGGGGCGGCGCTGATTATCATCACGCTGCCGGACGAGGTGCAGGGCAAGGTGTATCAGAGCCAGATCGCCCCGAACCTCAAGGCCGGCCAGACGCTGGGCTTCTGCCATGGGTTCAACATTCACTTCGGGTACATCAAGCCGCCGAAGGACATCAACGTCGTGATGATCGCGCCGAAGGGCCCGGGACATCTGGTTCGCAGCGAGTTCGTCAAGGGCGGCGGCGTGCCGTGCCTGGTCGCCGTCCAGCAGGACGCCAGCGGCACCGCCAAGCAGATCGCCCTGGCCTGGGGCCACGGCATCGGCGGCGCCCGCGCCGGCATCCTCGAAACGACCTATAAGGAGGAGACCGAGACCGATCTCTTCGGCGAGCAGGTGGTCCTCTGCGGCGGCCTCTCGGCCCTGATCAAGGCCGGCTTCGAGACCCTCGTCAACGCCGGCTATCAGCCCGAAATCGCCTACTTCGAGTGCATGCACGAAGTGAAGCTGATCGTGGACCTGTTCTACCAGGGCGGCCTGAGCTACATGCGGTACAGCGTGAGCAACACCGCCGAGTACGGCGATCTGAGCCGTGGGCCGCGGATCATCACCGACGAGACCCGGGCCGAGATGAAGAAGATCCTCGGCGAGATCACCTCCGGCCAATTCGCCAAGGAATGGGTCAACGAGTACCAGACCGGACTCAAGAACTTCAACGCGGCGTACGAAAAAGATCATGACAGCCAGCTCGAAACCGTCGGCCGCAAACTTCGCAAGATGATGAAGTGGATCGACGCCAAGGAACCGTAGGACGATTTGAGATTTAAACAGTAATTCCAGGAGCCCGCTCTTTATCGGGCGCGAAAGGAGAGCCCTATGACCACCGGCAAACCGCACGCCGCCAGCTTTGAGGCCCGCGCGGCGCGAGTGACCTTGTGCATGGCGGCTCTCCTTTCCGCGTCCGCGCTCTGCGGCTGCGGCGCCGGCGAGTACCTCTCGCCCAGGCTCCCCTACGCCCGGCTCGCCATCCCGTACAACGCCACGCAACTCGGCCGCAGCACCTCGCTGGAGGTCCTCAACGTCGCCCGCGATCCGGCCTACCAATTCGACCCCGATCAGGTCGAGCAGGTCCTGCTCACCCAGAGCGACACGGTGATCGGCTACTCCGGCCGCAGCGACGATACCCGCAAGACCTGGCTCAACCTGATCGCCTTCGACGAGTACCGCATGACCGCCCGGCGCAAGTATTTCTTCTGCATCGACGAGCGGGCCGAGCGGTCCCCCGACGGCTCCAATCGCCTGCTGGTCCCGCCGCGCCGCGGCATTCTCTTCGACGCACAGTTCATCATCGATCCGGAGGTCCTCACGACCCCCTACGCCACCGAGGAGTCCCTGCGGGCCGCGATCCTCCAATGGCTCGCCGGCCAGTTCGCCCGCGACGTCACCGCCCTCGTCGGCGACCCCAAGGACCCCGCCCAGGGCAGCGAAGCGATTCTGCTGGCCGGCGCCATGGTCAACCAGGTCTTCCAGGGCGTCCTCGTCCAGCTCGACAAATCCCCCGGCCTGGCCAGGAACCTCAGCGACGAGCGCGGCATCGCCTTCCCGCACATGAGTCTCGACGAGGGCCGCATCCGCCTGCAGACCCAGAACGACCTCGCCGTCGTCAAAGTCCGAGTCAACCTCCCCATGACCCCCGAGTAGCACGGCGTCCCGCCCGTGAGCCCCCGCGCTTCCCGCACTCTGCGCGGTGACTCATCCACCCGCAAAGGACGCGGGGGCACGCCGGGGCCAACCATTGTCCTGCATGGCGACAATCCAGGGCGTGTGCCATGAACCGTTCTATCTGCTTAGAAGACCCATCTCAGGCCGGTGGCGATGCCGAAGGCGGTTCCGGTGTGCTGCAACTCCACATTCCATAGCGCATCGTCCTTTGCCATCCAGTCCAAGCCGACAAATCCCCCGAAAGAGCTGTCTTCCTCCATATCGAACCGGATGGGGATGTTGTCTCTGTATTCACCGTCGAGCGAGTGATAGAATCCGCCGCCGTAGAGATTCAGATCTTCTCTGAATTGATATGTCGGCCCTGTGGCCACTTGGAAGGACTCAACCTCCATTTCGCTGCGGAAGTGCATGGTGGGGTTGATCGAATCTGCTTCGGATTCTCCCCGGCTCCATTGGACGATGACGCCCCAATCGAATCGCTCCGAATCATACACGGTTGCCGCCGCACCGATGCCCCACGCCAGATCGGTGTCGCCTTCGAAGCGTGCTGCCGTCAAGACAGGGGTTTCCAGGGTCAGCGCCCCGAGACGCACGAACACATCCAGGTTCTCCAGCACGCCGTACCGTGGAGTGACATAGACCCTGTTGGCCTTCAGGGACTTGCTTGAGACGTCCGGCGTGACCTCGCCGCCGAAGAAAATGCCGGTTAACTCCGTGTCCGTCTCACTATAGGCGTACTCGATTCCCAGGCTCCAGTGGTTCCGGCCGAGGAGGGCCTTGGGGGCGCCCAACGGATCGAGTGCATACACACTGGAAGACAGCGATAATACGACGAGTCCGATTGCGAGTGTGCTTCTGTGCATGTTTTCTCTCCAACCTTATCTCTGAATTCCGCTTGCCGCGCCGCTCGCTGCGGCTATCCAACCATCCAAATAACAATGTGTACCTTCTGCTCGTCCAAGCGTCAACAAATAACCGGGATGTCTACCGTTTTCCGGGCACGATGGCCTGCCGGGCAGGCACGTCCGAAGCAGTAAGAACGCCGCTGCGCATCGGAGGGTATGAACCGCTGTAAAGTGTTATCGCCTTTTGCGAGAGGCGAAGAGTGTTGGTTGCAGGACGTGTATCTCAAGGAGAGAGATCATGAAGAATCTAATTGCGATTCTTGTGCTCGGCATTTCGCTGGGGCTGGCCTCGAGTGCCGCGGCCGAGCTGGTTCTTTTCGTCGTGCCCCTCGATGGAGCGCAGGAGGCCCCCGGGCCCGGCGATCCGGACGGGGCAGGGGCGGCGCTGCTGACCATCGATTCGGAGGTCCTGACGATCGACTGGAACATCACGGCCGATGATATCGATTTTCCGCTGACCGGCGCACATATTCACAAAGCTCCCGTCGGGGAGCCGGGACCGGTTGTTGTGGATTTCGGCGGCGAGCTGAGCGGGGCCGGGCTTGCGGATCCGGACCTCGCGGACATTCTGGCGAATCCGGCGTGCTACTACGTCAATCTCCACAACGCGAAGTTCCCCGATGGAGCCATCCGAGGGCAGCTTGGCGAACCGATTCCCGAGCCCGCGACGATCAGCCTGATGGCGATCGGTCTGATGGGTCTCGGGCTTTCGCGCCGGCGGGCGGCGCGACGCCGCTGAATCGATCTGCGTGCTGATGCCGGCGTGGCAGAGGAACGCCTTCTGAGGGCGCCGGCATCGTGATGAACCGGATTCATGTCACTTGACGAACGGTTCGGGGGCCTGTGGCTGTGGAGGAGGCGGTCAGGAAGCGGATTTGTCTCTGCCCGGGCGATGGAGATTGACTTCCTTCCAGAGCCATCGCAGGAGCAGGTTGCTTGAGCCGGCGGCCACCGCCCCCATGATGAGCGAGCCGGTCCAGAGATAGAAGGAGCCCATGATGAATCGGGTCTGTCTGGCTTCGTCGTATACCGCGAGGTATTCACTGCCAAAGGGCAGGGCGTGCAGGACGAACCAGCCGAGTCGCCAGGCCATCATGTAGACGGGGACTGCCGTGAGCGGATTGGTGACCCAGCAGGCCAGCAGGGCGGCGGGCAGATTGACCCGGAAGTAGCGTGCGGCGAAGAATGCCAGCATCATCTGGAGCGGAATCGTCGGTGTGAACGCGATGAACAGGCCGATGGAAAGGCCTCCCGCCAGGGAGCGGGCATCGACGTGCCAGAGGTCCCTGGCCAGGATGTGTTTGCCGAACACTCGATGGAGGAAGGACTGCCGAAGCCGGTCCCGATCCGGCAACCGACGGAGAATGAACTCGCGAAAACTCATGACTGCCACCCATGCCCACAACGGATTCTTTTCAGATACATGTACTTTACGGTCCGGGCCCGTGCCGGTCAAGGGCGGATTGGATTGGGGGGCAACTCCTCTATTCGCTTTATCTGGTGGGGTGGAATGGGGGAGATCCGGAGGAGAAGGCTGCATCGGTCGTCCGTAGTCGATAATCAATCCCAAGGCCGGTCTGTAAGCCGAGTTCTGTCCCCGCCATTTGGTGGGTGGCGATCATTTATCTCGACCAGCCGTTGCCGACTGGCTCTCCCGCCCCGCGGCGATTACTCGCCACGAGATTGCGGAAAGCGACCTACCCGCCGGTCGCGCGGCCGGAGCCGCTTGTACCCGGGCCAAGTACGGCTAAGTCCATCGGACGCAAGGCCCGAAGAACCGTGTGCCGACCGGCTGCTTGGTCTTGCAGGCGGTGGGGTTTGCCATGCCGGCGATGTCACCATCGCCGCGGTGCGCTCTTACCGTCCCGCTGCACCCACCGCAAGGATGGATTCCGCAGGATCCACCTTCACTCCGAAGAACGAAAGCGGACACCATTTCACCATTGCCCGATCCCGCCGACGCTCCGAGGAGCGACGCCGGGCCGTCGGCTGTATCTTTTCTGTTGCACTTTCCCTGGGATTACTCCCGGTGGTCGTTAGCCACCACCGTGCCCTGTCCTGCTCGGACTTTCCTCCCCGCGCCGCATTACACGACGCAGAGCGACCGCCCGACCGACCTTGGAATTGATTATTGACTAAGAACGATCGATGTTTCAAAGAGCCTTGTTGTCTATCGTATCCGATTGTACAGCATCGAGGCGTTCGCACCAATGCGGCTTATGCCCATTTTCGCCGAGCGTGGCACTTAGATTCGCATACGCCCGAGCCTCGTGGGGATTCGAACGAGATCAGAAGCCTCGTTCCCGCACGTGCCATTCGACTTGACGCCGCGTCCTGTGGCCTCTACACTGCCCCGGCAACAGGCATCCCAAGGATGCCTTTGCTTGAGGACAGTGCATGCGACAGATCATTTTAGTCGGGCTCGGAGGATTCGCGGGATCGATCCTGCGATACCTCGTTTCCGGATGGGTTCAACGGCTCGCGGATACGCCTCTTTTTCCTTACGGGACGCTGAGCGTCAATGTTGTGGGCTGCCTGGCGATCGGGCTATTGGGCGGCTGGGCGGACAACGCCGGGCTGCTTAGCCCGTCCGCGAGGCTGTTCCTGCTCGTCGGCGTGCTGGGCGGGTTCACGACGTTCTCCACGTTCGGCTACGAGACGATGGCGCTGCTCCGCGACCGGGCGATGTTCGCGGCGTTCCTGTACGTCGGGCTGCACCTGCTGCTGGGATTCGGGGCCGTGGCGCTGGGGTACGGATTGTCCAATCTGAAGGGGTGAGCCATGCTGCCGAAAGAAGGGCAATTGCTGCGGATCTTCATCGGCGAGAGCGATCGGCACGAGGGCGTGCCGCTATACGAATGGGTCGTGCGCCAGGCCCGCGAGCACCACATGGCGGGCGCGACGGTGATTCGCGGCCTGGAGGGCTTCGGCGCGCATAGCCGGGTGCACACGGCCAAGATCCTGCGCCTGTCGCAGGATCTGCCCATCGTGATCGAGATCGTCGATACGAAGGAGAAGATCCGGGGCTTTCTCGAACTCGTCGATGCCGCCGTCCAGGAGGGGATCGCCACGCTCGAGGACATTGAAATCCACTTCTACCGCGCCGGCCGGCAGGACCCGGCGGCGGAACGGTCGGAGGACGATGGCTGAGTTTCGACACTACATTCTGACGCGATTCAATGTGGGGCTGTACAATCCCGACTCCCAGGCGAGGATCGGGCATCGGGAGTGGATGGACCACCGCATGGACCTGTTCACGACGATCACGCTTCCCTCGATCGGGGCGCAGACCTGCCAGGACTTCACGTGGCTGGTCCTGATGGACCCGCACACACCTGAACACTACATCCGGATGCTGGAGCGTTCCGCGTGCCCGAGCATGAAGCTCACGTACGCGCAAACAGGCCGGCCCTGCTGGCAGCCGGAGTTTGCACCGGGCCGGTACGATTTGATCACCACCCGGATCGACAACGACGACGCGCTGTATCGAGACGCGGTGAGGGACATTCAGGGCGCCTGGCGCGCCGCGCGTGGGGGCCAGGCGAAGCCCTGGGTGATCGTCTTTCCCTTCGGATTGATCCTGAACCTGGCGGACCGGCGGATGTGGGTGATGGAGTACTGGTTCAATAACTGTCCGACGCTGGTGGAGGACTCGTGCGATCCGGGCACGGTATATCGATGGCAGCACAGCGCGATCCCGGGCAACGTGCCGAGGCACTACATCAAGGACAAACCTTACTGGCTGCAGGTCGTCCACTCACAGAACCTGCTCAACGCGATCGACAGCGGCAACCCGCTTCGGATCGTCCACAAGGAACTGCCCGGCAAGACCGAGTTCCTGCGGCACTTCGGCATCGACCCGACCCGCCTGCCGGCGTCGTGACGCAGGGTCCCGCAGGTCCCACGTGTCGTCCGCGTCAGCCGGTCTGGAGGATCTCCGTGTGCCGGCGGAACCGCTTGTCGTCGGTCTGCGTGTGGTCCATGCGGTAGTGTACGCCCCGGCTCTCCTTGCGAAGGTCCGCGCAGTGGGCGATCAGCAGGGACGTCGTGAGCATGTTCTGGCATTCCCAGCCCTCTCGCGTGTCGAAGACCTTGTCCATCACGTAGCGGTGCCAGAAGCGGATGATTTCCTGCGCCTCGGCCAGCGGCTGGGCCTTTCTCGTGATGCCGACGTTGCGCCACATGAGGGACCGCATCGAGTTGCGGACGTCCGCCGTGTCGAGCTGGCTGCGGTCCGAGTCCGGGATGTTGTACCGGATCACCGGGTGCTTGAGCGACGTGAGATCGCTCGGCTCGCTCGCCAGGATCGCCTGGCCGGCGAGTGTGCCGAAGACCAGCCCTTCCAGCAGCGAGTTGCTGCCGAGCCGGTTGGCCCCGTGCAGACCGGTCGAGGTGACCTCGCCGCAGGCGTAGAGGTTCTCGATGTTCGTGCGGGCGAAGGCGTCGGTCTTGACGCCGCCGACCATGTAATGGGCGCTCGGGCGGACCGGGATCAGGTCGTGGCTGACGTCGATGTCGAAGCTTTCGCACAGATCGCTGATCAGCGGGAACCGCCTGGCGAAATACTCCTTGTTCATGTGACGCACATCGAGGTAGACGTGCGTGGCGTCGGTCTTTCGCATCTGGGCGAGGATGGCCCGGCTCACCACGTCGCGGGGAGCCAGTTCGCCGGCCTCGTCGTAGTCCTGCATGAACCGACGGCCCTTGGTGTCGAGCAGATAGGCGCCTTCGCCGCGGAGGGTCTCGGTGATCAGGGCCCGGGACGCCCCGGCGATGTAAAGCGTCGTCGGGTGAAACTGCACGAACTCCAGGTCGCGCAGGACCGCTCCGGCCCGGTAGGCCATCGCGAGGCCGTCGGCCGTGGCGACCGCCGGATTGGTGGTCTCGCGGTAGAGCTGGCCGCCGCCGCCGGTGGCGAGAATGGTGTTGGCCGCCCAGACGATCTGCAGGCCGCTGTCTCGGTTGTGCCCGAGAATGCCGATGCAGCGATTCTCCTTGTCCGTGAGCAGGTCGATCGTGAAGAAGTGCTCGATGACGCGGATGTTCGGCTTGCTGCGCACCTTGGCGATGAGGGCTTCGGCGATGGCCCGGCCGGTTTCGTCGCCGTGTGCGTGGAGGATGCGTGCGTGCGAGTGGCCGCCTTCGAGCGTCGCATCGATCCGGCCGTTGATCAGGTCGAAGCCCGCGCCCCATTCCTGCAACTGCCTGACCAGTTCCGGGCCCTGCCGGACGACCTGTTCGACGACCGCCGGATCGGCGATCCCGCCGCCGGTGCGGAGGGTGTCGGCCACGTGCGCCTCGAACGTGTCGTCCTCGCGCAGGACCGAGGCGATGCCGCCCTGGGCGTTCCAGGTGTTGCTCTCCTCCAGGGAGGTCTTGCAGACCACGATGATATTGCGGTGGTCGGCGGCCTCGATGGCGGCCCGCAGGCCGGCGATGCCCGCCCCCACGATCACGCAGTCGGCGAAAAGCTGGCTTGTCGAGATCGAATCGATGTTCACCAGGTATCGTCGCGGCTCGCCGAAGCGGATCTGCTCGGCCGGCGCCGGTCCCTGCCCTTTGTCCTGCTCATTCATACTATGGTTGCCTTGCCAGTCGGCGGCCGAAGAAGGCGTCGACCGTCATGCCACGAAAAACGGCGGGATAGACCCGTCCTGCGAATGCGACAGCGCCTTCGCTGCAAAGCCCACCATCATACCCGAATGTGCGGCGGTTGGAAACAGCGAAACGATTTCAGCAAGGAGAGGATGCGGCCTTGGGACAAGCACCCTCGGCGACCGGAATGGACGCCCTGGACAACGTGGACGCGGTGGACAGCCCACGTCTCGTGAGTCCATGGCGTCCACAGGGGCCACGGCGGGCTACTTCGCCTTCCGGCTCAGGGTCAGGTCGTTGGGGAAGAGCCGCTCGTCGGCGGCGAACCTGGCCACGAACGCCTGCAATTGCTCGGTGGAGGCCGTCAGGACGGGGCGGTCGTCGACGATCTCGTGCCTCACGGCTGTCGGCTCGGCTTGGATCAGTTCCTCGAACCGGTCGTCGTCGGTGATGCGGATCGCCAACTGCTCGCCGATGGAGTCCACCCGGATGAACGTGTGCACCGGCAGGAAGAAGAAGCCGTTGTAGGCGAGTTTCATCTTCTCGATGTCCTGCTCGCCCGAGGGGAATCGGTCGGCAAACACGTCGAGGAACAGCCCGTCGCCCACCTTGACCAGGCACGCGGCGAACGAGCCCTTGCGGCCCTCGTCGTCGGTGATGCTCAGCCGGTAGAACTTCGTGATCTCCTCCCGCCAGGCTTCGAGCGGGCCCTGGGCGGCGGATTCATCGAGCCGAGAGAACTCCCACGTGACCTCCGGATCGTTGGGGTCCTCCACCCACGTCTCCACGAGCTTTTCTTCGAAAACGATGTTCTCCTTCGTAAACAGCGGGTGCAGCGAGACGATGGGCACGCAGCCGGCCAATGCAACGATCACGAGGCAAAGTGCGAGTCTTCTGGTTCTCACGATTTCTCCTTTCACTCCGGGATTGGTACACAGCGATTCACTCCGCCATCATACCGCGCCGGGACCGAAGGGCAAGGGGATCGGCACTTCCGGGACAAGCGGGTTGCGGGCCGGCCCCAAGACGGGTAGAGTGCATCGCTTGTCATAGGGACAACAACCGCGGCTTTCCCGCTGAGTCAGGATAGAACATGTACGATTTGAGTTCGACAGGGTGGTTCCTGGTGGTTTTGTGTGCCGTGCTGACCGGGGTGAGCAAGACCGGCATCCCGGGCCTGGGCATTCTCATGGCGCCCCTGATGACGATGGCGTTCCCCGAGCACACCCGCGAATCCACCGGCATCCTGCTGGGCATGCTCATTCTCGGCGATCTCTTCGCGGCCGGCTACTATCGCCGGCACGCCGAATGGATGTACGTGTTGCGTCTGCTGCCGTCGGCGTTTCTGGGGATTGTGGCGGGCTGGCAGGCGATGGGATTCGTCACGGACGAACAACTCCAGCGGATCATCGGGATCATCGTCCTGGGCATGCTCGCAATCAACTACTGGCGAACCCGCGTGCGAGGCGAGCACGCTCCGATTCCCAGGCAGTGGTGGTTCGCGGTCCTGATGGGCTTTATCGCCGGGGTCACGACGATGATGGCCAATGCCGCCGGACCGGTCATGGTCATTTACCTGTTGGCCATGCGGCTGCCCAAGTTCGCCTTCATCGGCACCAGCGCCTGGTTCTTCTTCGCGGTCAACTGGCTCAAGGTCCCGTTCAGCGCCAATCTCGATCTGATCACAGGCCCGTCGCTCAAGCTCGACCTGATGATGCTGCCGCTGATCGCGCTGGGGGCGGTGGCGGGCATCCTGTTCCTGCGGAAGATTCCGCAGAAGATCTTCAACGACACCGTCCAGGTCCTCGCTGCCGCTGCGGCGGTCAAGCTGCTGTTCTGAGAGGATCCCGGCTGATCCCGGTTTTCCTTGTTCCCGCTGAGCAGTCAGACGATAATCCACGTATAAATACTATGTGGACTGGCGAACTGACATTGCGGAGACCTTGCTCGGTTGTACTATGAACTCTACGTGGATCCATAAGCATGATCCTGCCCTTGAGCCGGCCCGCCGGCGGATGATCGAGCACGATCTCAAGGGCCGGGATATCGCGGACCCGGATGTTTTGCGGGTCATGGGGGAGATTCCGCGCCAGGAGTTCGTGCCGGCCGAGCAGCGCGACCAGGCTTATCTCGATCATCCGCTGCCGATCGGGGCCGGGCAGACGATCTCGCAGCCGTACATCGTCGCGCGGATGACGCAACTGTTGCGGCTGAACGCGGAATGCGAGGTCCTGGAGGTGGGGACCGGCAGCGGCTACCAAACGGCCGTTCTCGCGCGTCTGGCCAGGCGGGTCTATACCACGGAGCGATTTCCCGATCTGTCGGCCGCCGCCCGGGAGGTTTTGAGGAAGCTGGGCATCGACAACGTCGAATACGATCTCGGCGACGGCAGTCTCGGCTGGCCCGCGAGGCGGACCTTCGACCGGATCATCATCACGGCCGCCGTGCCGGACTTTCCGCCGCCGCTGGTGGCGCAGCTCGCCGAGACCGGCGTCATGGTGGCGCCCGTCGGTCAGAGTTCCGCACAGCAACTCACGGTGGCGGAGAAATACCACGGCAAACTGATCGAGAGGCAAGTCAGCAATTGCCGGTTCGTGAAGCTCATCGGCGAGCATGGCTTCTCCGAATGAACGTCGCGCATTTTGGCTCGCCCCTTCGGGTAGTTGGGTGCCACGGCCAAACTTGTTTGGCTGTGTCCTCCGGATGGGTAGAATCGGCCGAAAAAGCACAGTCAAACAGGGTTTGACCGTGGCACTCGAACCAGCGTCAAACATGCCTCGACGCGGCGAACACGTGGGTTAAGAAACCACCCTACAAGCTGGCAAATGGATGGCCATGGTAGTATGATGGCCGATGTGAACGAAATTGGGGGTTCTCTGCCGGCGGAGAAGGGCATTCATCGCAATCGGCAGGATGGGAAATTGTTGTCAGTATGCAGGACGTGATTCAAGAGCAATCTCGCGGCGGGGAGAGCATAACGATCTCGACGCCGGTGCAATATCTCAAGGGCGTGGGCCCGTCGCGGGCGACGATCTTCGAGAAGCTCGGCGTGCGCACCGTGGCCGATCTGCTGGAGTACTTTCCGAGGGACTGGGTCTTCGCGCCGGGTCCGATCAAGATCGGCCAGATGAAACCCGACGAGGAGGCCACGATCATCGGACTCGTCGAATCGATCGATTTTCGGGAGCACCGCCGGCCGTCGGTTTTCGAGGCGATCATCAGCGACGATACGGGCGTTTGTCGGATCATCTGGTTCAACGGCGGCTACCTGCGGAATCAGATCCAACTGGGGCGGTTCATCCTGGCCTCGGGCAAAGCGGCCATCTACAAGCATCAGCTCCAGATGACCAACCCGAAGTTCATGGTGCTCGACGAGGCGCAGACGGAGCCCCAAAAACACTTCAGCGGCGGCGTCTACCCGGCCAGCGCCAAGCTCAGCAGCCGGCAGATCAAGCAGGTGATCCTTCCGGTGCTGGACCATCTGGAGACGCTTGTCGGCGAGTTCTACGATGAGGGCTTCCTCAAGGAGACCCGCCTGATCGGCAGGAAGGACGCATTCGCCTGGATTCACATGCCGCCGGAAGAGGCGAAGCTCGACCAGGCCAAACGCCGTCTCAAGTACGACGAGCTGTTCCTGATGCAGCTTGGCCTGGCCCTGCGGCGCTATCGGACGCAGCACGCCGCCTCCGCTATGCCGTGTACCATGACGGACGAAATCGACAGTCGAATCCGCAGGCGATTCCCCTTCATGCTCACGGACGACCAGAACGCCTGCATCTCGGAGATCGCCGAGGACATGGGCCGCACGACACCGATGAACCGCCTGCTCCAGGGCGACGTCGGCTCGGGCAAGACCGTCGTTGCGCTGTACGCGGCGCTGCTGGCCATCGCCAACAGGACGCAGGCGGCCATCATGGCCCCGACGGAAATCCTCTCATCGCAGCACTTCCTCAGCATGGAGCGATACCTCAAGGACAGCCAGGTCCGCCGCGTGCTCATCACCGGCGGCATGACGGGCAAGAAACGCGATGAGATTCTCGCCCAGATTCGGGCCGGCGAGATCGATATCGTTGTCGGCACTGTCGCTCTGCTGCAGAAAGACATCGAGTTCCGCGACCTGGGCCTGGTCGTGATCGACGAGCAGCACAAGTTCGGCGTCCATCAGCGGGCCGATCTGCGGAAGGACCACGCTCCGCATTGCCTCGTAATGACCGCCACGCCCATCCCCCGCACGCTGGCGATGACGGCGTTCGGTGACCTGGACGTCTCGGTGATCAAGCAGTGCCCGCCCGGGCGGGGCGCGGTCGTCACGCGGTGGGTGGACCCCAAGGACCGGCGAAAGGCCTACGAATTCATCCGCGACCGCCTGCGGGCGAAGAAACAAGCCTACTTCGTCTGCCCGCGCATCACGGCCGTCGAGGAGACCGGCAAGGACATCAAGGCTGCGACCGAGACCTGGAAGGAACTATCCGAGCGCGTCTTCCCGGAGTTCCAGGTTGCCCTGCTGCACGGCCAGATGCCCTCGGCCGAGAAGCAGCGGATCATGACCGGCTTTCGCAAGGGCCAGATCGACGTGCTGGTCTCGACCGTCGTGATCGAAGTCGGCGTCGATGTGCCCAACGCCACGATCATGGTGATCGAAGCCGCCGACCGCTTCGGCCTGGCGCAACTGCACCAGCTTCGCGGCCGGATCGGGCGGGGCGAGTCAAAATCCTACTGCCTGCTGTTCGCCGAGACGGACAACGAGGTCGCCAGGAGCCGGCTCGACGTCATGACCAAGACCAACGACGGGTTCGTGATCGCCGAGCAGGACCTGCGGATTCGCGGGCCGGGCGAGATGTTCAGCGCCCGCCAGCACGGGCTTCCCGATCTGAAGATCGCCAACATCATCGACGACTACGATCTGCTCGTAATCGCCAGAAGACACGCGTTCCAGGCGGTCCTATCGGACCCTGCGCTCACCCGGCCGGAGCATCGCGGCATCCGCCTGGCGCTGATTGCGAAGTTCGGCGGCTCTCTGGGCCTGGCCGACGTCGCCTGACGCGGCCGGCGGGGCTTGCACCGCTCGTGGACGACGTGGACTCTGTGGACGTGATGGACGGGCGCGACCGAGGAGAAGTCTATGTCGTCCGGCCTCATCTTCCGAGGGGGCCGATTTTTCTGGCATCGGGCGGGCAAAAGGTGTAGAACGGGCCCCTGCTTCGCCGGCAGAATGGATGCCCTATGCAAATAATCTACAGGAACAACACGCTGGAGAACGTGCTGGCGGCCGTTCGAGCCGTCACGTCGCTGATTGCCGTGGCGTCCTTTGCCCTGCTGTTCGGGTTCTATGAGCCTCCGATCCGGGAATCCATCGTATTTACCGTTCAGACGGTTGTTTTCTTCACGTTCCTGGGCATCAGCATCCTTCGCCTGCTCAACGCCGAGTCCAAACGCGAGTACCTCTACGTCAACTGGTACGACATCCCCGCGTTGGTGGCGCTGGCGGCGGTGGTGATCGGCGCCGAGCACTGGTTCGGCAACGTCGAGCCGTATCGTGTGCGGCATATGGCCGTCGCGGTCTACCTCATGTTCGAGGTCACGATCAAGTTCTTCCTGCTGTCGGTGCGTCTGGCCGCCACGGGCAGGAACCCGAGTCGGACCCTGGTGGCCAGCTTCATCGTCCTGATCGCCACCGGGGCCATCCTGCTGATGCTGCCCAAAGCCACTCCGGGCCGGATGGCGCTGCGTCCGATCGATGCGCTCTTCACCTCCACCAGCGCCACCTGCGTCACCGGTCTGGTCGTGGTCAATACCGGCAGGGATTTCACCGTCATGGGTCAGATCGTCATCCTGGTTCTGATCCAGCTTGGCGCCTTGGGCATCGTGGTGTTCGGGGCCGTTTTTGCCCTGCTCCTGGGCCAGGCGCTCACGCTGCGCGAAACCGTGGCGATGCAGGACCTGCTCAGTTCAGAGACCGCCAGCCGCATCGGCCGCACCATTCTCTTCATCTTCATCCTGACCATTGCCGTCGAGGCGGGGGGCGCCCTGGCTTTGTTCGGGATGTGGGATGACATTGCAGCCTGGAATCCGCAGACGCAGTCGCGATGGTTCTACAGCATCTTTCACTCCATCAGCGCCTTCTGCAATGCCGGTTTCGATCTGCTCGGCGACAGCTTGATCCGCTACAACCGGCGGTGGCAGGTCTATGGGATTGTCTGTCCCCTGATCGTTCTGGGTGGCTTGGGCTTCGGCGTCCTCTACAATCTCGTGAATCTGTTCTTCGATCGGTTGCGGCTGATCTGGTCGCGCCGGGTTCGCCGGCAGCTCTTCTCCACCGGGGAGCCGCCGATGAGGATGCGTCTGCAAACGAAGATCGTGCTGAGCGTCAGCGGCGCGCTTATCGTGGTCGGCGCCGCGACCATTCTGCTGTTCGAGCAGTTCTCGGGCGCCGCAAGGCCGGCCGGCCCGCCCGACGTGCTCGGGGCGATCTTTCAATCCGTGACGGCCCGCACCGCCGGGTTCAATACCGTTCCGACGGCGGAGCTCACCCAATCGAGCAAGCTCATGCTCATGCTCCTGATGTTCATCGGCGGCTCTCCCGGCTCGACCGCCGGCGGCATCAAGACGGTGACCCTGGCCGTCATTCTCACGACGGTCGTGGCCACCCTGCGCAGACGAACCGATCTGGAGATGTTTCGTCGCTCGATTCGCCTGGTCGTGCTTAGAAGAGCCGTTACGATCACCGTGATGTTCATCGCCGCGATCTTCATTGCCACGATGATGCTGACCATCACGGAACGATCCCACTATCCGAAGGATTTCACTCTGCTGGATCTGGCCTTCGAGGTGGTTTCCGCCATTTGCACGGTGGGCCTGTCGACCGGGCTGACCCCGCTTTTGACAGATGCCGGCAAGTTGATTATCATTGCGGTCATGCTGATCGGAAGGCTGGGGCCGCTGACCCTGCTGGCGGCGCTGACCTTGAACCTCCGGCCGGTCCGGTACGACTACCCGGAAGAGGTGGTGATCGTCGGTTGACGCGACAAGATGGGCGCCTGAAACAGGCTTATCTGAAAGGTGGCAAGTGTGAAGTTTCAAGTGTGAAGTGTCTTGTCGCTTCAAACTTCAAACTTTAAACTTCAAACTCTCATGAGACGTTTCGCTGTCATAGGTTTGGGACGATTCGGAAGCAAGCTCGCGGTCGCTCTGTCGAGGAGCGGCGCCGAGGTCATTGCCATCGACAAGAACCGCGAGGTGATCGATCTGATCCGGGATCAGGTCAGCCACGCCGTGCGCTTGGACAGCACCGACGAGGAGGCCCTGCGGGCCCAGGGCGTACACACCGCGGACGTGGCGATCATCGGCATGGGCCAGAAGGGCTTCGAGGACGCGATTCTCACGGTCGTGACCCTGCGCCAGATGGGCGTCCAGCAGGTCTACGCTCGGGCCGAGAGCCTCATTGCCGGCCAGGTCTTCTCCAAGGTCGGCGCCACGGAGGTGATCTACCCCGAACTCGAATCGGCCCAGCGCTGGGCCTACAAGCTGATCGCCCCGCAGATCGGCGAGAAGATCGACTTTGCGCCGGGTTACAGCCTGGCCCGGATCGAGGCCCCGGCCAGCTTCGACGACAAGACCGTCATGGACCTGCAGCTTCGCCAGAAGTACAACGTCAACCTCGTGCTCATCAAGCGCAGCGACGAGACGCGGGCCAAGAAGACGGAGAAGGGCCCGATCATCGCGGTGCCCATGCCCGGCACGGTTGTCTACAAGGGCGACGTCCTCATGGTCGCCGGCTCCGACGGCGACTTGGCCAGAATGCCGCAGGAGTGAGTCCAAAGGAGAGATCGACGTGATGGACTCCCCGGATGGCGTGGGCGCCTGCGCTCCCTGATGTCGCCCAGTCCACAAGGTCCGCTTCGTCCATCAAGTCTGTCAGGCCGTCCGACGGCAGTTGCTATTGCCTGCGGTGCTCGCGGAGCATGTCGAGCAGGTGCTGCATGTCCGGGGGCAGAGGGGCTTCGAATTTGACCATCTGCTCCGTCGTGGGGTGGCGGAATTCGATGCTGAAGGCGTGCAGGGCGCAGCGGGCGATCACCGGTTCTTCGACCGCCTGCTCGGCGTCGGCGAGCTGCCAGGGATAGACGAGCTTGCCGCCGTACATGTCGTCGGCGACGATCGGGTGCTTGATGTGCGCGAGGTGTACGCGGATCTGGTGGGTCCGGCCGGTCTTGGGTTCGCACTTGAGCAGCGAGAACCCGCGGAACGCCTCCAGAACTTCGTAGTACGTGATCGATTCCCTACCCATCTCCGGCCGGACGGCGTATTTCTCGCGGACCTGCTGGTGTACGCCCAACGGGGCGTTGATCCGGTCGGCGTCCAGTTCGGGGGTCCCGTGTACGATCGCCAGGTAGGTCTTCTGCGTCTGGCGGGTCTCGAACTGCTTGGCGATCTTCCACTGGGCGGCCTCGTGCTTGGTGACGATCATCACGCCGGTGGTGTTGCGGTCGAGCCGGTGTACGATGCCCGGGCGGAATTCGCCCAGTCCGCTGGAGAGCTGGTCGGAGTAGTTCACCAGGGCGTTGACCAGCGTGCCGGACTTGTTGCCCCGCGCGGGGTGGACGATCATGTCCGCCTGTTTGTTCAGAATAATGAGATCGGCGTCCTCGTAGAGGACATTGAGCGGGATGTCCTCGGGCAAGATGTTCTTGCTCGGCGGCTCCGGGATCACCATCTCGATCACGTCGCGGTGCCGGAGCTTGAGACTGGGCTTGGCGGGCTTGCCGTTGACGGTCACGCCGCCGGAGCGGATGGCGTCCTGCAGGAAGTGCCTGCTGAGATTGCTGAATCGGCCGTGGAGGTACTTGTCGAGCCTGTGCTCCGTGATGCCGACGCCCACGTGCAACGTTACTTGCCGGCCTCTGAGATCCTGTAGTTCATCCATCGATCGAGCGACAATCCAAAAAATCAAACAATAACCGCGAACGACCGCCTCTGCTCTTGGCATGCAGTGTTTGGCCTGCCGGAGCAGTCCACGACGAGAAACCGCCACGGAACTCGCAGGGGATTAGCCTCTGCCAATCACCAGTCCGGGTGGCACGGCCAAACTTGTTTGGCTGTGTTCTTCGGACGGGCAGGATTACTCGGGACCCACAGCCAAACGAGTTTGGCCGTGGGTCCCCGTGCCCAGGTACTCCAAGCTGTGTGCGGTCGTTCTCTGCCTTCTTATTCTCGCTTTACTGCCCGTCGGCAGGTTTGTTCGTCTCGACGGCAGTCGGGGGATCGACCGGCGTCGGGGCCGGAGCGGTTTGTGCGGGAGCTGTCGGCGCCGGTTCCAGATTCGGATTGTTCGGCACTTCGATGACCGTCGGTGCGTTCGCGTCGCCCGGCTGGATCTGGATCGTGGGGGTTGTGGCCTGGGGTGTCATCGACACTTCCGGCTGCGGCGGCGCCGACTGGAAGCTCACCGGCGTCTTGAAGTCATCCATGATCTTGAGCCGATACTCCGCCGCCGCCTGTGCGACGGTGCCCGCATAGTCGGACTTCTGGGCCACCGCGCGGTAGATCTCCGCGGCCTTGTCGAAGTTGCCGAGTTCCTCTTCGCACAGGCCGAGCCCGAACTGCGCCGCGGCCGTCAGGGCCGGGCTCGAGGGCTTGCGGTCCAGGGCCTGCTGGTAGCTGGCCTGGGCCTTGGCGATCTGGGCGGCCACTTCCTCGCGGTTGGCTTCCGCCAGACGCAGGTGCAATTCCGCGCGAATCGTCTCGCCCCGCTTGATCAACGCCAGTGCCGCCATATTGTCATTCGACAGGTCATCGGCGAAATCCTTGAGATCGTCCCCGAGGGCGGCCAGGGCAAGCGATTGATCGCTGTTCTGTGCCGCGGCGCGCATGGCCTCGTTGATCCTCTGCGGCACCTGCGTGGCCAGAAGCGTCAGCCTCTCCTGGTTGCGGACCGAAACGACCTCTCTGCGATAGAAGCTCCAGAAGTATACGATGACCGCCACGACGAGAATCGCCGCCACGGCCATGATGTTCGTGCGGTTCTGCTTCGCCCATTCGGGCAGGTGCGTCAACCAGTCCGCCAGCTCGTTGGTCTTCAGTTCATGCCGATGATCCGATTTCATATCGTTCTCCGTTTATATCCAAGGGCCTTGACCCGACGTTATCGGGCTACCAAATCGACAAACCAATATACTAACAAAAGCTCTTTTGGCTTGCAATGGAACTCTCGCGTTGTTAGAATTTTACGTTGCTTCTTGGGACCTGCGGATGGGGAATGTCGGGCGGCAGGCTCACCGTGTTTTTCGCTGGTCCTGATCGATGGAACGCAAGTACTGGGGATGGACATAATGACGAAAGCGAAATTCGCACAGACGGGGGTCTACGTTGTTTTGCTCGGTGTCGCGGCTTGTCTGCCGAGCCCGGCAGAGGCGGCCGCCGGCGCCGGCAAGCGGCAGGCCTGCATCGATGCGATCTGGGATTCTCAGCGGTACATCAAGATCGACGAAATCAAGCCCGGCATGGAGGCCTACTGCCTCACGGATTACGGCGAGGCCGGGATCGAGAAGTTCGCCTTGAAGGTCCTCAAAGTCATCAAGGATTTCGAACCCGGTCGCAACGCCATCCTCGTCATGGGCCAGGATGAGCGGTTCAAGCACACCGGCCCCGTGGGCGGCTGCAGCGGCTCGCCCGTCTACATCGACGGACGCCTGGCGGGCGCCCTGGCCTTTGGCTGGACCTTCTCAAAGGATCCGTTGTACGGGGTTACGCCCATCGACGAGATGCTCGAGGTCGGTCTGGCGGGCAGCTCCGGCGTATCGGCAAGCCGCTCCGGGACGTCGGCCATGACGTTCGATTTCTCCAAACCGATCAACTTGATGGAGGTGGCGGAAGATCTCGCGACCCGGAAACTGGGCGGGGCGGGGGCCTCCAGCGGGGCGACGGCGCTGCCATGTCCCCTGCAGATTTCCGGTCTGCCGGCCGAGGCGTGCCAGTATATGGCCGGGCAGTTCGAGGCGATGGGCTTCACGGCGGTGCCCGGTCTCAGCGGCAGCATGGAATCCGGCCAGGAGCCACCCCAACTGGTCCCCGGCGGCACCGTGACGATGCCGTTGGTCACCGGCGACATCAAGCTGAACGTGCTCGGGACGGTCACCGAAGTCCGCGACGGATGCGTCTACGCGTTCGGCCACAGCTTTCTGGGCTTCGGCCCGACCAACCTGCCGATGGCCAGCGGGGAGATTTACACGGTCATCTCCAGCCTCCAGCGGTCGTCCAAGCTGGGCACCAGCTCGGAGATCCTCGGCGCCATCACCTCCGATGAGTCCGGCGCCATCTTCGGCCGCATCGGGGCCAAGCCGCCCATGATTCCGCTGACGATCCGGATCGAGCGATTCAACACGCTGGAGCCTCGCACGTACAAGTGCCAGGTGGCGTACGATCAGTCGCTCACGGCCTCGCTGATGCGGTCGGCCATTTCCGGCGCGGCGTTCCAGGCCGGCCCGCTCCCACCCGAACACAGTATTCAATACAGCACGACCATCGACCTCGACGACGGCCAGTCCATTCGGTTCGGCAACACCTCCACGAACATGGAGCTGCTCGAACCGACCTCGGAGGTCGCCGGCGCCCTGGCTCTGTTGATGAACAATCCGTTCGGGGGGGCCGCGGTCAAGGGGCTCCAATTCGACGTGTGCATGACGCCGAAGAATATCGACTCGTACCTGTGGTCGGTGGATATCGTCGATTCGAAGGTCAAGCCGGGCCAGGAGATCGAGGCCGACGTGGTGATCGAGTCCTTCCTCAAAGAGAAACGCCGGCATCAAGTCCGTATCCGGGTCCCGGAGGACCTGCCGCCGGGCAAGTACAACCTGATGTTCCTGGGTGCTGCCGAATATGAGAGTTTTCTGCGGAAAGCCGCGCCGCAGCGATTCCTGGCGATGAATTATCAGACCCTGGTGGACGCATTGAACGCCGTCTTGAACGTCAGTCGGACCAAGCTGTACTGTCTGCTGGTGCTTCCGCCGGATGGGATCACGCTGGACAAGGCCGAGCTGCCGAAGCTGCCTCGCACCAAGGCGCTCATCCTGCAGAGCGAGAAACGAGCGGTCGCGGCCATGCCGTATTCGCATTGGATTGAAAAGACTGTAGAAACCGGCACGGTCATCGCCGACAAAGGGATAGTGGCCATCACGGTCGAAAAGTAACCCGGCCGCATAGGAGTAACCATGGAAAGATGTTTCCGCAGGGATCGGAGTGGGATCGCAGCAGCTCTGTTGGCTGTTGTTTTGTTGGCCTCGGGTGCGATGGCCGTCACCAGCAAAGTCACGCGCCAGGCCAGCAGCAAGGACCTGCTCGCGGGCAAGGCCGACGGGGTGATCGTCACCTCGCGCGGGACCATCCAGCTCGGGCGTGCGGCCAAGGTGCTCGCCTCCGAGTTCGACGGGGTCTGGTCCGTCAACAGCGTCGTCGTCAGCG
>Ga0209347_1002852_pt1 | contig 21646 bp, 20 predicted proteins | sample AutmiccommuBRH23_FD_187382 | JGI IMG/M metagenome (GOLD analysis project Ga0209347, IMG submission 187382) | Deep subsurface microbial communities from Mt. Terri, Switzerland - Autotrophic microbial communities BRH/23 (SPAdes) (version 2) | ecosystem: Environmental > Aquatic > Deep subsurface >...
TTTTTCTGCCTCTTAAGAGCCTGTTGTCCAGCGCCGAACGGCTCAACCCCAAAGATTGCATGATATCGCTAATTTTCTCGTTGTAAAAATATCTACGGATAAAAAGTTCCTTGTCCTTTTCATTAAAGCTATTAATTGTTTCCAGTAGTTTTTTCTGTGTTTCTCTGTCGATGATCTGCTTTTCAACGGTATCAGGCTCCTCAAGCTGGTAATCATCAATGCTTACGGCGTCATTTTTTTTAAGAAGTTTGCGCTTATATGTAAGAGCTTTAAATTTTGTGAGGATTAAAATCCAGGTTTTGAAATTGCTTCTCTCGCTGTTAAATTCGTTGATTTTTAGCCAGACCTCCAAAAAGACATCGGCTACGCACTCTTCTATATCTTCTTTACTGTTGCCAATGTTTAAAATGTTATAGGTTAAATAATAAACAGGCTTGGTATACTCTTTGATTAAGAATCCATAAGCGTTCAAATTTCGCTTTTTAATTTCAGATATGAGCTCGCTCTCTGAAAAGTTCATTTTTTCATCTCCTTTCATAGAATACTACGTTTTCTATCTGCAATTTCTCTCAAAAATTTGATGCACCAAGGTGGCAAACACAATAACGATCATCCAGCAGCAGGCCCAGCAATCTCTTTATTGAAGCTTTTGTGTTTTTGGGGATATCCGTCATCATCAAAAGCACACTGCAATTTTGCAATGTGCTAATTTGATAAATCCGAAGCCATAGAACACCTCCATCAATTTCCTTTGCACATCTTAGTCTTCAAAGTAAGTTGTATAAATAATAACGGGAATAGCCAGGTTCTACCTCCCTATAAAATGAAACAATCCAATCCCCTCTCGATGAGAAGGGATTGGACAATAGAGCTACTTTAACGGTATACTCAATTTACCGAGTTCTTGCTTCATCAGCGTCTGGACTAGCAAAAATCAACTATAATAATAATTCCAGATCAATCGTGCCTATTTTATTTTAGGCAATATTATAACGTAATTGCGTCGGCTCATACACTTCACCCTTTGCACAGAATGTTTTTATTAATTATACGCATACGTATCACGATCGTCTCCACATGTGTTTAGGCAAAGAGGTGATACTGAAACATATTATAATGTGTTTTGCGAAATTGTAAGATAACCTAAGGATTATTCTACATAAAAACTGAACAATATCCCTTGGGAGAGTGATTTGCCGCTTGACGAGCTTAATCCTGCACCTAGGTATAATCGGTAGTGTTCTCCCTTAATATATGAGTCTTTGGGTGTAATCTGAATGATTTTATCACTCTCCGCATCCGCTTTGACTTCAATCTCCACAGGCTCATTCTTGCTGTCCAAGACCATGATGTTTTGTCGGTTAATTGATTCCGGGTCGACTTTATTACTAAACTTGATTCGCCATGTCTTGTCTACTGCTACACTTTGCTCTGCCTGACGCTCATCCCATGTACCATTTTCTCCCGCATAAGGAATTACTTTAACGGTACAGACTGCTGTTTTATTCCCGTCAGTTGTCGTTGCCGTAATTATACTCTTGCCCGTACCAACCGGAGTTACCATACCCTCCTTCACTGTTGCCACATTTGGTTCACTGCTCCTCCAAGTAACTGCCGGGTTGCTGGCATACGTCGGTTGGATGCTTGCTTTCAGTGCATAGGAAGCTTCATCAACCGTTAAGCTAAGCGTATTTTTATCCAGACTAACTCCATTCACCGAGTACCACGATGGTATATAGGGGGGAGTATACGGCGGTGGCACCACAACCAACCCAGCGAAAGCTGTCAGATGATAAGTGATTATCTTGGTATCAGTTCCATTGCTGATATAGGCCTCACTAGGAAAGGCAGGGGGAGTAGGATTAGCTTAATCTACTCCGGCTTGCTGGGTGATCTGCACCCAAGTATTGGACCCGGCTGGTTTGTAGCCTACTGGTCCTGTTACTCCAGGTATGATTAAAGTAACCGGTTTGTCAAAAAGGAGTATGGTATTGGCTGCGCCAACTTCAATAACCGTATTACCCACGCTAAATCCTGAGGGCGCTGATCCCGTGCCCGACACTTGGCGGGGAGGAGTCATGCTTCCGTTCCAGCCTGCAGGTGCCAGGATGGTTGTACCATCGGGTATGGAAGCACTTACCCCGGCTAATCCGCTATTAGTTATGGTTATGGGCTGATCATTTGTTCCCGATACCAGACGGACAGCTTTCTCGACTTGCACTGCCTGCCCGCCTACATTTTGGGCTACAGTCAGGTCTACATTGCTAAGGCTGCCGCCGATAAAGGAGCTCAGGTTCTGGGATTGGCCGCCAACGATTATATCCCCTCCCGTTGCTGTCTGTACCCCATTTGATAAGTCAAGGATTGAGCTGTCTCCCAGCTGTAGATTTGTAGTTCCTGCGGGTAACTGGACCTGACCGTTGTTTGTTCCACCATTATCTAATACTACATGTGTTGCCGCTTCAAACTCTGCTGTCACCATGACGTTAGCCGCAGGCATGCTGAAGCTTGTGCCACTGATGGTTTGATAAGTTGTTCCGTCATTGTACTTCAACGTTCCAGCTTTGAGTTGCTTAACCAGGTCTGGTGTGATAGTTAAGTTGATAGTTGTACCCGCCGTTGCTGAAGTTGGACTTGCCGTGATACTGCCGCCTGTCAGGGTTCCAATGCTGACTGTGTAATAGCCTGGGATTACCGCGAAGTTAGCTGTCAGAGTTCTATCCGACGTGCCCAGTGTAAAGGTGTATGCTGTGCTGGTACTGACAGGGCTGCCGCCCTCGGTCCAGTTAACGAAAGTATAGTTGCTGTTGGCTGCAGCCGTCACTGTAACTGAGGAGCCTTCACTGTATGTGCCGCCGCCTGCCGCTGTTCCGCCCGCAGCCGGATTGGCGGATACAGCGACGGTGTGGCATTCGACAATGGCCAATCCCGCTGTGGCTACGTTACTGCCATAGCCGCCGATCACCCTCAAAATCCCACTCGGGGCGGCGGGAACCGTAAAGGCACAGCTATAACTGCCGTCCGTTTCAGATTTTACAAAATCTAAAAACAGAATGTTCCCTGTACCGTCCAACACTTTGACAGCAATCCAGGTATCCGCATCGGAGGTACCGGAAGCCGTCACCATCTCCCCAACTGCAGCAGTGGCAGCACTCAGATTAAGCGTCGTGCCGGACGCCGCCACCGGAACGGACAAACTGCCAATGAACATGAGAAGGACGGCTAGGATTGAAATTATCTTTTTTCCCACGATATCTCCTCCCTTACTGCAACAAAGTCGGATTAAAGTCTTCTTCCTTTGTCAAATCATCTACGATATATGCCTTGATAACATCTCCCGACTGTACGTTAAAACCAGCCGTCGCCCTATTCATGCTGTCAAAGTCCGCGCTTGCGGCATTAATGTTTAGCTGCGTGCCGTTTCTCAAATGAACGAAAACCACAACCTCATCGCCGTCCTTAGCTCCCACTGGAGTAACATCAACGGTAAAGTATTTTAATCCGCTTATTCCGCTGTTCACTGTCATGGCAACGATTCCGTCCGCAGTAGTACCGTTGGTATAGCAGCTGTCAGCAACCGGTGAAACAGTGTATTTTCCTGCGCCGGTCGCCAGTCTTACCTGCAAGGTCAGATTATTGCCGGATACATCCCCTTTGCTGCTCATTTCCGCAGCCTTGATGGTCAGGCTGAAATCATTTATGTCGCTGGTGAAAGGGGTGCCGTCATAGGACAGGGTTACCACGCAGTGCGTGGGATCGTTGTAAAACACACTGCCGACACTCAAGCCTGCCGGGGCATTATTTAAGTTAAAATTGGCTTTATCCAGCGAACCGTCCTTGAAAGTATCATTTTGCAATATTACCGATAAAAGGCTTCCGTTTAAGCTGTTTTCCTCCAGGGACTGGTTGGCTGTCACGGTTGCTGATTCCTGAACCGCAGTGACGGTGAATTTATCGGTGGTCTGGGGATTCCCGCTGAATACCTCACTTCCGGCAATGGTGATGCTGCAATCGGTAAAATCGCTGTCAAAATCCGACCCGTCGGAGGCTAAATAAATTTCGCATCTGTAGTCAAGAAAATAAAGAATGTAGGCAATGCTCAGTCCGGGAGGCGCATTGTTTAATGTAAAGGTGCCGGGAGACGGACCAGGATTTACAAAGTAACTTCCCGTCTGCAAATCCACTGTCAAGGTGCGCCCGTCCAGGTTTTTTTCTGTAAGGGCCTGGTTCGGGGTGACATGGAGCTCGTTAATGGCTGTGATACTTAAACTACTTGTGGTAATTGCCTGTCCGCTGTTCAAAGCAGCACCCTGAATTGTGACGCTGAAGTTGTTGATGTTGGCGTCAAAATCGCCGTTAAAGCCCAATGTGAGCACACAATCTCCACCTGAATAAACAGCATTTGTTACAGTGGTCCCAGCCGGCGCGTTATTCAGGATGAATTGATCCGCACTCAGATCGCTCTTGAAAGAATCCAGATCGACATGGAGGGTCAGCTGCCCGCCGTTGAGATTATTTTCCATAAGCGCCACAGCTGAGGAAACAACGGCTGTTCCAAATACCCGCACCGGAATGCTGCTGTTTTGCGTGGTACCGTTGCCCAACAGGCCATAATTATCATAACCCCCACCCCAGGTCCACAGCGTACCTTCATTTTTCAGCGCCGCCATGTGAGATTCTCCCGCAGCTATACACACTGCACCGCTTAGCCCGCCAACTTGTAATGGCGTATTGCTGTCTGCCGTGGTACCGTTACCCAGCTGGCCATAATTATTATAACCCCAGGTCCAAACCTTTCCTGCACTGTCCAGAGCCGCCGTGCTATTATCACCAGTGGATATTGCAACAAAGTCTGTCAGCCCAGGCACCTTCTCCGGGGTTCCGGTTCCAGTTATTCCAAATGTTGTTGTGCCGACTCCAAGCTCACCATATGTGTCACTGCCCCAGGTCCAGACATTTCCGCTGTTGTCCAGGGCCGCCATATGCATCTTACCTACGGAAATTGCTTGAATATGGACTCCGTCCAGTCCTTGAACCTGGCCCATAGTTTTTCTTAGTGTTGTTGTGCCGTCTCCCAGCTGATGGGAAGAATTCCGTCCACAGGTCCAAACCGTTCCGTCACTGGCCAGAGCAGCTGTATCATACCTTCCTGCGGCTATGGCGCTGATGGTTTTGCCACTCAGGCCTTGAACCTGTACCGGAGTGAAGTTGTTTTCGGATGTGCCGTTTCCTAACTGCCCATAAGAATTACTACCCCAGGCCCAAACCTTTCCCTCACTGTCCAGGGCCATTGTGTAATATTCCTTTGCCGATATCGCTGTGATGGTGCCACTCAGGCCTTGGACCTGTACCGGAGTGAAACTGTCTGTTTCTGTGCCGTCTCCTAACTGCTTATAATAATTATTACCCCAGGCCCAAACCTTTCCTTCACTGTCCAGGGCCACCATGTGTTCCTTCCCGGCGGCTATTTGGGTGATGGTTTTACCACTCAATCCCTGAACCTGTAGCGGTATTGAACTATTTGTCTGTGTGCCGTCTCCCAGTTGACCTCGATAATTACCCCCCCAGGTCCAAACTGTTCCGTCGCTTTTAAGCAAAGCTGTAAAATTCCCCCCGCAGGCAACGACAGTCTGCCCCCCTGTGGCTTGAACCGGGGCCGGCCGGAATAATAACGGTGCCAGAATCAGCACCATAATCATGAGCAAGGCAGCAATCCGGTTCCTCGTACAAACTCTTTTTTTCATTTTCCTGATCCAAATCATTCACATTCACTCCTTATGTACTATACTTCATTGGAAATACGTTACAGGGTTTTTTTACATAGATACCCTTTTAGTGTCGGATAAGAATAGAAATATGTTTCTCCTACATACCCCCAACGGCAACGTCAATCATTTCGAACACCGGTATTTTCAAAACACCGTCCCCCCATATGACCGTTTCACGGTCGGTTTTTACATCCTGAAAGACTTTCTGATCCGCTAATTCCGCAAAGCGGGCGGTCTTCAATTTTGGCAATAAATCCACCGTGATGCTGCTACCGGTATTTAGCTCTATCAACAGCCGATACCCTTCCAAAGGAATGACCGAACGTATCGTTCCCATTCAAGCACCTCCTTGTTTTTTCGCAAAAAAATTCTGCTCTATAAAATCATAAAGCAGAATTTTATTTATCGCCCCGTTCGAAAGGATAGTTTTGATTCAATTATCCCGTTATGATAACATTTTAAGCAGAATGATTACCCTGAAACTCACCATGCCTAAAGGCAGGTATTCTTGCACAATTCTTGATTAATGCTTTTATAATCATCAGCCACACCGTCCCCTGCTAGCAATACTTCCTTATTTAAAGACGAACTTCGAAGGCCTTTTCCGACCCGAGCATTAATAAGCATCTCCCCCAAAAAAGCCCCTGAGGCTTAGGATTACTCCCAAGCCTCTGGGGGTTATCATCGCTGTGTTCTAATGTTAACTATAATGAAAAACGATGGAAAAGACAGATGATACACTATTACCTGAAGCATCAAAAGCAGTCAATGTGTAGACGTAAGTTTTTACTACTTTAAATTCAGAATCATAAGTAAAATGTGCTTCATGAGGCAGATTATCATTTATAACGATACCATCTCGCATGAGGCTATAATGGTCCAAAAGTCCATTGCTTGATTGGTCATTCCAAGTCAAGTATATATTATACGAACTAACACAGTTTGCAGCTCCAAAGTTTGTCGGTGCAATACAAGCTGTGAGATGGCCACCAAGAGTTACCCATGCAGACTTGTTTCCAGCTGCATCGACTGCACGGACCCAGATGCGGTCAGTTGTTATTGTGGCAAGGGGTATTTCATCAAAGATAACGGCACTTCCAGCAACTCCAGCAGACACCGCCTGAATTCCATCAGCCACTGCATCTACCCCCGGGGCATTATTCGAAACTTTGTATTCTAGGGTGATATCTTCAGCCAATCCTGCTGAACTTGAACCAACTACCACATCTACGGTATCGCCAGTTGTTTCATTGTTTACAGCGCCCGTTACCAATGTAAATCCACTTGTTGAATCAGCTATTGGCGCTGCAGGTGGGGTTGCGTCTATGGTTACTGAACCATTAGATGTCGGTGCTTCAGTATAGGCTTCATACGCTGTTTCATTCTTTTTTAAGGCTATACTTATTGGGATTTCGCCCACTGCGGTTCTGTCAGTATTTCCTCCCGCAACCGTATAGGTAAGTGTATAGGTATTATCAGTGTTATCAGCAAATGTTCCTGCTACATTTACCCCGTTAACGGTAACCTGTCCTGCAGTGTAACCAATAGCACCTGCTGTTACAGTGATATTAATGGTATCACCAATTTTATAACTGCCTACTGCTATACTTACATTGGTTATTGGTGAAGGCGATATTACAACCGACGTTGCATCACTAAACCGCATCGCTTTGATGTCGCCATTTACTTCAGCCACACCAATGTGTATGCCATTTTCCGTTAAGATACTATCACCGCTTGTAACAGATGTCCAAGAACTCAAATCATCACCTATCTTCGGCACCGATACTGGGTTGCCATCAGCGGAGATTTTGTAGACAAAGGTGTTCCCTGTAACGCTAGGTGCACCTAAGGTAATGACAGTACTGTCGGTATTTGCACTATCATCAGCAAATGATACTTCGTTTGCCAAAGCTGGTGCCGGTCTTCCTGAGGCAAGATAATCTTTGAGAATTTCTGCCTCACTTAAGGCACGATTGTAGATACTGGTACTGCTTATACCGCCGTCAAAAGGATACAAACCGCTAGTTCTTTGACCTAGAGTGACCGCCGCACTGGTTGTCGAAGCTGATGAAGCAGCCTTTTGACCAATACTGACACCATCTCTGTACGCCTTTGCCTCAGTACCAGAATAGACTAAAGTATATTGATGCCAGTTATTATCCGGTATTGCATTGGTTACATCTAAGTAAACTGAGTTAATAGGTATGAATCTTAAACCTCGTAAACCTCCTGAGCTACTTGTTTGAATCTCTAATTGCTCAAGTGCTCCAGCCGTTATAAATTGTGTACCGCTGCCAGCCCATTTAGCCCACACAGACATAGTATAATTAGACATGGAAGGTATAGGGTTATCCGTTTGAATGTAATCATTGGTTCCGCCAAATATAATTCCGCCACTTCCGTCACTACCACTTGATGAATTATAAGCGAAATTATGGGGAGTAGCATTATAGTCGTTACCACTTCTATCCCTCATTGTTCCGGCAGGGGATGGAAAATCACTGCCATCCAGCCACAAGACCAAGCCATTGGTTACCATGTCCGTAACTATGATCTTAGCTGTTCCTATTTTGGTGTTATCAAAGGTTGACGTCGCGGTAATTGTATATTCCCCTAATGGAGCATCTGCTGCAACTGTTACTAAGCCATTCCCATCTACGGTAACCTTATTACTTCCGTCACTCGATGTCCATGTCACTGTCTGAGCTGCTGCACCGGTTACCGCCACTGTAGGAGCTAATTGCTTAGTTCCGCCTGGGTTTACACTTGCAGTTGCAGGCGATATCGTTACACTTGTTACTACTGGCACTACATCTGTGACAGCAACACTTGCATAGTTAGCTGCTACCGCTTCGCCAACTGCATTCTTTGTCACAACTATGATGTTTGCTGCCAAGTCCGTATCTGCCGGGATTACTAATTGATTCGTTCCAACCGCTACTGATCCCAGTTGTGCGCCTTCTGTCGTTCCATCGGCTGATGCATAAACTACGTAATCTGTCACGTTGGATACATCTGCTGGGGCCGTCCATGTTACTGTTCCGCCCATTTTACCGGTAGTTGTATCAGTATCGGTAAATGCTAAGCCCGTTACTTGTGCTGTTGGTACTGTACTGTTAAGGCCACTTGTCGTTACATTAATCGTTGACACACCTGATTTATTCCCAGCCGCATCTACTACAATCACATATGCCTTATATGCCGTTGATGCTGACAAACCAGTTACTTTTAATTCATTTGATTTTGCGGACAAGGGGGCATGGAAATGAGAGTTCTAATGGTGGAAGATGAGAAATATATGGCGGAAGCTATCGCGCAAGTCCTTAAAAAGAACCACTATAGCGTTGACCTGGCAAATAATGGTGAGGATGGACTGGACTGTGGACTTTCTGGCATTTATGATATCATCATTCTCGATATCATGCTTCCCAAAATGGACGGGATAAGCATACTCAAAGAATTGCGCCGAAAAGACATTGAAACACCTGTTATTCTCTTAACCGCAAGAGGTGAAACAGAGGACAAGGTAAGGGCACTTTTAAGACTTTAATGAAATTTTTCTGGCAATATAATAACCTGTAAGAACAGTGATAGGCACCATCACTAGCCCCCCCAACCAAGAGTGTGTCTTAGCTGCCACCACAACACCGAGCATAAACTGTCCCGGCAAAGCCATAAGAAATATGGCTTTACTCATCGCCGCAATCTTCGATTCTGGGAGCCAGGGCAATAAACTGACAAAGGGGCTTTTAATAACCTCTTGCCAAAACAACCAAACGACATTGGATATCATGAATAAAAAAACAAACCAGAGAAGCCATCCGTAGTCCGAAGGAAAGAGTAATATTGCTAAAATACTTACCCCAACCATTTTAAGATAAAACTCAACATCTTTCTCATTACGCAACTCATATTTAAGACACATTTCCACCAAACCATTCACAGGGTTACGTTTTTTAAAGAGCAAATTAGAGTTTCTGAATAATAAGGGGCGTTTTCTGGAGAATCTTGGCCTTTTTACGTAGGTTCCGTTATTCTGTAGCATGTACTTAGCTAGTCTGAGCCTAGCAATTTGCTCCCTGGCAACATCTTCAAAGAAAATCCCCTTTAATTTAGCCCGTTGATATATGAGCTTACTTAAGATGCTCAAGAGCACTAAGATTGACAGATAAAACAGACCGTTGCGGCTCAACAAAAGAGCTACACTTTGCCTTACATACACACCTATTACTAAAAAAATGATCAGTTTCACGATGCGCTTGCCCCAACCCTTGAAACGAAGTTCGACAAGTTGTTTACCAAGACCCATACAGTTCTTAAGGAGAAAGACTAAAACGGTCAACCATACGACACCTAGCAAAGAAAAACCGTAATGCAATAATAAAAGTGGCGCCAGAATAGTCAGCAACAATAAGGTTACCACAAGGTTATAGACAACAGCATACACTAAACTATACTTAATAATCCGGCTGATCCACACTTTGCGCTGTAAGAGGAAGAGCTGATCCGCACCCTCCACGAAAATACGTATTGTACCTGACCAAGCGAATATAAGCATAAGCGCAGATAGAGCATTGAGAGGAACATAGTCCAACCACCCAGGGACCGCCCTCCACCAGGAAAGATAGTAATATATGAAACCAGCCGAAAAAGGGATGACAATATAAAGAGCTACAATCCAATCTACGGCAGTTCTCCATACTTGATACTGATATTTCCAGTCTGAAATAATTCGCTGAAAAAATAGCCTAGTTACGGTAATCATTAGCTATTCTCCAAGAGTTTATCAAAACATTCCAATAGAGAGCCCTTGGGTAACTGGCATTGTTCCCTGATTTCTTTAAGATCTCCCCGAGCTACAACTCCCCCGGCGTTCATTAATACAAAAGAACTACAGATTCGTTCCGCAGTATCCAAGATATGTGTACACATCAATACTCCTGCACCTTTGGCTCTAGCTTGGTTTAAATAAGCCAGGAAGTCCTTCGTACCCCTAGGATCCAGCCCCACAAAAGGCTCATCCACCACAAAAACTGATGGCTCTAGCAAAAAACCCACAATCAGCATGACCTTTTGCTGCATGCCCTTAGAAAAGCTGCCCGGTAGATGGTGCTTGACTTCCGTAAGACGGAAGAGTTTGAGAAGTTCCTCAGCTCTTGGTACAAATACTTTTCGCTCGATTTCATAGGCTGCGGCAGCTAGTTCTAAATGTTCCCAAAGTGTTAACCCTTCATATAGTACGGGCTGTTCTGGGATATAGGCAAAGTTTTTCCTCGTCCCGGCGAATTCCACCTTACCATCCATCACCGGCAGCAACCCCATGATCGCCTTAATTGTAGTGCTTTTCCCAGCTCCGTTAGGACCAATCAGTCCTACATGTTCCCCCTGTTTCAGAGATAAGGTCACATTTTTGATAACCTCCGTGTTGTCAGAATAACCTGCGTGTTTAATATCTACGGTTAGTAATTCCATCGATTCATCCTCATTTGTCGTCGATTTTCCTGATTATATCTCTAAAATTCCCTTCTTCTATAAAAACCTAAAGAAAGACGAGCCGAAGCGGCCATCAAAATCAAGGCTAAGGCTAAGAAATAAGTGGCGATTTGCCAATCAGCTTGAGTTTGTAGCCAGTTCCCCGCTTCTTGCAGCATAGCCAAAATATTTCGGATAGCAGGGTTGCCCACTCCTCCAAGCTCTTGCACAGTCAGTCCAATTACCATAGGTAAAAAAAAGAAACAGGCCAAAAATAGGATCATGCCGACCATTCTGGATCGGAGATAACCAAACTTGAAGTAAATGGGAAAATAAATAGATGTTAAGACAGCCATGGCAACCAGAGCCCCTGTAATTTTCTCTAAAGAGATCCAACCTATGGGCATAGGAATTCCTATAATAGACACCATACTTTGAGCGAGCAGGCAACCTATGATTGCGAGAATAGCATAGATAAATACGGAAAGATACTTAGCTAGGACAATGTCCTGACGACGCAAGGGAAGGCTGTTCAACATTATTTCAGACTTATTTTTGTCATCCTGGGTTAGGGCTTGTATCATAAGCATGTAGGTTGCCCCTACTGTGGCAGCACTGAGGGCTCCACCTGGCATAGTTCTAAAAACAAAGAGCGCTAAGAGCACATATAACGCAGTAAACCACAGAGAACGTTTCAATAGCAGGAGATCTTTCCACACCAGATTAACCATGATGCTCCCCCCTTACTGTATAAAGCATGATGTCTTCCAAGGACGGCTTTTCTAGGAGAGCTAGACCTCTAAAACGGCGTAGGGCCTTTTCTTTATCTCGTACCAATCCTTCAAACCCGAATTTGTTAGTCTTGATACCAACAAAAAGTCTTTTGCTTTCTTCGTCGAGCAAATCGCAAGATCCTTTGATTACCCCATATTTCTCTAAGATGTCATCTTTAGGGGCGCTCAAGACGATCTCACCCTGATTAATGAAAGTCACATAGTCGGCAATCTTATCTAAATCCGGGGTAATGTGGGTAGAAAAAAAGACGGAATTCCGTTCATCCTGGATCAGGGTAGCAAGGATGTCTAAGAGCTCGCTGCGCGCCATCGGATCAAGGCCAGCTGTAGGCTCATCCATGATTAAGAGCTCTGCCCCATGGGAGAGGGCGATTGCCAAAGAATACTTCATCTTCATCCCTTTAGAGAGTTGTTTAATCTTTTGTTTAGGGTTAAGGTCAAAGTCTTTCAAGCACTTTTCAAAGGTCTGGGGTTCCCAGTGTCTGTAAAAGGGAGCAACGATACGGGCCATATCCCTGATAGAAAGTTCTTCATAATAGTGGTTTTCGTCAAAGACGAAGGCCATGCGATTTTTTATAGCAAGTTCATGTTCTAGGTTATCAAGACCGAATACATTGATCTGACCACTGTCTTTACACAGCAAATTTAAAATCAGTTTGATCGTGGTACTTTTCCCCGAGCCGTTCGGCCCGATAAAACCCATAACATAGCCGCGTGGCAGCCGAAAACTAACATTTTTCAAGGAGAAATCCTTAAAATGCTTAGTTAGTTTATTAACAGTCAGTATGTTGTCCGTATCGACCATCCTTATTCCTCCTCTTTCCTGCTTCTCAGATTCCAGTAGTCGTCAGGGAGGATGTTATTGTTCCTCCAATAGCAGTTTGAACATTGCAAGAAGATCTTCTCGCTCCATGCCTGCGGTTCTGGCAGCAATGATGGCTTCGGTTACTTTTTCTTCAACGACACGCAGTCGCTTCTCATATAATAATTCCTTGTTTTGAGCGGACACGAAGGATCCTTTACCGCCCACGGTCTCAATATAGCCTTCCCGCTCTAGTTCCTCATAGGCCCTCTTCGTAGTTATTACGCTGATCTGTAATTCCTTAGCAAGAATACGAATTGAGGGCAACCCCTCTGCTTCTGCCAGATCGCCCTTTAGGATAAGATTTTTTATTTGGGTAACAATCTGTTGATAGATTGGTTCAGGTGAAGAATTGGCAATAATAATATTCATAGCAAGACGACCTCCTCCTTTCTTTGAAGTGACTGAACTAGTTAACAAGAAGGTTTCCTTTTGGAGCTGCATGGTTCCTGGTGTTCCGTGAATTTAGAATTGAATAAACTTATAATCAACTAAGAATGACACTAATGATATTACCGTATATATACAATATATACGGTAATATCATTAGTGTCAACGTTTATAATATCCTGGCGTTGGTTTTGGGCAGTCCATTGAGGATGCCGGATGGAAATCAGTGGTCCGGTTTCCACAATTTTTCCTTATGAACCTTCCAAGCTTAAACCTTCCCAGGTAGTGGTGATTATCGAATTGCCTTGCCAACTCTCCGGCAAAGAAAAATTAAAACCATATTGGGTATTTTGGTACACCTTAGGGTCGGTTTCCTCGTAGGCACCAAGTTGGACAGCGGTAATCAGCCAGCGATTTTCGACTTTCCCTACGCTAAGATCAATTGGCCGCTTGGTGGCAACACCATCATTTTGCATCTCCACACTCGTTAGCTCTAAGATTTCACCCTTTACTTCATACTCAGATTGCGATGATTTCTTAATGCTTAGAACTTCAATTCGATCCGGCCATGGACTTGAAACCACCCTGCCCGGAACATCCTGAAGATCTTTTTGCCATGCCGACAAAAGATCGGGGGAGACAAGGTTTCCGTAGTTCTCTTGGATACTTTTGTTTACGTAATCTCTAGGCGCTGTAATTATCATCCCCTCCTTTGACCGTCTTGTCGATCAAGTTTCGGAGCTCTTTTAACTCCCCATCAGACAGAGTCCGATTTTCAATAAATTGAGAAAATAACTAAGTGTAGATTACGCTCAGCATTCTACATATATTTACACATCAACTTTTTAGTTATATAATGGGCATTAATACTTACCATATAAACATTAATGAGCGACTCAACTAAATACGTTTGTTTGCTAGGGGTGCCCTTCGGGGCTGAGATGAGGAAACTCGATCCCTTTGAACCTGATCTGGTTAATACCAGCGGAGGAAAGCAACCATTTTACTTATATATATAAGTGAGAACTGCTTACCGCAGTTCTCACTTTTTTAATGGTTTAAGCCCTCCCTGGTACTATAGCTGCAAGACGGGAACCATCGGCAAACATGTGTGAACAAGCGAAAGGAGGTCGGTCAGTTGCAGATTGTTGTAAATGGTGAAGCGCAGGAAGATCTCTCAGAATGTACCGTATTCCAGTTACTAGAAAGCCTTGCTGTGACCCCTAAAACGGCGGTCGTGGAGCTCAATGGTAAAATCCTAACGCAAGAACATTGGCAAGACACTCTCTTGCGCGCTGATGACCGTTTGGAAATCTTAGTATTTATAGGAGGAGGTTGATACCGTGAACGATATCATACAGAGTATTAATTCATCGAATGACAGTTTACTCATCGGAGGAGTGAATTTGCGTAGCCGACTGTTCGTAGGAACTGGTAAATTTTCGTCTCATGAAATAGTGCCTCAGGTATTGAAAGCGAGCGGCAGCCAGGTAGTAACGATGGCTTTACGCCGAGTCAATTGGAAAAGCCCACAGGAGAATATCCTCAATTACATGCCACCAAACACCATTTTATTGCCTAACACATCCGGTGCGCGCACGGCTGAAGAAGCCGTGCGTATCGCTCGCTTAGCTCAGGCTGCAGGCTGCGGAAACTGGGTGAAAATTGAAGTAGTCCAGGATCAACGCTACTTATTGCCGGATAATTGGGAGACACTCAAAGCCACAGAACAACTGGTGAACGAAGGTTTTGTGGTACTGCCTTACATGAGTCCTGATCTTGGTACAGCTAGACGCCTGCAGGATGCTGGAGCGGCAGCTATCATGCCCCTAGGGGCTCCAATTGGCAGTAACAGAGGCTTGCAAACCAAAGAACTCATCCGGATTCTGATCGAGGAGATTTCTCTGCCGATCATTGTCGATGCGGGCCTCGGTCGACCCTCCGAGGCTGCCGAGGCCATGGAAATGGGGGCGGCGGCAGTGCTTGTGAATACGGCCATTGCTACGGCAGCAGATCCGGTGTTCATGGCTCAAGCCTTTCGCTTAGCCGTAGTGGCAGGACGTCTGGGCTATTTAGCAGGACCGGGTGAACGACGGCTTGAAGCCGAAGCTTCCTCCCCTTTAACCGGTTTCTTACAGGAGGGTTAACTGATGTTTTACGAACAAATCAGGGAATGGCAACCTAGGCTCTCCGAGTCAACCTGGGCAAGTTTTAGGGGAGCCGACGTCGAACGGGTTTTAGTCCGCGAGACTCTTCGCCCTCAAGATCTAGCGGTCTTGCTCTCCCCAGCCGCCCTATCTTATCTAGAACCCATGGCCAAAAAGGCTCAGGCTCTAACGATCCGTAATTTCGGCCGCACGATAGGTTTGTTTGCTCCGCTGTACCTCTCCAATTTTTGTAGTAACCAATGTGTCTATTGTAGTTTCCATGCTGGCAATGAGATTGTACGCTGTAAGCTAACCGTGGAACAAGCCGTCAAGGAAGGGAAAGCTATCTCGTCGACTGGGTTGCAGCATTTGCTACTCTTGACAGGAGAATCTCGCACTCAGAGTGGACCCGCTTACATGGAAGAATGTGTCCGTGCTTTACGGCCCATGTTTGCCTCTCTGGGACTTGAAGTGTATCCCTTAGCCACTGAGGAATACCGACGTTTATACGAAGCAGGAATCGATTCTGTCACGCTCTTTCAGGAAACCTACGATGAAATTACCTATGCAGCGGTTCACCCCGCTGGACCCAAGCGCAATTATCACTACCGCTTAGAGGCACCAAACCGAGCGTGTGAAGCTGGAATCTCTGCCATAAACATAGGGGCACTCTTGGGTCTCTCGGACTGGCAACGGGATGCATTTTATTCGGCTCTCCATGCCGATTACTTACAAAGAAGCTATCCCGGGGTTGAGGTATCGATCTCTGTGCCAAGACTCAGACCCTATGCCGGGAGTTTTAACTCCTCAGCTGCTCCAGTCACGGATCAAGCTTTTGTCCAAATTATTCTGGCCTATCGTCTGTTTCTTCCCCGGGTTGGTCTGACTTTGTCCACCCGGGAAAGTCCGCAAATGCGAGAAAATTTGCTTCCCCTGGGAATCACTCGAATGTCAGCTGGCGCTCTCACTTCGGTCGGTGGTTATAGTGATCAAGCCAACGCAGGCAGCGCACAATTTGAGATTGCTGACGAACGAACCGTCCCAGAGGTAGTAGACATGATCCGAGCCAAAGGCTATCTGCCCTCTTTTTGTGACTGGGTAAATATGCGGAAAAAGGATGCTGTGGGCCTATGAATCCTTTAATGTCTGGTTTAACCGAAACGTTAAACCCAGAACAATTCGCTAAAGTCCAGCGAACGTTCGTAGGAATCGCCGGTTTAGGAGGCTTAGGCTCTAATGTCGCTTGGCACCTAGTGCGCAGCGGATTCTCCCACCTTGTCCTGGCAGATTTTGACCGCGTGGAGGCGAGCAACCTGAATCGACAGGCCTTTTTCCCAGATCAATTGGGACTCTTGAAAACTGAGGCCCTAGCTGAAAACCTTTTGAGGATCAACCCAGACTTAGACTTGCAATTGTGGTCAGTCCAAGTAACTCCTGCCAATGTCCAGGAGATATTTGCTCAATGTCCAGTGTGGGTTGAGGGTTTAGACCAAGCCTTCTCTAAAAAAATGTTCGTGGAACAAGGTCTGGCATCTGGGAAAAGAATCATCGGCGCATCTGGACTGGCTGGTTGGGGCGATACGGATACGATCCATACCCTGCACTGGGGTTCTGGTTTATCTGTTACCGGTGATTTTTGTACTGCTGTTGCGGAGGAACAGCCATCACTTTCTCCCCGTGTCGGTGTTGTGGCGGCCAAACAAGCAAACTTAGTGTTGTCCTGGGTACTGAACGAAAGATGTGAACCATTATGAAAGAAATACCCCGCACCCTCCCCGCTGGCATCTATGCCCTCACCTCTGAACTCCACTCTCTAGGCCGCACCAATCTTGAAGTGGCTAGTGAGATTTTGGCCGCTGGGGTCCCGGTTCTTCAGTACCGGGAAAAGGCTAAAAAGGTTAGAGTCATGTATGAGGAGTGCTTGGTGTTGCGGGCTATGACTCGACAAGTCGGTGCCTTGTTCATTATTAACGATCACTTAGATCTAGCTCTCGCCGTGGGCGCTGACGGTGTGCATATCGGGCAAGACGATTTGCCGCTGTCCAAGGTACGCGAACTCGTCGGACCCGATCTCCTGATTGGGGTTTCTACCCATTCGCCTGCTCAAGCACATGCCGCTGTGAAGGATGGCGCAAATTACATCGGAGTAGGGCCTTTATTTGCCACCCAGACCAAAATCGATGTCTGTGACCCGGTAGGACTTGACTATTTAGACTACGTTGTCAAGAATCTGAAAATCCCCTTTGTCGCAATCGGCGGCATTAAGGAGCACAATCTGGCCGAAGTGGTCCGGGCGGGGGCTAGAACCGTCGCCTTAGTCACCGAGATTGTGGGCAACCCAGACATTCCAAGCAAAATTAAGCGTTTGCAACGCATTATGGAGCTTAAACCTTTTAATCCCATGGCAAACAAAACAACCCCTTGACAGAAGAAAAATTTTTGAGAAAGAGTGTGATTTAATGAGTACACAGATGGCACAAGCCAAAAATGGAGTTATCACAGCAGCCATGCAAACTGTCGCCGACAAAGAGGGGCTGACACCTGAGGAAATTAGGTTTCGAGTAGCAGCAGGTAGTATTGTCATCCCCGCTAACCACAATCACACCTCCTTAAGCCCCGAGGGAGTTGGTCTAGGTCTTAAGACGAAGATTAATGTCAATTTGGGTATCTCCCCGGAATGTGCCAATCTCGAAAGTGAGCTGGCTAAGGTCCGTATGGCAATAGATATGAAAGCGGAAGCAATTATGGATCTAAGCAACTATGGCAAAACAGTTGAATTCCGCCACCAGCTCATTGCCATGTCCCCGGCAATGATCGGTTCGGTTCCTATGTATGATGCTCTTGGCTATTTAGATAAGAAATTGGAAGACATTACACCCCAGGAATTCTTAGCCGTGGTAGAACAGCACGCTCGTGACGGTGTTGATTTTGTTACCATCCACGCTGGCATCAACAGGGAAACTGCCCAACATTTCCGCCAGACCTCACGAGTTACCAACATCGTTTCCCGGGGCGGATCTTTACTCTATGCCTGGATGGAATTGACCGGGCAGGAAAACCCTTTTTACGAGTATTTTGATGACCTCCTGGATATCTGCTCAAAATATGATGTGACGTTAAGTTTAGGAGATGCTTGCCGACCTGGAAGCATTGCCGATGCCACAGACGGAGCCCAAATTTCCGAATTAATTGTGATGGGAGAATTGACTCAAAGAGCTTGGAAACGCAATGTTCAAGTCATGATTGAAGGACCGGGCCACGTTCCCTTGCATGAAGTAGTAGCCAATGTTCAGTTGGCGAAAAAACTTTGCCACGGAGCGCCTTTCTACATTTTAGGGCCTTTAGTCACGGACGTTGCTCCCGGTTACGACCACATCACCAGTGCGATCGGCGGAGCTTTAGCCGCCTCGGCAGGAGCAGATTTTCTCTGCTATGTGACACCAGCTGAACACCTTCGTTTGCCAACTTTGGACGATGTGCGCGAAGGGATAGTTGCTGTCAAAATCGCAGCTCATGCTGGGGATATCGCCAAAGGGATACCTGGAGCCTCCGAATGGGACAGGAAGATGAGCCAAGCCAGACAAGATTTGGATTGGAATAAAATGTTTGGTCTAGCCTTAGATCGTGAAAAACCGGAGCGTTATCGTCAAGAGTCTGCCACCGAGCATCAAGACAGCTGCACAATGTGCGGGGAAATGTGTTCTATGCGCCTTATGAACCGTGTTATGAATAAATAGCCATACTGACGATAATCGCAAAAGATGGTCTGATGTTTCAAAAAGCATTTTCTAGCAATTCGGTAGCATCTTCATACATGTTATAGTTCACACTTTGTTCTTCTGGATAATCGCGAGTTACTGATTCTACGATTTTGCCAACTAATGGGTTCGGAATCGAACGTTGCTCGGATTTTCTCTAAAATATCTCCAGAGTCATATTGCTATAGCTTAATATTCGATTCCAGCCCACTGGCCATTGCTGACTCAGATAATGATTATGCCCTTTTCACCGTCCAGAGTCTTCTGGAGATCGACTTTTTCCTGCAGGGCCCGGTCCCGATCCTGAAATGCCTGTTCCCGGTCCTGAAGAGCTTGGTCTCACCCTCGCCCATAGATAAAAAAAAAGAGAACCGCATTTTCTGTGGCTCATTTTGTCCTTATAAACTTTTGCTTTTCAAATGCCTTATAGAAACCTCATGTTCGCCCAATATACCTTTTATGTGTTTCGCTTCATCAACATCGTTTCGGATAACCTTCTCTAGTAAACTCGTTTTTTCGTTTACATAGTGTGTAAGTGTTTCGAATTGCTGTGCAGTTTGTTCCCTCAATGACGTTACTCCCTCGGCAACCGTTTTAATCTGCTTTTGTACCTCCTCCAATAGTATGCGGTTTCTACCAACTTCGGATTTTATCGTACTTATTTCGCCCGATAGATCAGCTCTCGTTTGTATTATTTCGCCCGATAGATCAGCTCTCGTTTGTGTTATTTCGCTTGATAGATCAGCTCTCGTTTCTGATATTTCGCTTGATAGATCATCTCTCGTTTGTGTCATTTCGCTTGATAGATCAGCTCTCGTTTCTGATATTTCGCTTGATAGATCAGCTCTCGTTTCTGATATTTTGCTTGATAGATCAGCTCTCGTTTGTGTCATTTCGCTTGATAGATCAGCTCTCGTTTCTGATATTTCGCTTGATAGATCAGCTCTCGTTTGTGTCATTTCGCTTGATAGATCAGCTCTCGTTTCTGATATTTTGCTTGATAGATCATCTCTCGTTTTCTTAATTTCGCCCATTAGCTCATTCAACATTTCTAAAACCTTTTGCTCTTCCATTCTCTTTCATTCCCCTTTGTAATTGTTAGTCTTTCAACCTCAATTACTTGATTACACTATTGTATAATTAAGTTAATTTCTTACCTTCATCTTATCAAAGATATTTATTAAATCCAACTCAATTCTTTCAACGGCGCGGTTGCGATGGCATCAGTTAAACTTGGCCTCATCTTTTTCTGTCCGATACACTTCATCCCATTAATAAATTCAGGTTAGCGCATTCCTTTTATATAAAATCCATTTTGACCGGTCGAGAGGGTTGAAACCTCTCCTTTTTGTTATAGTACCTAGTTCTGCCGAACATTCTTTGTATCCTGAAAAACGTGTGCTGATAACCGCTCTGCCAGAGGTAATAATCTTCAGTTTTATGGGATACTCTAGTGAGGTTGCCACAGGAACAATCGCCTCAATTTTAAAAGTACCCGCGCGTACTACTGGAGATTCAAATTCACCTCTCATAAGTACTAAATCGCCGATAATTTTACCCAGAAATTCTTCCTGGGCGCTGATTCTCATTTTAACCATCGGCTCAAGAAGGGTTGTCCCCGCATTTAAAAGCCCGTTCATGACCGCCATCGGTGTTGCGACAAAAAAATCCAGCGGATGGGTATGTAAGATTTACATTGATCTTGTATATCAGTATAATGCAAACACAGAAAGGACTACCTCGTGAGAGATAGTCCTTTCGCTTGTTTACCCGGCGATGACCTGCTTTCCCGGGGGCTTGCGCCCCAAGTATCCTTGGCCCTGGAACGAAAGGCACGATAGTCTCCGGGGGAGAGTATCGCCGAGCCACCCACCACAAAGGAAGACTTAGTGGCGAAGGGGAGCCTTTCGCCACACTGCGACCTATAACGCATACTCCGGCAGTGTGGATCCTTAACTTCCGTGTTCGAGATACGTTAGGCGGGTGAGCCTAACGCCACATTGCGACTCATGACGCAAGCTCCAGCAATGTGGATCGAACGGGTGGAACCCCTCCGGCATGATCACCAGATGCGGAAACGAAGTCCGATGTCCGAAATCCGAAGTCCGAATTTGTATGTTTTCTTAAGAAAACAAGTTAAAGCATTTATCCTTTTCGCTGTTCTCTCAAAACTGCACAGAGTCTATTTCTAGTAATTGTCGTTAGAATTTGAGCACTCACCTAGTTGAGCTCGCAATCCCGAAGTCCTCCGTCCTTACCCGTCCGTCCTTTCGGACCTCGGACTTCTGACCTCGGACCTCGATCATTAGGTCAAGCCCTCGACCGATTAGTACCAGTCAGCTCCACACGTCACCGCGCTTCCACACCTGGCCTATCAACCTGATCATCTTTCAGGGGTCTTACCAGCTTACGCTGTGGGAAATCTCATCTTGAGGTCGGTTTCGCGCTTAGA
>Ga0209347_1002854_pt1 | contig 21640 bp, 20 predicted proteins | sample AutmiccommuBRH23_FD_187382 | JGI IMG/M metagenome (GOLD analysis project Ga0209347, IMG submission 187382) | Deep subsurface microbial communities from Mt. Terri, Switzerland - Autotrophic microbial communities BRH/23 (SPAdes) (version 2) | ecosystem: Environmental > Aquatic > Deep subsurface >...
CGGGATTTTTTTTCTTCCCAAATCCGCAGACTCAGATAGGCTTCGATACCTTTGTTTTGTGTCTCGCCCATATTTTCACGATAAGTGCTGAACCCGGTCGATTCCGGTACCGTTATGTCGGTTAGCATACTTTGTGTGGTCGATTCGTAGTAGTCTAACCGTCCACTGAGACGGTTTTTCAGCATGGTAAAATCAAAACCGACGCTGTTGTCGAATTTTTTCTGCCATTGCAGGTCAGGGTTCGCAAGACCAACCAAATAGGAACCGATCATGCCGTTATACGAAATATTGGCGTAGTATTTCAGCGTAGCAAGCGCTTCGTAAGTAGAGAAGCCCTGCGAGCCGGTATAACCTGTGGAAAGTCGCAACTTAAACATGTTTAACCATAAAACGTCTTTCATAAAGCGCTCCTGATGCAGATTCCATCCCGCTCCGAGCGACCAGAAAGACCCCCAGCGGTTGTTGGCACCAAATTCGGAAGAACCGGTCAATCGATAGTTTGCATCGAACAGATAACGATTATCGAACGAATAATTGAGCGAGCCGATACCGCCCACACTACGCGAAATACCCTCTGTGCCGGTCGGTTTGCCGGTTGTGGAGTCGTATTGTACGCCGAAAGTGATGTCGTTCATATTGTCGTTAGGGAAGCCTTCAGCTTTCACAACGGCATTGGAGTAGGTATAGTGGGTAAAATTCGTTTGTGCGTTAAAAAATAGCAGATGTTTGTCTAACTGAAGCGAATAGTTGAGCCCGAGGTCACCGTTAATGTTCATGATTTCGCCGTTAAGCTTTGTGTATGAACCTTTTCTGAACAATTCCTCCGTGCCGTAATTGATGAAATCGGTGTGCGAAGCTGGACGAAAATCGTCGTTTTGATTGGTATACTTAGTTATCCCCAGCCTGCCGGTCAATTTCAGATAACGACGCAGATTCCATTCGGTATAAAAATTATTTGTTATGTCGGTATATTTACTTGCATATAATGTATTAATGGAAGAATTCCAAAGCGGATTAGCCGATCTGGTACCCCCATTGATAAAAGTATAACTCTGCATCAGTTTTCCTTTTTCGTCATACAACCTGTAATACGGATTCACCAGTGTATATTCAGCGAAATTGCCGTATGGCGATTCGTTAGCCTCGTTGTTGGTAACAGTCAGGCGGTTACGGAACTGGAAATTTTTCAGCCGGTAGGAGAGTGTGATGCCTCCTGAAAATGTTGTACGGTCTGACCCTTTCATCACACCTTTTATATTATTGTAAGACAGGTCTATACCGTAAAGCATATATTGGTCGCCTCCTTCGAGATAAAGCGCATGTTTCTGACCTACGCCGGTGCGCACTGGTTGCGCTTTCCAATCGGTATCGACTCCTGCAAGCACTTCCTTCAGTTTCTTTTCGTATTGTTGGCGATATGACAATTGCGTAACGGTATTATCACTGTAGTAAAGTCCGGCAAGCCTTTCTACTTCAAGTTTTTCGGCGGCATTTGTCAGGTCGTAACTTGTCAGATCGGGCATTTCAATGTTCGTGCTTCCATTGTAAGTCACTTTCATTTGCCCTGCTTCGGGACGCTTTGTTTCGACGATTATCACGCCGTTAGCCGCCTTAGAACCGTAAATTGCCTTTGCGGTAGCGTCTTTAAGCAATGTAATACTTTCTACCATATTCATGTCGAGGTCAATAATCTTTGTCAGATTAGTTTCAAAACCGTCGAGGATGAACAGCGGCTGGTTGGGATTAGATTCGTATTGTCCTTTCAGGTCACTGAATCCGGTTTGTCCTCGCATCTGAAAATCGGGCAAAGCATTAGGATTGGAACCTGCGCTGAGGTTATCGAGTTGCGTAAACGACGGGTCAATGCCTGTAAGGCTCTGCAAGAGGTTTTGATTACCGATTCGTAGCAATTCATCGCTTCTCACGGTCGAAACAGAGCCTGTATAAGTGTTTGCCTTGCGAGTGAATGCACCCGTTATAACCACTTCTTCAATTTCCTGCACCGTGCTTTTCAGCACAATCCGGTAATTTGCTTCATCGGTGAGCGATACGAGCTGTGTTTCAAGACCGATAAAGCTAATTCTGATTTCTTTCGCCGAGTGAGGCAAGGTCAGCGAGAAATGACCGTTGACATCCACGACCACGGCAGCAATACTTTCGGTATCGGTCTGTCTGACCTGTTCTACATGGGCGCCCGGCAAGGGATTGCCCCCCTCGTCCGTTACAATACCAGTGACAGTACGCTTGGATGAGCGGTTCTGTGCATGCGCAGAGGCCGCTGGAAGCAAACAGGCCAAGGCGATGGCGAAAAGAGTTAAGATATTGAAAAGTAGGATTTTTTTATGCATATATTCATCTGCTTAATATATTAAAAAAAGCTGTTTTTGATACCTTTTTATTTTTTTATTAATTTTAAACTGGCACAAAAGTATAGGTTTGCAATTTTACCTGAAATAGCATCAATGTGGTATTTTTTAACGTACAAGACTTCAACCCGTGACATAAGATCGCTCAATGAGCCGTTTTTTACATATTAAATTTTCTGTTACCGTCACATAAAAATCAAAAACACTGGGCAGTGATGAAAGTCACGAAGAGAACAATTAATCGAAAGTATAAGTCTTGATTTTAATCTTTAATGATACATTATTTCCTATAATAATTGCAAATTAAAAAATAAAAAGCGGGATTGGTTACATAAAAAACTATCCAGTAACGGCAATTGCTGTTACTGGATGAAAACAACGAAAATTTCACACTTTTCAATGATTTTTATATAATTCTGTTGTTTTATTTTTATATTGAGAAGGGGTCATCCCTACCGTATTCTGGAATGCTTTGTAAAATGTCGTCATTGAGCTGAAGCCCACATCGGAGCAGATGGCTTTCAGAGGAATTTGATTTTCATGATCACTCATCAGTTTCACCGCTTCATTGATGCGTTGCTCATTGATGTATTGTGTAAAAGTGAATGTAGTTTGTTGATTGATGATTTGCGATAAATAGGTACGGTTCGTTCCCAGCATATCAGCCACTTTTTCCTTTGTTAACAGATTGTCACGGTAAATGGCTTCATCACGTATTAACTTTTCCAGTTGCTGGAACAGGTTTACACCTTTTTCTTCTGTGAGTGATGACATTGAATATTTTTCCAGCATCTGTTTTTCATGACGGATACGTGCTTTGTACTGATGTACAATGGTGGTGTAAAAAAGGTTTCTGCGCCAGATGAAATAAACAAGGAACAGCACAATAAGAATAAAACAGATCAATGAGGCGATTAATAATTGTTCATTTTTTGTCTTTTGCAACAGGTTTAATTTTACTTCTTTTATTTCGTTCTCCCGCCGTTCAGTGTCATATTTTATTCGTAAATCGCTAAGGGCTCGTTCTTTATCGGCATTGAACAGGCTGTCGCTTTCCGTCTGGAATCTGCGTTGCCATGTTAACGCCCTGTCATATTCCCCTTTGGATTCGAAACATAGCGACAGCTCTTTCAGTAATCGATCTCTATGGATGGGGTTGTTTTCAGTATCTGTTAGTGCCAGGGCTTCTTCCAAAACAGGTATTGCTTTACTCATAACTTGCTTTTCGTGCAATGCTTTTGCATATCCGTAAAGGGTATATACCACTGAGGATGTCTGCGCTTTATCCCTTAATTCCAATCCTCTTTCAAAATAGATAATGGCTTCATCAGTGTTCCCTTGTGCCAATAAGATATGACCATACAAGGCATAGACATTGGTTTGATCGTAAAAGTCGTTCCGTTTCATTAAAAACTCCGCTTCTTTGATGAATTGCAGGGCTTTTTCATAATCACCGCACAAGTAATACATATATGCTGTGTTGGTGGAAGCTGCGAAAATGTGGTAGGGATTACTCTCCTTATGACCTCTTTCATAAGCATCTAAGGAATATAAAAGCCCGATGGGATCATCTTTTAAATAATAAATGCCGGATATATTGATTAACAAAATTGTATGTAGTTGGCTATTTCCTGAGCGTTTCGCTGCTTCAATTCCCTGAAAAAACAGGTCAATAGATTGATAATAATCTTTTTCGATATTGGCGGCATATAATCCCAACCCGTTATAGACAGAGCAGAGTGCCACATCATTTTGATTGCTTTCAGCAATGGCTTTTGCTTTATGGAGATTTGCATATGCATCATTTTTATTGCCTTTCATCATATTTGCCTGGCCTAAGGCTATATGGGCGTAGAGTACAGCGTAATTGTAGTCTTCAGATTGGTAGCCAATATCAAGCAGTTGTTCACTATAGCGGATAACCTCGTCATAATTGGCCTGATGTAAATGAAGGAAACTGATTTCTTTCAGCGCTTTTACATTCCTGGAATTTTCCTGTAATAATTTTTTCTGCAGGTTTACGGCTTCAGTAAATTCATTTTGGGCATACGTGGACCCGGTGAAAAGGACAAAGAGTAGAACAATTGATGATAATAATCTCATTTCAATAAAGCGATCGATAAGGGTGATTTGATGGAATTTCTTTCATGAACAGGAGCTTTTGTATCTATACAAGGAACAAAAATAAGACAAAGGATGCATATGGCAAGTGTGAGATGGATTTTAATTGTATCGAAAAGGGAACGAACAAGATGTACAAAAAGTTTTCAACAACATTTGTTCATAACTTTTAGGTAAGAATGAACCACAAAATTCCCTTAGATGTAATTATCTCCCTAACTTTACAATCTTTTAGAAAAAATAGTTTGTAATGGAAAAGCAGAAAAGAAAACCCTCCGTAAAGGTAGTGGAGAAAACAGTATTTGCACCCGATATCGGAAAATTGCCACCTCAGGCGAGAGAGCTGGAGGAAGCTGTTTTGGGAGCACTTATGCTTGAGAAGGATGCTTATTCCATCGTAAGTGAAATCCTGAAGCCGGAGAGTTTCTATGATCCTATTCATCAGCTTGTTTATGGATCCATACAGGGGCTTGCCATGCAGCAAAAGCCGGTGGATGTGCTTACCGTTGTTGAGGAACTGAAGCGCAGAGGTGAACTGGAGACAGCCGGCGGAGCTGTTTATGTGGCTGAACTGTCTGAGAAGGTTGCATCAGCAGCGCATATTGAGTATCATGCCCGCATCATCGCCCAGAAATATCTGGCAAGAGAGCTTATATCATTCTCCTCTGAGGTCTCTCAACAGGCCTTCGATGAGACGGTGGATGTCGATGATCTGATGCAGGAGACGGAGGGGCGACTCTTTGAGATCTCTCAGAGAAACGTGAAGAAGGATGTCATCCAGATCAATCCTGTCATCAAGGAGGCGATGCACAATATTCAGCTGGCTGCGAACCGGAAGGATGGCATGAGTGGTCTCCCCACGGGCTTTAAGGAGATCGATAAGTTGACTTCAGGGTGGCAAAAGTCTGATCTTGTCATTATTGCTGCCCGTCCTGCGATGGGGAAAACAGCTTTTGTGTTGTCTATGGCAAAAAATATGGCGATCGACTATGAACAACCGGTAGGGGTGTTCTCTCTCGAGATGTCAAACGTGCAGTTGGTGAATCGTCTCATTGTGAATGTGTGTCAGATCAAAGGTGAAAGTATTAAAAGCGGTCGCCTAACGGATGATGAGTGGGAGCGGCTGGATAAAAACCATAAATTTCTCTATAACGCACCAATATATATAGATGACACCCCCAGTTTATCAGTGTTCGAACTGCGTACAAAAGCGCGCCGGCTGGTGCGCGAGCATGGGGTCAAAATATTGATCATCGATTACCTTCAGCTGATGAACGCCAGTGGCATGAGCTTTGGCAGTCGCGAGCAGGAAGTGAGCATGATCTCCCGCTCTCTGAAAGGGTTGGCCAAAGAACTGAATATTCCCGTGATAGCATTGTCGCAGCTAAACCGTGGTGTTGAAAACCGACAGGGTAACGAGGGCAAACGACCGCAATTGGCCGACCTTCGTGAATCGGGAGCGATTGAACAGGATGCAGATATCGTATGCTTCATTCACCGTCCCGAATATTACCGTATTACAGAAGATGAAAAAGGTAATTCACTGGTGGGTATTGCCGAGATTATCGTAGCCAAACATCGTAATGGGCCTACCGGTATCGCTAATATGCGTTTCGATAATGAGTACGCACGTTTTCAGAATCTCGATGATTATGCTGTAGGACAGAAGTATGTGGAACGACCATCGAAGATGAACAATAATCACAAAACGACAAATCATCCCGAAAATTCATCTCCCTCCTCATCCGATCTTATTTCACAAAACAGGGATCCTTTGCCTTTTTAAATAGATTGTTTTATTAAGGTAAATCATTCAATGCTATGGCCTTAAGTGAATGATAGGAGGTTGCCAATAACAAATTACCATAATTGTGTTTAAATTGTTTTAATTACTGTAAAACAATAAGTAACACACAGGATGAAAAGATACAATTCCAATTAATTTTCCTATTTTTGTGGGTTAAAAAGTTGTATAAGTAACCTCGAAATAAAAATAGAGATAAAGATGTATAACCCCATTCGGTTGAGCAAATTATTTGCTGTTGTACTTTTGTTGAGCATAGGTCTCAGTTCCATGCAGGCACAGAATCTGCCCTACGAAACCGTTACAGTGAACGGACAAACCTTCTATAAGTATAATGTGAAATCAGGAGAAGGATTGTATACTGTTTCAAAAACATTCTCAGTCTCTGTTGCGGAGATATTGCGTCATAACCCCGGATCAAGTAGCGGTTTGAGAAACGGACAGGAACTGCTTATTCCTGTTACAAAGGATAATGCTGAAAGAGATGCTTCTGTCGCTCCAGACAGATCATCTGTCCAGAGAGTACCGGTTGACCAGAACAACACTTTCAAACATACAGTGGTGAAAGGGGAAACGGTCTACAGCATATCCAAAATGTATCACACGACGGTGAATGAGATTTACCGATACAATCCGGGTGCCACTGAGGGTATTGGTGAAGGGCAGATTCTAACCATTCCTCAGAGACGTGTGATCAGTGAAGTGAAGGAGGAAAACTATCGTTACCACACTATCCTTCCAAAGGAAACCCTCTATTCTGTTTCCAAAACTTACAAGCTGAAACCGGAAGATGTGATGAGAGCCAATCCCGGATTATCAGTTGAGACTTTCAGTATTGGAAAGACAATCCGTGTTCCCTTCTTTGAATCGTATGAAGTGATTACTCCTTACGATAATCAAACAACCAACATCAGTCACCTTGTTCTTCAAGGTGAAACACTCTACAGCATCGCCGGGAGATATAATGTCGAGGTAATTGAAATTGAGCGTATTAATCCAATGCTTTCCGGGGGATTGAAAACAAACATGGAGCTGATTATTCCGGTGAAAAGAAGTTCGATTGAAGGTGATACACGTTCGGTAGAGAATGATGCAAACCGACTGCTCTCGCAGAGCAGACCATCGCAAAGTGTAGATGTGATGAAAGTGGGGCTTCTGCTGCCCTTCCTTGATGAAGCAGGCAGGGGACATCTGCGTCTGCAGGAGTACTATGAAGGTTTTTTGCTTGCTGTGGAAGAACTAAAAAATGATGGTGCCAATTTGGAGTTGTTTGTTTTTGAGATTGGTAAAGGTGACAACACGCAAAAGCTGGAAAGTCTGCTAGGTACGATGGAGATGAGATCTCTCCACTTCATTATCGGTGGTGTAAGCGATGCACAGATAAGGGTCATCTCAGACTTCTCAAAGGCATACAATATTAAGTATGTAGTCCCATTCTCACAAAGCAATGGAGAGGTATTAAACAATGGGAATATATTCCAGGTGAACCCGCTCTCGAGTGCTACCTATACGAAGGCTTCCTTACTGTTCCTTCAAACCTTCCGCAATGCAAATGTTATTTTTGTCAGCGGAGGCAGTAATGATAAAATGGAGTTTCTTTCCGAATTGCAGCTCAATCTACGGAAGAACAATGTCAAATATGAGACCATCACTACGTCGGGTTCTTTAAGTGCATCAATCCTCCCGTTATTGAGCAAGAGCAATGAAAATGTCATCATACCTGCCAGTGCAGATGCCAACACCCTGCGGGTAATAATTGAGGAACTGAAGAAAGTACAGGAAACAGACCCCTCCTATGTGACTCACCTCTTCGGACATCCTGAATGGCAGACCTACACAAACCTGGTGGAAGATTTTCATCTCTTCGGCACCTATATTTATACACCATTCTTTATTGATGATGAGGATACGGGAACGAAACGGTTCCGTGATAATTTCAGCAAGTGGTACGACCGTAACCTGATGGAAACTTATCCCAGCTATGGTTTGTGGGGATATGATACAGGATTATTTTTCCTTACTGCCCTGAGACGTAACGGCACACACTTCGAGCAAAACATCCAGCGAATCCGAGTCAATTCTCTCCAGTTTGCGTTTCACTTTGAACGGTTGAATAACTGGGGAGGTCTTATAAACAATGGATTATACCTTGTTCACTATGACAGGAACGGACAAATCATTAAAACAGATAAAAGCAGATGAGGCGTTTTTTTCTCCTTCTTGTGCTGTTAACTTTATTTGCTGCCCTGCATGCACAGAAGCAGGCTTTCAAAGATGAATTATATCTTGGAGCCGGTGGTGGAGCAATGTTTACTAGTGTGGATTTTATGCCGACTGTTCAGCAAATGTTCAACACAGGTGTATATGGTGGGATTGCTGCAAAATATATTTCAGAAAAGCATCTGGGGCTGGTTGGGGAGATCAACTTCGCGCAGCGCGGATGGAAAGAGGAGTTCGATCCCGCAACAGATTTTTCATACAAAAGAACGCTGAACTATATTGAAGTACCATTTATGACACATGTCTATTTTGGGAATAAGGCCCGCTTTATCTTGAATGCAGGGCCTCAAATAAGCATTCTTATAGGAGATAAACAGGAGATGAGTCAGGCTCTTGCCGATGATCTGGCCACACGTCAGGCTGCGGACCCCGACGCACCTATCGGTGTCCAGTATGGTCCCTCGGGTGAAATGAGTCGCGTGGATTACGGGTTGGTAGGCGGAGTAGGGATGGCCCTGAAAACTGCTATCGGCGATTTTGACCTTGAGGGACGCTATTATTTTGGTTTGGGGGATCTTTTCAACAGCCGTCGCAGCGACGATGCCTATTTTTCCCGTTCTGCCCACCGGTTGATTGAAGCAAAACTTACCTATTATTTGAAAATTCAGTGATATTTTTTTGCAGAATAAAAAAACTGTTGTACTTTTGAACAAAAGTATATGAATATATGTTCATATATTGATTTAATGAATTGATGAGATGAAAGAAGCGGCATTTGAAGTTGAAAAAATAAAAATAGACCGCTCTCAATTTGAGGAAGCTGCCTACATTTTGAGGGCGATGGCCAATGAAACGCGTCTGTGCGTGGTTATGCAGCTCTCAAGGGCAGGTGAAAAATCTGTTACTGAATTGATGGATAATATGGATTGTGAACAGTCTTTACTCTCACATCACCTTACAGATATGAGAGCGAAAGGGATTCTCAATTGTCGCAGGAGTGGGAAGAACAGTTTTTATTCTCTGAGTGATAACAGATTTACAAGTGTATTGAAGTGCCTTATGAGTTGTGATAATAAAAATATCTGAGATTCAGATAGAGCGAGCAAATAGAAAAAATAAGAAAAGAAGATGAAAGTTTTTTTAGTAAAACATTGGCTTAAATTTGCCGGGGTTGCCACAGGATTACTGGGAGGTTGGCTTTATTATTATTTTGTAGGATGTTTGAGTGGTACCTGTCCCATCACTTCCAATCCATACAGGATGATGCTGTACGGAGCCGTGATAGGGTATCTGCTGTTCGATATCTTTTCGAAAGATGCAACCAAAAAGAGAAACAAAGAGATTGTGAATAATAATGATAAAGAGATAGAATAATGAAAAAAGCATCAATATTAATAGCCGCAGCGCTGTTTTTTACATTGACTTCATGCGATAACAGTAATAAAAAGAGTGCATCCGTCAATGCGGAGACAAAACAGGAAACAAACACAATAAATACTGAAAATAATATGACAAAGACAATTAAATTAACAAGAGCCGATTTCTTAACTAAAGTGGCAAACTACGAAAAGAATCCCGAAACGTGGGAATATCTCGGGGACAAGCCCTGTATCATCGATTTTTATGCAGATTGGTGTGGTCCCTGTAAAATGGTTGCCCCCATTCTTGAGGAACTGGCAGCCGAATATGAAGGTGAGATTTATATCTACAAAGTAGATACGGAAGCAGAGCAGCAGCTGGCGGCCGATTTTGGTATCAGAAGCATTCCTTCCATCCTTTTCTGCCCGGTAGGTGAAGCTCCGCAGATGGCGCAGGGTGCATTACCCAAAGATGCATTCAAGCAGGCGATTGAAGAGGTATTATTAAAGAAATCTTAAAAAAAACATGATGGATCAGCTATTTCTGGAAAGTAAAAGCAGATACAGTTTTGATGAGACGGTGAGTAAGCTCAACGGGATCATTCTGGAGGGTGGATGGAAAATACTCCATCAGCACGATCTGCAGGAGATAATGAAGAAAAACGGAAAAGATATCATTTCTGTGAATGTGATTGAACTATGTAAGCCGGATTATGCTTACAGGTTACTCTCTGACGATTCACTGCGTATCTATTCCAATATGCTTCCCTGTCGTATATCCGTCTATAAGAAAACGGACGGTAATACTTACATGTCACGTTTGAACCCATTGATGTTTGCAGCACAGGCAGGTGGAGTAGCGCAGGATGTGATGACCGCAGCATACAACGATGCAGAGAGGTTTATTGATAAGATAATAAGTGAATAAATTCAATAGTTACAGTAACGTAAGTTGACATTTTTGAAGAGCGGAAAGTGTGTTCCTTGTTGGTGAAAGATGCTCTCCGGTGAAAATGTATCATTGTTTCAATGTGAAACGGATGTACTTCTTATAGGATGCATCCGTTTTCTTTTTATCAGATTGCCTCTTTTTTTGTACTTTTGTGCTTTCAAGCTACAGCATAACAATGAACAATATTCACGACTATGAGATAATGGCTCCGGCGGGTTCATACGAATCGCTGACAGCAGCAATAAAGGGTGGGGCAGATTCTATCTATTTCGGCATTGAAGGGTTGAATATGCGTGCAAGATCATCCAACAATTTCACTATTGAAGATCTGCATCAAATCGCACAGATTTGTCGCGAGAACAAGAAGAAAAGTTATCTCACTGTCAACACGATAATGTACGACAACGACCTGGCGCTGATGCGAAAGGTCGTGGATGCCGCCAGTGCCGCCAGTCTCTCAGCCATTATTGCTGCCGACGTGGCGGTGATGATCTATGCCCGCAGTATCGGTGTGGAGGTACATCTCTCTACGCAGCTGAATATCACCAACAGCGAATCGCTTAAATTTTATGCACAGTTTGCCGATGTAGTGGTGCTGGCACGTGAGCTCAGCCTGGATCAGGTGGCAGCTATCCATAAGGATATCGTGCATCAGCAAATCAAAGGACCCTCAGGGGAGCTGATCCGTATTGAGATGTTCGCTCATGGTGCGCTCTGTATGGCTGTTTCGGGGAAGTGTTACCTGAGTCTGCACGAAAAAAACCTTTCCGCCAATAGGGGTGCATGCAACCAGATTTGTCGCAGGGGATACATCGTCAAAGACCGGGATAGTAATATTGAGCTGGAGATTGATAATGAGTATATCATGTCTCCCAAGGATCTCAAAACCATTCATTTCATGAATAAGATGATGGATGCCGGTGTGCGGGTATTTAAGATTGAGGGACGTGCACGGGGACCGGAATATGTATATATTGTCACCTCCTGCTACAAGGAGGCTGCACAGGCCTACTGTGACAATACGTTTACTGACGAGAAGATCAACGTCTGGAACGAGCGTCTTGCCACCGTTTTCAACCGCGGGTTCTGGGATGGTTATTATCTCGGACAGCGGCTGGGTGAGTGGACGCACCGTTACGGATCGGGTGCCACGAAAAGAAAAGTGTACGTGGGGAAGGCCGTCAAACATTTTGGAAACCTGGGTGTGACGGAGTTCCTGATAGAGACACAGTCGGTAGAAACAGGTGATGAACTGCTGATCACAGGACCTACTACCGGTGCCGTGTTCATGACCGCGGAAGATATTCGTGTGGAACAACAGACCGTTGCAGAGGCAATAAAGGGGGATCATTTCTCCATCAAAACAAACGAAAAAATCCGTCCCAACGATCAGCTGTACAAGATGGTTGCAGCCACCCGGTAAAGAACGGCACACGACAGGTAATCAGGTCTGTTCAGCTTAAAACTTATAAGGATAGTACGACGGCAATGTTCTTTTACCGCTCTCATCTTATAGTCAATAGCCGGGAGCTCGAGGGTTTTTATTTTTTTTCATCTTCCTTAAACCATCCGGCATACATCAGGTAGTTGTTTGCAATCTTCTGGTTCATACCTTTTGCTTGTTCAGGGTCCACCTTCTTTACGAATTTCGCAGGAACGCCGGCGTAGATACTGCCCGGTTCTACCTGTGTGCCGGTAAGCACCACCGATCCTGCAGCAATGATAGCCCCTTCACCTACCACTGCATGATCCAGTACAATTGCACCAATGCCAATGAGAGCGCCGCTTTCGATTTTGGCACCATGGATCACCACGTTGTGCCCTATAGAGACATCATCTCCAATGATGGATACCGATTTCTGGTAGAGTGTGTGAATGACAGTGCCATCCTGAATGTTAACCCGGTTGCCGATACGGATGGAGTTGACATCACCCCGCAGCACGGCATTGAACCAGATACTGCAATCGTCGCCAATAATCACGTCGCCAATGATTGTGGCGTTGTCGGCCAGGTAACTGTTCTCTCCAATTTGAGGGGTAAAGCCCCTGACAGATTTTATGAGTGCCATTAAATAGGTTTTGTTTTACGCTTCAACCATGCTCTCTCATCATTGTTTAAATGATTTTTCAGCTTGCTGTAGACCATCTTGTGGTACCTGTTGAACCATTTGGTCTCTTTTTTGGTGAGCAGCTTCTTTGCAACTGGTTTGGTGTCGATGGGACAAAGCGTGATGGTTTCAAAATTGTAAAATGTACCAAACTCCTCTGTCTTTTTCTGTTCCTGCGTCACGATCAGGTTCTCAATGCGAATTCCATACTGATTGGCGCGATAGAGGCCCGGTTCGTTAGAGGTGACCATCCCCGGTTTCAGCAGGGTGGGGTTTTCTTCCAGACGTATGTTCTGTGGTCCCTCGTGTACGTTAAGGAAGTGACCTATACCATGCCCGGTGCCGTGCCAGTAGGTGAGATTGTTCTCCCACAAGGCTTTTCTTGCCAGGATATCGAGTTGTGAACCGCGTGTTCCTTCCGGATAAACGGCTGTGGCAAGCGAGATATGTCCTTTCAGCACATTGGTGTAGTCCAGCTTCATCTGTTTGGTGAGCTTACCCACCGCCACAGTACGGGTGATGTCAGTGGTGCCGTCTTTGTATTGCCCGCCGGAGTCAATAAGCAATAACCCTTCCGGTTTCACCTGCAGACAGGTTTCCGGTGATGCATGATAATGAATGATGGCGCCATTACCGGCATACCCTGCAATAGTTCCGAAACTTTCTCCCACAAACAGCTCCTGCTGAGAACGGTATTCCCGCAGCTTCTCCTCCACAACGACCTCCGTCACTTCACCGGAGGGTATAGCTTTTTCAAGCCACATATAAAACTTCACAAGCGCTACACCATCTTTGATCATCGCGTTGCGAAAACCGTTCAGTTCGGTTTCATTCTTCACGCTCTTCATCATATCTACCGGTGACGGAATATCCACAATCCTGCACGATGCAGGAATAGTTTGCAACAGTTTGTAGTTTATTTTATTACCTGTTACGCAAACAGAACTGTTTACCGGAAGTTTGGAGACATATTCGAAAACTTCATCATAACCGGCGATTTTAACCCCCTCTGTCTGGTAAGCGTTTACAATCTCTTCGGTCAGTTTCTCATCGTCGATGAAAAGGAGCGTTTCCTTCTCTGACACATACCCATAAGCCACAGCAACCGGGTTATATTCCACATCGTTGCCGCGGAGGTTAAAGGTCCATGCCACAGCATCTAGTGTCACCAGGAGCATTCCGTCCGCATCCTCCTTCTTCAATTCGGCAATGATGCGTTCAATCTTGCTCGTAACCGATTCTCCGGCAATCTCCACCGGAAGAGTGAATGCTTTGTTTTTTGGTATCTCAGGACGAGCACTTCTTATCTCTGTAAACGGATCGAAGGAGGTCTCCAGCCCGATACCTTTGGCTTCGAGTTTCTCTTTCAGTGTTTTTGCCTCCGAGGCAGCGTATACCAGCCCGTCAATACCCACGGTGCCACCTTTGCCTGTCTGTTCAATAATCCAGGATGTCATATCGGGTGTGTCGGCTTGTCCCATCCTGAAAAGATCAAATCCCGTCTTATTCAGCTCCTCGGCAGCCTGCAGGAAGTAACGCGAATCGGTCCAGACACCTGCTCTCTCTTTCGTCACCACCGCTGTTCCAGCCGATCCGGTGAAGCCGCTGATCCATTTCCTTGATTCCCAGTATTTAGGGGGATATTCACTTAAATGGGCGTCAGTACTTGGGATGATGAATGCATCCAGATTATTCTTTTCCATGAATTTTCTCATGGCGGTGAGTCTTTCGGGGATTTCGTTCGGTTTCATATTTTAATTTGTTTTAACTCACTATATTTGCTACGTCGTTTACTTCGTAATTCATCCGCTTTCGTGTTATGATAACAACACTTGTTGTGTTCTCTTTGATTTTAGCTTCTAAACAACAAATATAACAAATTGTTCTTATATTTGAGTCTTTAAACCGGATATCAGATGTAGCCGGCAAGAAAAATTAAAATAATTAAATGAAAACAAAGATCGAACTGCATAACATGCATTTTTATGCCTATCATGGCGTGATGGCACACGAAAAGGTGGTTGGTAATGAGTTTGAAGTGAGTATTGCGTTGGAGGCAGATATCTCTGCCGCCTGTGCTTCAGATGATGTGAACGACACGATCAACTATGCCGGGTTGTTTGATTTGGTTAAAGCGGAGATGTATACTCCTTCCCTATTGCTGGAGCATCTGGCTGGTCGCATCTTCAGACGATTGAGTGAGGAGTACCCTCAGATTTCCTCCCTTGAAGTGCGGGTATCAAAAATGCACCCGCCGGTGAAGGGGGAGATGGAAAAAGCCGAGATAATTATTCATACCTGAACGGCAGATCGGCTCATTACACCTTGCGCGATCTCCACATGGTTTCAATGCCGTTAACGGGATATGCGTTTCACTACTATTCCTACATTCTCACAATGGCTCACTAACTTATAACTTTTTCGTATCTTTGCATAAATATTTGATAAAATGGACGAACGTTTAGATGAAATAATGCTCTCATCTGAAGCTGAAGAGCTTGTTTCTTCTCCTGATGAGACAGAGCAGGAGAGTGAGCAGCTGATGTTGCGTACAGAGAATCTGGTGAAGAAGTATGGCAAGCGAACGGTGGTGAATCACGTCTCCATCAATGTGAAACAGGGTGAAATTGTAGGATTGCTCGGACCCAATGGTGCTGGCAAGACCACCACTTTCTATATGACAGTAGGATTGATTGTACCGAACGAGGGCGACATCTTTATAGGCAAACAGAACATTACAAACTTCCCGGTCTATAAACGTGCGCAGAACGGCATAGGTTATCTTGCACAGGAGGCCTCCATTTTCCGTAAAATGACGGTTGAAGACAACATCAGATCGGTGCTGGAATTTACAGAAATGTCTCCCCAGGCACAAAAAGAGAAGCTGGAGAGTCTGATTGAGGAGTTCGGTCTTCAGAAAGTGCGAAAGAATCCTGCAGATCGTCTCTCGGGTGGTGAGCGCCGTCGTGCCGAGATAGCGCGCTGTCTGGCTATTGACCCGAAATTCATCATGCTCGATGAACCTTTCGCAGGTATCGATCCGATCGCTGTGCAGGATATACAATCCATTGTGGCTAAGTTGAAATTCAGAAACATCGGTATACTTATTACCGATCATAATGTGGACGAGACACTCAGTATCACTGATCGTGCCTACCTGCTTTTTGAAGGGAAGGTACTGTTTCAGGGCACTGCCGAAGAGCTGGCAGCCAATCCTGTTGTACGGGAGAAATATCTGGGACGCGATTTCGAGTTGCGCAAACGAACATTCGATACGCCTTAACTGTTTATGGCACGACTTCTTTCCATCGATTACGGGAAAAAACGTACCGGTATTGCCGTGAGTGATCCGCTGCAGATTATCGCCAACGGACTGACCACAGTGGAGACAACCGGTCTTTTCGATTTTCTGAGTGAATATCTGCGAAAGGAGGAGGTCTCCTGTATTGTGGTAGGGCTGCCCAGGCAGATGAACAATGAGCTTTCGGAGAACATGAAACGTGTGGAGCCATTCGTGAACAGATTGAGGAAGCTCTATCCCGATATTCCGGTAGATTATTTCGACGAACGTTTCACCTCCAGGATGGCACATCAGACAATGATCGATGGCGGAGTGAAAAAGAAAGGCAGGCAAAACAAAGCGCTGGTGGATGAGATCAGCGCAACCATCATTCTCCAGGGATATATGGAGAGCAAAAGAATGAAAAGATAAAATAAATTGGTTCAGAGTGGTGAGTCAGCATCTGTAACTTACACAGTGGCTCTCATGCTGAACCGGGAATTTTGATTATGATTTTACCTATATATATATACGGACAACCCGTATTACGAAAAATAACAGAAGATATTGATCCGGATAATTATCCAAACCTGAATGAGTTGATCGGTAACATGTTCGAAACCATGTACCTTGCCGATGGTGTGGGACTTGCTGCTCCTCAGGTTGGATTGACTGACCGTATCTTTGTGGTGGATCTTTCACCTGTTGCCAGCGAGGAACATCCTGAGTTCAGGGATTTTAAAAGGGTCTTTATCAACGCACATATCACCGAACGCAGTGGTGAGCTGGAGCTGGTGGAAGAGGGATGTTTGAGTATTCCCGGTATTCACGAAAATGTGCCCCGCGAAAATGAGATACGCATTGCGTATCTGGATGAGAATCTTCAACCTCACAATGAGACCTATGCAGGGTTTATGGCACGTGTGATACAGCATGAATACGACCACCTTGATGGTGTTCTGTTTGTTGATAAGATATCACCCCTCCGTAAACGGATGATCAGGGGTAAGCTCACCAATATGGAGAAGGGGAAAGTATCTTGTGACTATAGGATAAAAAAGGTAAGATAAGCTCCTCCTTAGCTTTTGTTGGAGAGCATTTGAGCCGCTTTCACATCGATAAACCAGTGAAGATTTCCCCAATCCGGTTGTACCCGTGCAGCCGGATATTTTTTTGCCGCGAGATCGGGATCACTGATGATCTCCTTCACTTTTTCGGCCTTGTTATCACCAGTAACAAGAAAAACAATATTCTTTGCGTTGTTGATCACTTTCCCCGTAAGACTCACTCTTCTCTGACCACTCTGGGGATGGGTGGCGACTACGCAGTTCTCCACGCTATCCCATAGTGTCATCTCGTAAGGGAAAATGGAGGCTGTGTGCCCGTCATCCCCCATCCCGAGCATCATGATATCGAAGGAGGGTATTCCGTTCACTCTCTCCATTTTGTCCTGAAGAATCTCTCCGTAACGTAAAGCCTCTGCCGTCGGGTCATTCTCCCCAATAATGCGGAAGATATTTTCCTCAGGCACCGGTACGAAATCGAACAGATGCTCTTTCGTCATTTTGTAATTACTCTCCTCATCTGTGGGTGGGACACATCGTTCGTCTCCCCAGAAGAATTTTATTTTTTGCCAGTCGATCTCTCCTTCAGGCAGTGTTGCCCAGTAATCGAACAGTGATTTGGGGGTGGAACCTCCGGAGAGGGCAATGGTCACGGACTCCTTCTCTGTAAGAACCTCCTTTAGCCAACCGGTGAAGGATCTGTTTAAGTCGCTCAGTGTGTTAAATACCTCAATGTTCATTTTTTTAGTTTTCAGCAATATGCAATAAGTAATAAGCTATAAGCTATAAGTAATAAGCTATAAGCAATAAGCTATAAGCAATAAGCAATAAGCTATAAGCTGTAGGCTTTCAGAAATAAGCTACTATCATCGAAACATAATCATATGCAAACTTCAAAACCTACCAACTTCAAAACCCATCAACTTCAAAACGTATCAACGTAATTACAATTCACAATAGATACCATCTTCTGCCAGATTTTTGCAGGGATAGCGCCAGGTGTTCTCTTTTCCATCAATAAGGTCATCGGCAACATCGGGACCCCACGATCCGGACGGGTATCCGTGCAGGGGTGCATCCTTGTTGTCCTCCCAATAATCAAGCACAGGCTGTACAAATTTCCATGTCTCCTCTGCTGCTTCATTGCTCATGTAAAGAGTGTTGTCGCCGTTCATACTATCGAGGATCAATCTTTCGTATGCACTCGGGATATAATGATCATTCAGCTCCGAGTAGTGGTAATCCATGTTCACCGTTTTCACTTTATAGCCTCTTCCGGGTACCTTCATTCCTGTCTTCAGCAGGATCCCTTCGTCAGGTTGGATGCGGAGGATCAGCTGGTTGTCCGAGTTTGTGGTCCCGTCGGCCGATTTGAACAGCTTTTGTGGTGAAGGCCTGAAATGAATCACTACCTCTGTCACGTTGGTAGGCAACCTTTTCCCTGTGCGGATATAGAAGGGAACTCCTTTCCAGCGCCAGTTGTCAATAAATATTTTCATTGCCATATAGGTCTCAGTGCGTGAGTTTTTATCTACACTGATCTCGTCCCTATAGCCGTTGTACTGTTTTCCACGCACGGTAGCATCGGTATACTGACCACGGATAACATTCATCTTCAAATCATTTCTGCTGAAGGGTCGCAGCGAACGAAAAACTTTCATTTTTTCATAACGGATATCCTCCGGAGTGATCTTGGTAGGAGGTTCCATCGCAACCAGCGATACCACCTGCAACAGATGGTTCTGCACCATATCACGCAGCGCCCCTGAATGGTCGTAATAACCGCCCCTGTCCTCCACACCTATGCTCTCTGCAGCAGTGATCTCAACATGCTGAATAAAATTACGGTTCCATAGCGGCTCGTAGATGCCATTGGCAAACCGCGTAACCATCAGATTCTGTACCGTCTCCTTGCCGAGGTAATGATCGATGCGGTAGATCTGGTCCTCCTGGAAGAACTCCAGCAGTTGAGCATTCAGGTTTATGGCCGATGCCAGGTCATGGCCGAACGGCTTTTCTATGATGATCCGTCTGAATCCTTTTTGCTGCAGTGTGAGTCCCTGTCCATAAAGATACTTAGGAATGGTGGTGTAGAGTGAGGGAGGAGTGGAGAGGTAAAAAATATAGTTTTGCTCCAGATTGAGCTTTTTATTCAGCCTGGTCAGTTTCTCCTTCACATGCAGATACTCCTCTCCTTTACCTGTATCTATACTTAGGTAGTAGAGTCTGGAAAGAAAATCATCGATTTTCTCCTTGCCGGTATCTTTATAATGGGCAAATAGCCTGATGCCCTCTTTCATCTTATTACGGAACTGTTTGTCACTGTAGGCAGACCGGCTCACACCCAACACGGCATACCCTTCAGGCAGTGAATCGTTCATGTAAAGATCAAAGACGGCTGGAATCAGTTTCCTGTATGTAAGATCGCCAGAGGCACCGAAAATCACAAGTGCCTGGTTGGTTGTTTTCTTCATTATGCTATTGAGTTGGATATAAAAGTAAACAAATCTACTACTAAAAAGTTGATGAATACTCACTCAAAGACAAAATTGAACGCTCATAGAAAGTTAAAATGATAACAGCTTTGAGAATTTGATATTTTATTGTATCTTTGCCCCTCGAAAAATTATGTTTATTTATTTAACACATTAATAATTAATTTAGTATGAACAATTACGAAACCGTTTTCATTTTGACTCCCGTTTTGTCTGATGCTCAGATGAAGGAAGCGGTTGAAAAATTCAAAAACCTCCTCAAAGAGCAAGGAGCAGAGATTGTGAACGAAGAAGATTGGGGGCTGCGCAAGTTGGCCTATAACATCGACAAGAAAACTACCGGATTTTATTCCTTCCTGGAATTCAATGCCGATCCTACGGTTGTTGATAAGCTGGAGCTGAATTTCCGTCGTGATGAACGTGTGATCCGGTTCTTAACGGTGAAACAGGATAAATTCTCGTTGGAATATGCCGAAAAGAGAAGAAACAAAGGCGGTAAAAAACAGGAATCCCCTGCTCCGGTAATAAAAAAAGCTGAAAAGGTCGAAAAAGCTGAAGTGGTTGAATCGGAAGTAAAATCAAACGAAAAGGAGGACTAAGAAATGGCTAAACAATCAGAAATAAGATATTTGACTCCGCTATCTGTGGATGTAAAAAAGAAAAAATATTGCCGCTTCAAAAAGAATGGCATTAAATACATCGATTATAAGGATCCCGAATTCCTGAAGAAGTTTTTGAACGAACAGGGTAAAATTCTGCCGAGAAGAATCACCGGTACATCACTGAAGTTTCAACGTCGTATTGCGCAAGCAGTGAAAAGAGCTCGTCATATTGCCATGCTTCCGTATGTAACAGATTTAATGAAATAACAAGGAGGAAGAGATATGGAAGTAATATTGAAAGAAGATATTTTGACTTTAGGCTACAAAGACGATGTAGTGAACGTGAAAAAAGGATACGCACGCAATTTCCTTATCCCACAGGGGAAGGCGATTATTGCCAGTGAATCTGCAAAGAAGGTGCTGGCTGAAAACCAGAGACAGCGTGCTCACAAGTTCGCTCAGATAAAAGCTGATGCACAGGCGATAGCCGACAAGATGGAGGGTGTCACGCTGACCATTGGTGCAAAGACCAGCTCTTCAGGTACAATCTTTGGTTCTGTAACCAACATACAGGTAGCCGAAATGCTGAAAGAAAAAGGATTCGAAGTAGACAGAAAACTAATCCTTATCAAGGATGCCGTAAAAGAGGTGGGCAGCTACAAAGCAATACTGAAGCTTCACAAGGAGGTTTCTGTTGAGATACCTTTCGAAGTGGTTGCGGAATAAGATTTCTCACTTATATATAATAAAACCTCAGAGATTCTCTGAGGTTTTATTATATAGCTTAACTCTATTCTCCCTGCAGGAGATCTAATGTGTCTCTGGCGATAGTCAGCTCTTCATCTGTGGGGATAATCACCACCTTCACCTTCGAGGATGGTTTGCTGATCACCACCTCTTTAGCGCGAACAGAATTATTCAGTTCTTCATCCAGTTCAATACCCATGAATTCCATATTATTACATACGTCGCTGCGTGTTAAAGCCTGGTTCTCACCAACGCCACCCGTAAATACCAGGATATCCACACCCCCCAAAGCAGCGGCATAAGATCCCACATATTTTTTGATACGATAGTTATAGGTCCTCATCGCCAGGATAGCACGATTGTTTCCGTTGACAATGCCAGCCTGAATTTCGCGCATATCGGATGAAATTCCTGAAATACCAAGCACACCGGAGAACTTGTTCAGTAGGGTAGTGATTCCTTTGGTACCCATATGCTCTTTCTCCATGATATAGGAGATCACACCCGGGTCTAGATCTCCGGA
>Ga0209347_1002856_pt1 | contig 21630 bp, 15 predicted proteins | sample AutmiccommuBRH23_FD_187382 | JGI IMG/M metagenome (GOLD analysis project Ga0209347, IMG submission 187382) | Deep subsurface microbial communities from Mt. Terri, Switzerland - Autotrophic microbial communities BRH/23 (SPAdes) (version 2) | ecosystem: Environmental > Aquatic > Deep subsurface >...
GACCCACTCTTTTTGGAGCAAGTCCGAGTTCACTGAAAGGATAACCATACCTGAGAACGCTACCGATGAATATGGCTACCTCATACTGATGTACGGAAACGATACCAAAGCAACTAACTGGTTCCATATAGGCACCAATCCTGTAAAGGATATTACCGCATATCATTTCAACCTCTTTCTGCAGAGCAATTATCAGAGGAACGTGCATACTTTCAACAATTACGCTATAAATGTAGCTCCTGATGTGCAGCCATCGCAGATAGAGATCGGCAAGATCAACGGCACGCTTGCGCGCCAGATAGAAAGGTCTCAAGGCAACGATTACTCGATATATTACACTCTGACCATCCGGGACCTCAATTACACGCTCGTGGACATGGGTACGGGGACGAGCGTGAACCGCACTATGGACATATCTACACTTGTGACTTCCAGGGAGCCGCTGCTGTCCCAGCTGACTACGGAATATGAGCGGGCCCTGAGCAGCAGGGAGACCTCGGATATAGTACTGGGAGCCACGAACATCAGGACATTCACCTATGGTCCCTGGCAACACTACCTCAACGGCCCACTCAACATCGTCACAGGCCCGTCCCTTACCTCTTCCGTAAACGCCGGCACACTGTATACGCAAAAGCGTGTGTTCGATTCTGTGGACCCCTGGGCAGCGGCCTATACTACCTACTACAACGGAAAAGTGCTCTACACCGACATCTCGGGAAAAAGCTCCGGCTATGAGCAGGAGAAGCATAACAATATCAGTACCTCTTATGAGAACCTGTCCGCAACGGGCTCTTTTAATGTCGATATTGATAAAGGTATCAATGAGTCCATGAAGGATACCAATACGAGTATGAAAGAGGTTGCAAACAATTCAAAGATCGTAGTCTCGATATCCAACTATACCGATAGCGTGTACTATGGCTGGGTCTATAATGACGGGCAATGGAAGAACAGGCAGGATGACCTGCTACACAATGTGACCCATAACGTGTACAGCGCCACCATACAGGGACAGGTATTCAGGGACGGATTCGATGATCCCGAAATAATGGACTTCCGGGGAAGATACGGCAATTGCACTTCAGCATCAGTTTCAGGGCATAAAATCCGTTGGACAGGGTATTACCCGGTTTCCGTAACTCATACACGGTCTCTCGAAGACGAGATCATCTATAATGATGTTCTCTCCATCGACCATACTGCAGAGGTATCCACCCCCAAAAATGACTGGGTGCTGACAGGTGCAGACGTGCAGCATCTGGATACGACTATAGAATGCACCGATATAGATGTCACTTACGAATACAACGGAAATGACGCTCTTGCAGACCAAACCCGCACAGGCGGATACCTTGAAAGTGAAGAGCGCAGTTTTGACTGGAAGGTAACGTACATAATGAACTTCGAAGTGGAATCGAGATGGAAGCTCGATTACGATTACAGATACTATTACAAGGTGCATTACACAGAGGATAACGTATCCAGGACAAGGACCGAATCAAGTACTTCTTCCGGGAGCCAGATATCCGCGCTCGTGAATACGGGCACAGTATCTCATACGCAGGTTGAAACCGAAAATATAACCCTCGTCTACCACCAGTACCTGCCATCCGGCGGCTATTCCGGGGTCAGCCGCAATTACGTTCCCGGCAGCACCTATGATTACAGGGACACGGAAGTGTCTGTCAACGGCCTGACAAGACCCGATACAGATTGCTCGGATGCTGCCGACAGGTACCGTGAACAGTACATCGACCCCAATATGGTACTTATCCAGAGCCGGTACGGACTCTATCCAGATGGGAAGGAGCTTCCTTCCCAAAAGGTATACTGTGACGTCCCTGACTGGCTGCACAGGGCAATGGCTGAAGAGATGGAGGCTATGTTCGATTCCATCAACGAGGAGAATCCCGCCCGGGAAGTTTCCCTTCTTGGAGGGAACCTTGGCAAGGATCCCACACTGCTCATTCAGGACGCTTCCCTTGATATCGTGGCAGAGATGGAGACCGCCGGCATGAAAGAATCCTTCGCACAACAGGACCAGCACATCACCGGTTCCATGTACACCACCAGCAGCGACGCCTCCCGTGCCATTGCAAAGAGCGAAGCCTATGACTATCTTTTAAGATACACTGCCGAGCGCAACCAGGAAGACAGTTCTTCCTTTGGTGGCTACGTTGAGGACGCCTTCGCCAGAGAACAAGGTTACTCCCTGCCCCTGCTGCTGGGCGGCGATACCTCTATCCTCTTCAACAATCCCGCCATGCAGAAAGCATCAACGGCCCTTGCCAGGGAGATGGGTGTCATCGGCACCATGACCATCACAGGAGAGCCCCGGAGCAAGTACAACTGGACCGAGAACATGACGCTGCTCGTGGACCAGTACCCTGACTATCTTTACCACGACCCGGAGTTCGATCTGCAGGGGCAGTACCAGTGGGTGGATGAAGGTACTGGATTGATAGTCTATCCATTAGGCGTACGTAATGTATGCGTATTCTCTACTGGGATTGGTGCTGATGTCGCAGATATCCTGAATAAAAGCAGTGAACCATTGAAGGATGCAATCTCACAATCTATGAGTAAGAGCATTTCTGATCTGAACGCTGAAATAGATTCTCTTATACAAGATCTAGATTCAGAGAATATGGCACTTATCGCGAATGGCACATCCATAGACATGGTTCTTATCGAAGAGAATCGCACAAAGCTGATGACCGAGTATAGCGCCAACATCCGGCAACAAGTTCCCGATATGGTTGCCGAGGAAGTTTCCAATGATCCGGTTCTGGGTATGTTAATCGATAAATCTGATATCCGTTCAATAACCGAAGCTTATCTCAACAGTCTTTCAGATGAAGAGCTTGTCAGTATGGCTGCAGACAACACTCTTCAGGAACAGATACTCGGCAGGGTTCATTCAAACATAGTTTCAAAGAATCCCAATATCACCAGTGACGAGATGGAATCTATTATGTATCGTCTCGAGGCTGATATGAGAATAGGTGTTGCAAACGGAGTGTCCGAAGCCATAATACTTAGCCAGGCAGTTATCGATGAGTGCTTTGTGAACATTAATGCAGAATTGCAGAAGATGCTTGATGATTCCAATGAAAAACTCACAGGACAATTATCTGAGAAGATGGAGAAGAGGCTGCAGAGAGCTATGAAGTATGTCCCATGCGGTCTGCCTGTATTGCCACCCAACTGGGTATGCACGGTTAATGTGTGGGAATATGAAGTAAAGGGTAAGTATGAAACATTCAAGGTTATCGATAATGATAATGAGTGTATGTTCAATCCATATTTAGGGCATGAACCACAAGTCTATATTCGTAAAACCGATGAAGTCTTTCATCCGATGAAAAAAGATGGAAACGGAGGGTACATTTTGGTAGGATACAATGAACCTCTCGAGTTTCAGTTTACAGGTTATGCAGCAACTATTGTTGGCCCTGGTCCTAAAGGTGTCGGAGATAAGATTGAAGCGAGAGATGAAAAATCTGTTGCTTTTGATTATTTCGAATCACAATTTTGAGGAAATAATATGAATTTAAAAGTTGTTTTTATATGCATTGTATTTTCATTAATATTATTTTCGACTTCTGTCTCTGCAAAGAGTGATTATATTAAGATTAATTTTTATTATAATGATTATTTAGTCACCAATTCATCTACTCCAGTAACTCCAAAACCACTATTGAAAATAGGTGAACCATTTAAACTGCGATTTGAAGTAACTTGTTACAGAAGAAGCTTTTTGTCTGCTCAATTACTATCTATCGGCAATGATGATTTTGTTATACTTGACGGACCGACATCGCTTTTAGGGACCGGTACTAGAGGAATTATAGAAGAAAACGAAACCAGGGTCTTTGAATGGACAATTGCTCCGAATGAAGAATGGGCAGGAGGAAGTGCTCCCATAAATTTTTATTATCAAATGACTGATTTAGAAAGACCTATAACCCTTGCAAGAGGCGAATTCACCGCCGCCTACGTCACCATCTCCGACGAATACTACGACCCGTCCTCCGCCACGACCAAACCCGGCGCACAGTCCCCGGGTGATACCACTTCTCCCGCCCTCCCCGCATTCACTCTGCCTGCCGCGCTGGCCGCGATGTACATAGTATATGTTCTGAGGAAACAGTAGGCACTGGTATTAACAGGACCCTCGGAGTAAATACGATCAGGGCCCGCACACTCTTGATACTGAAGTGACCGAAGCGTCATCTCCCGTAGGAGACAACGCCCTGCTGCTCGTCGAAAAGCCTGGAGTTCCAGAGGCCGTAATAGTTGCTGACCTCGTCCATGATGTCTCTTGCTATGAGCACGTGGTCCTCCTCGAGTTTCCAGGAGTCCCATTGTCTTTCTATGGATATCTCTTCGGAGTCGCATTTCCTGGCTTCGGTGGCTTTGATCTTCCCGTCGGCTAAAAAGGAGTCGATACAGTTGAAGACCTTTACAATTATCTTTACTTTGCCCATATAGCTGATCCTGGAATAAAAGGACGATGTGAACCTGATGGTCTGTAACAGGTTGCAGGCAAGCGAGTCATCATCCAGTTCCTTGCTTCCTTCGGGCTTAGAGGAACCGCATCTTTTCATGGAATGGACAAGGCCGTTCCTGTGGATCTCCACTTTATTGACGGAGTCCTTGTTCTGGAGATAATGCTCATCGTCCCATTTGATACCGAACTTTGACGGCGTGACAGGACCGCTCAGGTAATCTGAACATCCGCTTGTCAGGCTGGAGTGCAGGTCAGTGATCTCATGCCCGAATCCGGATGACGGCTCGAACATCTGGCCGTCGATCTTGAGCGGGGTTATGATCACATGCCCTTCCATACCATTGAGCTGGATTTCCTGAGGGATCTTGTTCTGGCTTTTGAATATGGCTTCCTCTACATATCTGTCAAGCTTGCTCATCCCGAAAAAACGTGACTGGTACAGCCATTCTATCTCATTCTCATCCATGGGGGTGGCTGAGAAGTTGTATCTTTTGTAATACTTCTTGTCGTGGTTGTTGTAGTAGGGCTTGTTCTGCCCCTCGGGTATCTGGACCAGCAGTATTATTCTGTCGGTATCGGGAATGGGTATCTTCTTCATCCGGACGCTTACCCTTGGCACGATGTTGCTCAGGATGATCTGCTCCAGCCTTTCCGTATTAGTATCCTTATCGATACCCTTGATGAATTCAGGATGCCCGCCCTTCCCGGTTTCCGCTATCCCGTAGACAAGGTAGCCTCCATTGGTGTTTGAAAAGGCGGTTACCTGTTTGATGATACTGGTGTCGTTAAGCTCCTGCTTATAGTCCAGGATAAGTGATTCATCTATCTTCTCATGGCTCAGTTCCTGAATATCATCATAGGTGACATCAGAAAGTAATTTGTCAAACAGCATATTGCATCAGCAGGTTCCGTGATTCATCAAACTTGTTAGTTTTGTTAGTTTAAAGTAAATCAGCAACATGATAAACCTTTTGGGCTTTAGGATCTGCTTGCTACAATCTGCTTCTCACATTTTGCTTACATTTATCCTGATCATCCTGTCATCCCCGCTGGCAGGTCGCCCCCTGCCGTCCTGATTGCTTGTGAGGACATACAGGTTGCCGTCAGGACCGGCCACAACATCCCTCAGCCTTCCGAACTCGCCGTTGAAATGTTCCTGCAGCTCCACAGAGCTTGAGTCATTATCCGGGCTGATGGAGGCTTCATACAGGCTCTGGCCCCGCAGGCCTGCAAAGAGAACGGAGCCGTTAAGATAGGTAACGCCTGAGGGAGCCCAGGTCTGCATACCGCTATGGATAATGGGTGACTCCATATCCGATGCCGATCCATCACCGGTGATCTCCGGCCACCCGTAGTTCTTCCCGGCTTCGATCAGATTCAGTTCATCCCTTGTGGTGGGACCATGCTCCGTAGCCCATAATCTTCCCTGCTCATCCCATGCAAGCCCCTGGGGATTGCGGTGTCCGAGGGTATAGACCGGTGAATCCTGTAATGGATTATCCTCCGGGATATCGCCTTCATCCGTAATGCGCAGTATCTTCCCTGCAAGGGAATCAGGGTTCTGGGCAAGGGAGTCTTCTCCGGCATCTCCTGTGGTGATATACAGCAGACCATCTGGCCCGAAGCCTATTCTGCCCCCATTGTGATTGCCGCCTCCGGGAATACTGTCTATGACCACCTGTGCATCGGTCAGTTCCCTGTTCTCTTCAGTGTATCTCACCACTTTGTTGTACAAGCGGTCGTCTTCTCTGTAAGTGTAATATACATAGATGAAATGGTTATCTTCAAACTCAGGATGCACAGTTATTCCAAGCAACCCTCCCTCGCCGGTATGTGCAACTTCACCGATCGTTTCCAGAGGTTCCGGCAGCAGGCCTTCCTCGATATCTATAAGGCGAACTCTCCCTGGCCTTTCGGTAAAGATAATGCTGCCATCTGGAAGGAAATCCAGTGACCAGGGGATCTCAAGATCATTTGCAATAACCGATGCACGAGGATAGTCATTATCTGACCCGGAAGAAAGGTTATTGGCCTGGGGAACATCTGTCTCTCTCTGGGCACTGAGGCACCCTGGAGAGATCAGGATGACAATTAAAAGAACTACAACCAACAGTAAAGCGTATGAAAAGCAATTACCTGATAACCTTATCTTCAGTATGCTGCCCCCAAATAAAGAAAGTTGTCACTATATATAATACATCCGTATCGGCACAATGGATTCAAGGATGAGCAAAAGGTTTTTGTGACATAAGGGCGAGGACTTGCCGTATATGAAGATGGCTTTCCTATATTGGTTGAGATTATTTGCAGGTGAATCTAATTAGTGCCCAGTATTGCTCAGCTTATGATATTCTTAACAACGGAGCTTTTTTGTAATGGACGTCCCTGAACTCATCAACAGACTCAAAGCATCAGGAAGATACGAAGGACAGATAGTGCATATAGAAGAGATACCTGTCAGGGAGCCTGCTCACAGTCCCCTTGAGCTCAAGCCTCTGGTAAGTTATGCATTGGGCGAGAAAGGTATAAGGCAACTCTATACTCACCAGGCCGAAGCTGTGACCAGGGTGCGTGAAGGAAAGAATGTCGTACTGTCGACAAGTACGGCCAGCGGTAAGTCCCTGTGCTACATGATTCCGATCTTTGAGACACTGCTTGATGACCCGAAAGCGACTGCGCTGTATATCTCCCCGCTCAACGCCCTTGTGAACGACCAGTTGCAGAGCTTCCGGGATTTCGGCGATATAATGGGGCTGGATATCAGGATAGACAAATTCATAGGCACGATGTCGCAGGAAGAGAAAAGTTCCGTGAAATATGGAGATCCGCGCATGCTCTTTACCAATCCGGACATGCTTCACATGAGCTTCCTTGCATGGAAGCATCAATGGCGAGGATTCCTGTCAAACCTGAAATTTATCGTGCTGGATGAAAGCCATTCATATAGCGGGGTAATGGGCAGCCATATGGCAAACCTACTCCGGAGGCTTAACCGGGTGTGCGGGCTGTATGGATCGTGTCCTCAGTATATCTGCTGCACCGCGACCATCGGAAACCCTGTAGAGCATACATCAGTCCTGATAGGAAAGGAGGTCTGCCTGATAAACAGCGACAGCTCAGGCAGGAGAGCTCAGAAATTCATTTTCTGGAATCCTCCTATGTACGAGAAGTCACGCAACTTCACCATCCGCAGGTCCAGCTTTGGGGAGACTGTGGACCTTTTTACCAACCTTGTCCAGAGCGGCTTCCAGACCATTGCATTTGCCAGGTCCCGGCAGAAGGTGGAGCGGATGTACGTCGAGTCCAGGACCATACTTGCCGGCAGAGGGGTCAGAAAGACCATCAGTTCCTACAGGGGCGGTTACCAGGGACATGAGCGCGAGGCCATTGAAAAGGGGCTTTCCGGCGGGGAGATCGATGGTGTGATCTCCACAAATGCCCTTGAAATGGGCATCAACATTGGAGGGCTTGATGCCTGTATTATGGACGGTTTCCCGGGCACGATAATGAGCGCCAGGCAGCAGGCGGGAAGAGCGGGGCGCGGGAGCAGGGAAAGCATAGTGGTGCTTGTGGCAGATTCCAATGCCCTCGACCAGTATTATATGCGTAATCCGGATGATTTCTTCCGAAGGAACTGCGAGGAGGCGGTAGTCAATGTCTCCAACCGCTATATCCAGGCCGGGCATCTGCTATGCGCAGCCATGGAAATCCCTTTAAAAGCAGAAGATGCGCTGCATTTTGGCAGTGAGTATGACACTATAGTAAGAGTACTTGAGGAAGAGGGATTGCTTGAAGGTTCTGTCGCAAAGCAGTGTCTTGATCCCAACCCTCACAGGAATGTGTCCATTCGTGATATCGACAGCGACGCTTACATTATGATCGATAAAGCCACCGGAAAGCCACTGGAAAAGGACATGACAAAGCTGCAGGCGTACAGAGAGGCTTTCGAGGGCGCGGTCTACATCAATAAAGGAGTGCCGTACTGCGTCATAAAGCAGGACCACGAGAAAAGGCATGTCCTTGTGGAGCAGGTACAGGAAGGATACTATACGCGCTCGCTGATATCCTCCGATATCATCATCAAAGATACGGTACACAGCAAGATCCTCCCCACATGCACTGAAGTGAAGGTTGGCTTTGGGGATGTGGATGTCACCCAGCAGGTAACGGGATACAGGAAGATCCGGCAGCGTACCGATGAGGACCTCGGGCAGCATTCGTTGCAGATGCCAAAGTTCACCCTCCGGACAGAAGCTCTCTGGCTGGAAATGCCTGTTCTGTTCGCCCAGGCTGTTGAAGCGCACGGCTGTGACTTTGCAGGTGGGATCCATGCTATTGAGCATGCCCTGATCGGGATGTACCCGTTGCATCTGCTTGCTGACAGGAATGATGTTGGCGGAGTGTCGGCCACCGGGCATCCTGATCTTGCAGGCAGGAGCGCTATATTCGTGTATGACGGGCATCAGGGCGGGGTCGGCTATGCACAGAGCGGTTATGGGAAGATACTGGAAATGCTGGAAGTCACCCTGCGGTCCATCGAGAGCTGTCCGTGCTCCGGGGGCTGTCCCTCATGTATCCAGTCTCCAAAATGCGGGAACAACAATGATCCGCTGGATAAGGATGCTGCTATTATCATACTCCGGAAGATGCTGGGAAAGCCGGATCATATCCCACAGAAGAGAAAGGCAACCGTGAAACCAAAGGAGCAACAGGCGTCACCAGTGGTCGAAAGGTCGCGGGAGAAGCCTTTCGATACCGTAAGCGCTCTTGAGAGGGCCAGAAGGAAACTGCGGCAAAGGGGTAACAGGAGCGCTGCTGAGTGGATCAAGGAAGGGATCATAGCGGGAAAGGATAAGGGGGACCATGCTGCTGCCTACGAATGCTTTGAAGCCGCCTTGCAGATCGATCCGGATAACGGTCCTGCTCTCATGAACAAAGGCATAACATGCATGCATCTGCGCAGGTATCATATTGCTCTTGATTGCTTCAACAGGCTTATTGGTACAGGGCGCCGGCAGAGCCAGGTCTGGGTGCAGAAAGGTATTGCTCTGTACTATCTGGGAGATTATAAGAGCGCTATTGCATCTTATGATGAGGCTCTCAAAGTGAAGCCGGAGGATGAAAAGGTGCTGGAGTTGAAGAAAAGGGCCGGGCACAAAATGCAGGGAGATAAATAGGCTTTATTTTTTCTGGATTTAGAGAAATCCCGGAGCTTATTGCCATAAAGGCTATACTGCCGGGTTTCCTTAATCTATGCCTCAACAATGCGTATATTAAAATTCAAGGCCTTACCTGCGAGGGGATGGTTCATATCCAGTGTGACCTGCTCAGCGCCTACTTCAGTTACCTGTGCAGGTATCTCCTCTCCTTCAGGGGTTCTTACCAATAACAGCATTCCCTCTTCAATTTCCATATCCGAACGGAGGATCGTTCTGGGAACCTGTTGAGCAAGGCCTTCGTCATACTCGCCATAGGCCTCTGACGGTTCGATCCTGAATTCCTTCTCCTGACCTTCTTCCATGCCTCTTACGGCTTCCTCGAAGCCCGGGATGACCTGGCCGGCGCCGACCGTAAACTCCAGGGGTTCACGGCCATCGGAACAATCGAACACAGAACCATCATCCAGGGTGCCGGTGTATTCTATCTTTATCTTATCGCCATCTTTGATCGACATTATATCAACTCAGTATAGTTTAAAACAAGCCTTGACTTATTCCATTATAGAGGAGAGCGCCTACATTACTTAGGTTAAACGGTTGAATGACCTGTATATATGTGACGAGGATACCTGTATCATATAGATGATCTGATCCATTCCCGTTCACCAAGCACGCTCTCAGCCAGCAGCACCGAAATATCTTTCATGTTCAGTTCTTCGTCCTTAGATTTGCAGACGCCGCCTATGTGATGCATGCAGAATGGACAGTAGGAAACCAACATCGTGGTCTTCTTCTTGTAATCCTTGACAGACATCGTGGCAATATCGGCCGCTATCTCCGGAAAGTTAGGCTTAAGGCCGGCAGGACCTCCGCAGCATACCTGTTTGTCATCAAAGAGCTCCTTTATCTCTACACCCATACTTGCAAGGATGCTACGCGGCACATCTTTTGATTTTCTAAGCGGACAGGCATCCCTCACCGAAACAGTATAATCGAGTTTATTTGGTTTGAGTATGCCCTCGGCGATCATATCCCTGAATATGTTGAGGGAATGCTCGACCTTGAACCCTGATCCTCTGTATAATTTCGGATATTCCTGGCCCAGGACCAGGTAACAGCCTGGGCAGGAAGCAATAACTTTCTTAACCCCGAGAGATTCTATATAATCAACGAATCTCTTTGCATGCCCTGCAGCCTCTTCGAGATGGCCGTTGTCTATCAGAAAAAGGCCGCAGCATTTCTCTTCCTTCAGGAGCATAGGTCTGATGCCTGCATGATTGAGCAAACGGATGGTTGCCCTGGCGATATCAGGCTGGCTATGTGCCACCCAGCAGCCTGTCATATAAGCCACATCTGAACTCTCGGCTATGTCAAGGTCATCGCTCACCCAGTCAAACCTCTTTGAGGGGTCCATGCTTCCGGGACTGTTGCGCTCGAGAATGTTCTTTGAGATAGCCGTGGTTTTGAGAGGCTCCCTGCCCTGCTGTGCCAGCAGCTCCCTTTCGTACTGGATGATATCAGTTATTGGTATTTTTACCGGGCATATATCATCACAAGCTCCGCATCTTGTCGATAGGTAGATATTGTCCATCTCATCCTGTGTAAGCTCCTCGCCTTTGACTATTTTTATAAGGGACTCTATCTTTCCCTGGGGAGTGAAGCGATTGCCTTCGGTCACCATGTTAACAGGGCAGACATTCCAGCATTTTTTGCAGTCTATGCATGAGTTGATCTCTTCCTCGAAACGATACATCATATCACTTTGATTCCTAGCACTGATAAGCATTATAAAATACACATCTATCATTTCAGGCATTATATCAATCTTGTTTCAGTTGATCGGTAAAGCAAATTGTTCTGGCCGACAACTATATAATTAGTCAAAGCCTAACTAACATTCCGGACGGAAGCAAGATGGAGAAAAAAGAGCATTTGTTTACAGTTTTTGAAAGTCTCTTCAAGATCAAAAATGAGTGCTCTTATGAGATCTTCTCTGAATGTGGGTTATCGGACATTACCGTTAAACAGATCGGATATCTGAAAACCATTGATGAACATGGGGAAGTAACTTTCAGCAGGCTTGCTAAGATCACCCGGAACTCCAAGCCCACCATCACGGAGATGATCAATAAATTTGTTAAAATGGAGTGTGTGTATAGAGAAAGATCCCCCAGCGACGGCAGAATGTTCTATATCCGCCTGACAGAAAAAGGGCAGATAATAGCCAGGTCAGAACAGAACTCTTTGCTGAAGCTTATTGAAAAGATGGCAGATTCACTTGATGAGAGGGATATGGATCATCTTATACATATACTGCGGAAAGTGAGATGATTTTAGCTCACATCTGGTTAGGTAAGATAGAACTAACGATAATTCAAATGAGACAATCAACAATGTATTCACAACATATCAACGATAAGAACGAGATTATTGTAGTACCGCTCCTGGAAGTAGTAGTTTACCCAAACAGCCAGACTAAGTTCCTGGCCGATAAGAACATCGGAGAAGCTCTACTGAATGAGATGAGAAACGAAGGATCCGCACACGCAATAGGGTTGACTGTAAAGAGCGGCAGGAAAACTTCAGACCTGTCAGAGAACGATCTATACCGAACAGGGAATCTGCTGGAGATCAAACTTGTACAGCCTGCTGATGAGGGATATCTGGTCTCTGCGAAGGCCATACAGAGAGTAAGCTCTGTTTCGCTGGACCTGAAAAATGGATTATTCTATACCACATCTACTGCGATCCCTGATCTTGATGATCTTGATGAGGACCTTCACAGGCAGATAATGGGGGATGTAAGGAAGACGATCCACGAGATAAGCAGCCGTTTTCAGAGCTCTGAACAATTTACCAAGCCTATTGACCGGATGGAGTCCATTGACCAGATAATGGGATACGTTATGCCGTTCATGCCGGTCGAGCTCTCTGAAAAGCAGGATCTCCTGGAGACCGTTTCAACTCGTGAACGCTATCTCACGTTCCTCTATATTCTGACAACCCAGAAAGAGAACATCAATATCCAGATAGAAGTGGCAAGAAAAGTAGCCGAGAAGGTAAACAAGTCACATAGGGAGGCTATGCTGCGGGAGCAACTGAAGGTCATTCAGGAGGAGCTCAATGAAGGCGAGGATCCTGTTTCAGGCGAAGGCGGATACAGGGAAAGGATAGAGAGTTCAAAAATGCCTGATGAGGTTAAAAAGAAGGCACTTTCTGAGTTAAAGAAACTTGAGGCAGGAGGGAATCACAACCCTGAAAGCCCGGTCATCAGGAACTATCTGGACCTCCTGCTTGACCTCCCGTGGGCAGTGGAAGAGAAGAAGAGCATCGATATTGCTCAGGCCCGCCGTGTGCTTGAGGGCAACCACAACGGACTTGAAAAGGTAAAAGAGAGGATAATCCAGCATCTTGCAGTAATGAAGCTCAAGCATGAGAAACAGGGTTCCATCATACTCTTTACAGGGCCACCCGGTACAGGTAAGACAAGCCTCGGAAAGAGCATTGCGGATGCCCTTGGCAGGGAATATGTCCGTGTCAGCCTTGGAGGCGTCAGAGATGAAGCAGAGATAAGGGGGCACCGAAGGACATATGTCGGAGCCATGCCCGGAAGGATCATCCAGAGCATAAGGAAGGCAGGTACCAAGAACCCTGTGTTCATCCTCGATGAGATCGATAAGCTTTCATCTTCCTATTCCGGAGACCCGGCAAGTGCCCTCCTGGAAGTCCTTGACCCCGAACAGAACAGCACATTCTCAGACCACTATCTTGAAGTCTCATACGATCTTTCGGAGGTATTGTTCATAGCCACTGCCAACTCTCTGGCAAGTATCCCGGGACCGCTTCTTGACAGGATGGAGATAATTGACATTTCGGGCTACACGAAGAACGAGAAACTTGCAATTGCAGTAGATCACATATTGCCCGGCATACTGGAAGAGCACGGCCTGGACGGAGGTAAAGTAGAGGTCAGAGAGGATGCCTTAAAGCTGATGATCGATAAATACACCAGGGAAGCAGGTGTCAGAGGGCTTAAAAAGCAGCTTGCAAGAACTGCAAGGTTCATATCCGAGAAGATAGTGTCAGGAAAAGCTGAACTTCCTTACGTGGTAACGGCTGATATGCTTACGGAGATCCTTGGAAAGGAATTGATCCGTCAAGAAGAGGCCCGGAAAGAGAACGTGCCTGGTGTAGTCACCGGACTTGCCTGGACCCCTGTGGGAGGAGATATTCTCTTCATAGAAGGCACATTCATGCCCGGCACCGGGAAGCTTACGCTTACAGGCCAGCTTGGGGACGTGATGAAAGAATCGGCACAGATATCACTGAGCCTTATCAGGTCACGCCTTGCAAGCACTGCGAGCAGCTTTGACTTTACCACAAGCGATATACACATCCATGTGCCCTCCGGTGCAACTCCCAAGGACGGCCCCTCGGCTGGTGTGACCCTCTTTACAGCGCTGACATCCCTGATAACCGGCAAAGCGGTCGACCCGAAGCTTGCCATGACAGGCGAGATCACGCTAAGCGGAGCCGTACTGCCGGTGGGAGGCATAAAAGAGAAAGTGCTGGCAGCACACAGGGCAGGTATAAAGAAGGTCATCCTGCCAAAAGAGAACGAAAGGGACCTGGACGATGTACCTGAAGATGCCCGGAACGAACTGAAGTTCGTAACTGTAGAAACTGTTGAAGAAGTCCTGGAAGAGGCTCTGGGTATAGACATGCCCAGGCCGGTTGCTTCTTTCACCGGAAATAACATTTGCACGCATGGTCTTTTCAGGCAAGTGTGAGCGAGGATATTTTACGGCCTTTCAGGGGCCGCATACATTTTATTTTGAAATAAGCATGTTGAAGTGCATACTTTTTATACGTTGATGCTTCTGTAAATGTAAACGGTGGCCTTGCTGACCGGTGATATAAATGATGAGAAAAACAAGCAGTACCGAGCCATCTGTGACAGATGCAGTAATACCTTCTCAAGAACCGGGGATCTGCCAGACACCTGATGCCACTATCCGCAAAACGGAAAAACAGATCGTACTTTTAATAGCGATACTTGCAGGATTCATTACACCTTTTGATGGTTCGGCAGTAAATATCGCACTGCCGACCATAGGTGCGGAATTTCATATGGATGCGATCGCCCTTTCGTGGGTTGCGACCGCATACCTGCTCTCTTCAGCGGTTTTCCTTGTCCCGTTCGGGAAGATCGCCGATATATACGGGAGAAAAAAGGTCTTCCTCTATGGCATAGCGATCTTCAGCCTTGCATCTCTCGCGATGACCATGGTTGCCTCTACAGAAATGCTGATCGGGATAAGGATCATACAGGGCATGGGAAGTGCTATGATCTTCGGGACCGGGGTCGCTATTGTCACTTCGGTCTTTCCGCCGGGGGAGAGAGGTGCAGCTCTGGGTATCTATATTACCGCGGTCTACATCGGGCTTTCCAGTGGCCCGTTCCTGGGTGGTATTATGACGCAGCAGCTTGGCTGGAGAAGCATCTTTTTCGTGAACGTTCCCATCGGTATTGCCGCGATCCTCCTGATTCTCTGGAAACTCAAAGGCGAATGGGCCGAGTGCAGGGGAGAGAAATTCGATCTGACAGGATCGGCCATCTACGGGTTAGCGGTGGTTACCGTAATGTATGGCTTCTCGGTGCTTCCGGACCAGAAAGGAGCTTTCCTTATAGCAGCAGGAATTATCGGAGTGATCGCTTTTGCTTTCTATGAGATGAGAGTGCCTTACCCGGTCCTGGATATCAGGCTCCTTACCAGGAATCGGGTCTTTGCCCTTTCCAACCTGTCTGCACTCATTAGTTACAGTGCGACTTTTGCAGTGACCTTCCTGCTGAGCCTCGACCTGCAGTACATTAAGGGCTTCACGCCCCAACATGCAGGTTTTATCCTTATAGTGCAGCCGGTTGTCCAGGCTATGATCTCTCCCATCGCCGGCCGGCTCTCTGACAGGATTGAACCCCGGCTGATCGCATCGCTGGGAATGGCTTTTACTGCAACAGGACTTTTCCTTCTCACTTTCCTGACAGAGGCGACGCCTGTCTGGTACATGATCGCCGCCCTCTTTGTGCTGGGTGTAGGCTTCGGACTTTTCTCCTCCCCGAACACGAACGTGATCATGAGCTCGGTCGATAAAAGGTTCTATGGGGTCGCATCCGGTATGAACGGAACCATGCGGCTTCTTGGTCAGATGCTCTCAATGGGTATTGCAATGATGATACTTGCTATTGTTGTCGGTCCTGTGGTAATAACACCTGAGTATTACTCGCAGTTTCTTACAAGTTTGCATTATGCATTCATAATGTTCACGATCTTCTGTGTAATAGGGGTATTTGCATCTCTTGCAAGGGGAAAGGCAGGGCCTGCACCTCGCTCCTAATATCCATCATGTAGTATTCAGATGCTGCAAGTACTCCCATTTAAATACCTGCATTTAAATCCCTGATATGTGTGATGGTTTATGGTCTGAAGAGAGTGCAATTCATGGAGAAATATTCAGCTAGTATCAGATTAGCATTTTATGTATCGGAAAGCAATTTAAATTTGTTTTAATATCCATTATGGGAATCTTTTACGATTAACGATATGAAAATGTCCTTTACAGGGCAATATGATCTTCAATAGGAACGTCTTTTATAGAATGAAACACTTTTTATCCCTGATCATGGTAAGATAAGGCACCTGGAAAACCACCACGCTTTAAGGTGCCTCTCTCTTAACGAATCCGAAATATTCCCCAATATTTCTTCTTTATTATTGCGAGTGTGGGTCACTCGCAATACCTAACAGGTCTTATTCTTATATAACCTGTCCTGTTCTTAATAATACGAACGATTTTATTTTATGTCTGTGAGTGCTTTTTTAATGGCAGTATAATTTCAGTCAGGATTGAAATTAGGAGTGGCACATTCTGGAAACAGGATGAATGCCAGAAGTTTTAAACTTATTTAATCACCTATTTTTCAATATTGAGCAATTTATTTAATGTAGTACGTTCCATTTCTTATTACCTTAAATTTAAAGGCGGGAGTGAACGAGATGTCTGTAGAGGCCTATATAAACTTTAATGGGAATTGTCGTGAAGCTGTAGAATTTTACTCAGGGGTCTTCGAAACCGGAAAACCTGAGATCATGTACTTTAAAGATGCACCGAAAGATATGGATTTTCCTCTTACGGAAGGAACAAAGGATCTGGTACTGCATACATCCCTGGATATAGAAGGAAGCACTGTAATGTTCTCCGATGTTCCTCCGGGTATGCCTTTTACCCCCGGGAACAATATCAGCCTTGTAATTGTCACTACGGATACGGATAAAATAAGGTCGATATTCAACAAGCTCAAAGTTGATGGCACCGTAGGTATGGATCTCCAGGAAACATTCTGGAGCAAATTATACGGCTTTGTGACCGATAAGTTTGGGGTCGGCTGGCAGTTTGTTCATATGAGTGAATGAGGATGTCCTTTCCATATTTTTGCCGGTTCAGTAGGGGTAGAATATAAAGAACAAACCCGGCATGAAAAGGAATGCGATCATAGGTGCAGTAAATCGGTCCTTCCGCCTTCTTCAATACCTATCGCTGATTCAATATACGCACCTGCGGTAGAGTAGTACCAGCCAGTGCACCGAACACGGTGGCAAGTGCATCTGCAAGGAAAGATTTTTCCATATGCTGAAGATCGCCTTGCTCGACCATATGACCTGCTTTTAAAGAAACGCCACAGGAGTACTCTTAAAAACTCATTTTCTTCCAAAAGATATATACCATAAAAATCCATATTTGCCCAAGTGATAATATGATCCATGAAGAAAGGGATAAGCTATCAGAGAAGACTCTCGATATGACGAGAGCAATTGATTCTCTCAGAGAAGAGCTCGAAGCAGTTGACTGGTACAACCAGAGAGCAGATGCCTGTACTGACGAGAATCTGAAGAAGATATTGGTTCATAATGCAAATGAAGAGAAAGAACATGCAGCTATGCTCCTGGAATAGATCCGGCAGAACGATACAAATTTTGCAAAAGAACTTAAGGAGTATCTTTTCAGCACAGAAAAAGACATAGCAAGCCTTGAAGAAGGCTGATCAGCTATCTTTTCTATTTACTTATATTTTTCATTGATCGCAGTTGCTGATAATCTTCATCTCTGTCCTTTACCTTAAGAGATTCAGAGCAGGTTTACTACTATGTTTATTTGGAAATATTATCTTTTAAAGTGCAGATTCTTAAATACTACTCTATCCATACTTTATACTATAGGAATAGATCGGGTGTGGTAAATGTGGAGTTTGAAGATAGGATAAAACTGACTATATTTTCAATAACAATATTCCTTTTGATCTTAGTGCAAATCGTTTTCCTTTTCCAGCAAAATTGGTTTAACCTGGCTCTTTCCGTATTTACTTTAATGCTGGTCTTTTTGCCTAGTGTATTGGACAAAAAGATATCTGTAGATTACCCCAATTTTATCATAACACAGGTAGTTATCTATCTTTATTTATCTGCATTACTCGGGAGTCTCATGAACTATTTTGAACAATACTGGTGGTGGGACCTGTTCGTGCATCTTCTGCTGGGTTTGATCGTCGGCTCCATAGGTTTTCTGCTGGTGCTTGAACTGACCAGACACAGGCCGGAGTCTGCCAGGCTTAGTTCTGGTATGTTAGTTATTTTTGCATTTGCTTTCTCGGTTGCAATAGGGACGATATGGGAGATCGTTGAATTCACCATCGATTCCCTGTTTGGCACTAACTTACAACTCTCAAGCCTGAGAGATACGATGACAGACCTTATTGCAGATATCACAGGGGCATTGATCATTGGTCTGACCGGATTGATCTACCTCAAGCATCCGAGAAATAATCTGGTAAAGGGATTTGTGGAGAAACAAAAGAAGTTAAAAGGCAAGATAGATGATGCTGTAGATGCAGTCAGTATGTAGAAAATAGATTCTCTTACGATAGTTGGTTTAGCCGGGGCAGAGTTCAAGGAAAGTAGGAAATTCAGATTAATTGATGTGTTTACTTAAAGTTTGAGAAAGATGACAATACATTTATCCTAAAAGGGTTACAATAAAATCCATGTCTTGTCCCATTCCTGCACACGCAACTCTCGATGATTGGATCGCACGCGAGGCGACACCGTTCTCTATCGATTCGCTCCTGGCTTTCAATGATGCCGTCGACAAAGTGATATCTTCACTGGGTGACTCGGTGGAATTGCTTGGCTTCGGAGAAGCGCTCCACGGAGGAGAGGACATTCTTATACTCCGCAACCGGCTCTTCCAGCGCCTGGTGGAAATGCACGGCTACAGCGCCATTGCCATCGAGAGCAGTTTCTCCCGGGCGCGTGCAGTTAACGAGTATGTGGCTGGCCGCGGCCCGGCATCGTATGAGGCTTTACAGGAAAGCGGGTTTAACCATGGTTTCGGACGGCTTGACGCGAATCGGGAACTCGTCGAGTGGATGCGGCGATACAATGCCGATCCTTCCCATCGCGTCAAACTCCGCTTCTACGGATTCGACAGTCCGACCGAAATGATGTATGCCGATAGCCCAAGGCATCTATTGCATTTTGTACTGGATTATCTCAGCTCAATTGATAGTGCAGGCAGTCAAGAGTATCGCCGGCACATCGATCCGCTCCTTGGTAAAGACGCCGATTGGGAAAACCCTGCTGCAGCAATGGATCCGACACAATCGATAGGCAAGTCACCAGCTGCAACTGCACTGCGGATCGAGACGGAAGAACTGATTTCAGAACTGAACATCCGTCGCCCTGAACTGGTTGCAAAAAGCAGCCTGCCAAGCTATCTGGAAGCCTTACAGTACGCTTCAGGGGCAAGGCAGTTACTGAACTATCATGCAGGATTGGCGAGAAACTCCGGCAACCGTATTTCCAGACTTTTAGGCATTCGTGACGCTATGGAAGCAGATAATCTGGCATACATAGTCTCAAGTGAGTGCAGTCGAGGTGGGAAGGTACTGGCTTTTGCACATAACGGTCACTTGAAGTATGGGAAGATGCAATGGCAATTAGGCGCTGATCTACAGACCTGGTGGCCGGCGGGATCGCACCTTAGCGTCATGTTAGGTTTCCGTTATGCGGTCATCGGTTCCGGGGTGGGGGTTTCTGATGCTAATGGTATTGGCCAGCCCGAAGCCGACACTCTTGAGACGCGGCTGACTGCTGTGCCGGGGCCGGCGAGATTTATTCCAACTCACAAGGGGAATGGGCTCCCAACCGTGGCAATAGCAGCTCTTCCGACCCGCTCGGGCAGTATGAAGAACCCGACCTATTTCTCACTGACGCCTCAAAGCTTCGCCGATTTCGACTGGCTGGTCGTCCTCGATTCAACGACCTACACCCGTGGTGGGCCATCTCTGTAACAGGGGATGGTAATCCCACGCAGTAAAGTTTTTTGACATTCTGGCAGCCCTCATTACTAAGGGACATCCGGGTTCTGAGATCATTGCCTTTGCAGAGAATAACAATATTGACCTGATAGTGATGGGTACTCTTGGCAGGGGCGGCATCGACAGGATATTGATGGGAAGCGTAGCAGGAGATGTTGTAAGGCATGCAAAGGCGCAGGTGATGGTAGTAAAATAAAACGCGAAGCAGCTGCAAAAGAAGTTGTATTTTTTAATCCTTCGGTTTTGACTTTTCGAAATTACAAGCGCTCATATGCCCGGATTCCCAGGGAACAGGGAAGACAGTTCTTACAGGGATTAAAAGAGATCTTTGATACCGAAGTATCAAGAGATCCCCTGTTTGATCGAATCCTTTTGTCCGCCTGGGTAAATTTCTGTTTATCCTTTTCTCTTAAAGTGAACGGCTGATAGTATTCCGGCAATTGCAAGGATAACTCCAAATCCGGGAGATTGCTGCTCAGATGCCGAGTCATTGACCGGGTCCTCAGTGGTTTCCTGCCCCTGACCATCATTTACGGGTGCAGATGTGTTTTCTGTATCCTGGTCTGTCGGGTCCGTTTCATTGACTTCTGTTTCAGATGGAACCTCTGATGCTGCCTGCGGATAGTCAGCAGGGTCTCCCGGGAAGGTCAGGGCATTGATCTCTTCCAGGTTGGTAAATCCATCCCCGTCAGAATCCAGTGATTCGATCGATGCAAAATCTCTGTCATTTCCCCCGTATGCCATCCCATAAGGATTCCTGGCGTCTCCGCCGTTGGGACTGTTGTGACAGTTAACGCATGCATCAAGCTTTGTGTCTTCTATGTCATATTGCTGGTTGTAAGCCTCCAGATATGCTGGCCTCGCTGTTACAATGGGTGAGCTCAGCAATATTATTACCACTAATAAGATTCCGGCAATTGAATTATTGTTCATGTTTCCATCCCACTTTCCTAAGTAAATAATAGGTTACTTATTGCGTATTTATAAACGTTCTTATGCATGCTATGGAGAAGATATTGCTCTTAAAGATAGTTCATGAACAATTCCTGATAGTGGATCGGAGAGCTTAAGGGGGCTGCACTATCCAAGTAATTAAGCAAAAAGATCATGCAATATTCAGAGCATCCATAGTCTAAATTTAAAGCAGATATTGGTTTATCTGGAAGAAGAATAATATTGATGAGCATTTTGGGAGTGATTGGGACGTATAAAAGTTCATCTTATGGGAATCTGCAGATCCTATTCGTATGGCAGCCAGGAAATGGATAGTATACCTGAATTTAAAACAGGCAAAAGGCGTCCTGAGGAAACAGGACATCTAAAAATGTTTTAATTGCAGTTCTGACCGAATGGCTGATTATTGAAGTAAATATAGTTGGCTCGATATGTGTAATAATATCGATGCCTGATAAAAGATGGCTTTTATTCTACACTGGATGCATAATTATCTGAGATCGCATGTACTTTCTTTTCACATTTCATAGCGCTCAGTCTGACCCCATGCAACACAGGCGGCAAAGGTG
>Ga0209347_1002857_pt1 | contig 21626 bp, 17 predicted proteins | sample AutmiccommuBRH23_FD_187382 | JGI IMG/M metagenome (GOLD analysis project Ga0209347, IMG submission 187382) | Deep subsurface microbial communities from Mt. Terri, Switzerland - Autotrophic microbial communities BRH/23 (SPAdes) (version 2) | ecosystem: Environmental > Aquatic > Deep subsurface >...
AACCCAACAAATACCAGACCTGCTTCTCACTATGGTTATACGCAGTATAGTTCAGGAGATTTTTTCTTACAAGATGCATGGTTTATCAGACTACAAAACTTATCGTTAGCTTATAATTTGCCTTCAAAATGGATGGGTAAATTAATAAACAGCGCAAAAGTTAGACTAGATGCTCAAAACCTTTTTGTTATTACACCTTATAAGGGTGTTGACCCAGAAACTGACGCTTATGTGGCTGCATATCCTAACGTTAAGACCTATACAATTGGTATAGATATAAAATTTTAAAAACACTAATGATTATGAAAAAATTAAAATTGATAATGCTAGGGTTATTAATAACCTTAACATTTGGATGTAATCCAGATCTGGAGTCTATTAATTACGATGAAATTAATCCAGCTATTTTTCCGGCATCAGAAGCTGATGTTGAAGCTTTAGTTGTAGCAGCCTATTATCCTTTAAGAGGTTCTTGGTGGGATGGTATTCATACTACATCAGAAAATGGAATAATGTTTATTAATGATGCCACCACCGAAATTCTTCAAGGGAATTTTGGCGTACAGCAACTGGCAACATTACATAGTTATAATCCAACAAATGGATCAGTCACAAGATATTATGACCGTTTTTATAATAGAATAAGTTCTAATACATTGAGTATCGATAGACTTGAAAAGTCAAGTGTTAATGACGCGATAAAAAAGAAAGGTATTGCTGAACTTAAGTGTGCAAGGGCTTTTTTAAGCTATGAACTTTTTGATATGTATGGACCAATAGTTGTTGCTCCTTTAGAGGTCTTACAAAATCCTCTAACTGAAACACCATTGGCAAGACTTGATTATGATGAAATGGTAAACTTTATTGAAAAGGATTTGTTAGATGCTGCTGCAGATTTACCGGCTCCTGCTGAAGCTGCTTATGGAAGATTCAGTCAAGGTTTTGCAAGAATGTTATTGATTAGATTATATCTTCATGAAAAAAGATGGGCAGATGTAGAAGCACAGGCAAATGCTATTATGGCCATGAATTATTATGAATTAACTCCTGATTATGTAGGTATGTTTGGCACAGGATCACAAGCAGATAATAAAGAAGTAATATTTGCTGTTCCTGCAGATTATGCCGGAACTAGCGAAAATCAATGGCAAATGATGGTTTTACCGTCTAATTATCCGGAAAGAGGAGGATGGTCTACAATTCAAAGTTCTTGGAAATTTTATGATTCATTTGAAAGTAATGATGTTAGAAAAACAAACTTGATAGCTGAATATATAGGAACAGATGGTGTAACTTATAACAGATCTAATCCAAGTACCGTAATGCAAATGGGGCCTATACCGTTAAAAATTGCTGCCGATGCTGCCAGAAATACGGCACTAACAACAGTTGATATTATTTTATACAGATATGCTGACGTGATTTTATCAAAAGCAGAAGCCATAGCTAATAAAAATGGTTCTCCAAACCAAGAAGCTATAGACTTAGTAAATGTAATTAGACAAAGAGCGAATTTAAATCCAATTCTATTGGCCAATTATGCTGGCTTAGACAATTTTAACAAAATGATTCTTTTAGAAAGATCTCATGAGTATTGGTGTGAAAATGGACAATACCGTGCAGATTTAATTAGACATGGCAAATTCAGTGAGTATAATATAGCTTTAAATGGTTCCTCTAGCCAAACAGCTCCGCACAAAGTTGTATATCCTTTTTCACTGGCACGTATAAGTGAAGGAAAAGGTGCTTTTCTGCAAAACCCTGGTTACAATTAATTTATGGGGACTATCAATCTATACTTTGGTTTAAAGGATAGATTGATAGTCCTTAAATAAAGTTGAAAGAAATGAGATTCACATTTCTTCAAAATCAAAAAAATAAAAGAATACGAAAAACCATTTGACAAAATGAATTCTAGACGAAATTTTATAAAAAAAACCGCGATTGTTGGAGCGGCAATTACCCTGGCGCCGAGTTTAACTTTTGGTTTCAACAGCCCCCAAAAATTAAAGGTAGGAATGATTGGTGTAGGTCTCCGTGGCACAAATCATTTGAATAATTTGTTGTTAAGGGACGATATTCTGGTAACAGCAATTTGTGATATTGACCCAAAAAGAATAACCATTGCTATTGATGAAATTGTGAAAAGCGGAAATAAAAAACCTTTGGTTTTTGGAAGTAATGATTTTGACTACAGAAACCTTTTGGCGTTGAAAGATGTTGATGCAGTTATAATTGCAACGCCTTGGTTATGGCATACGCGTATGGCGAAAGATGCTATGCTAGCCGGTAAATATACCGGTTTAGAGGTCTCCGCTGCGAATACTATGGAAGAATGTTGGGATTTGGTAAATACGCATGAACAAACCGGAACACATTTAATGATTCTGGAAAATGTGAATTACCGCAGAGACATTATGGCGGTTTTAAATATGGTGAAACAAGATGTATTTGGTGAGCTGGTTCATTTTAGATGTGGTTATCAGCATGACCTCCGTTTTGTGAAATTGAATGATGGAATTTCTCCTTATGGAAAAGGTGTTGAATTTGGAGAAAAGGGTATTTCGGAATCTACATGGAGAACACAACATTCGTTGTTAAGAAATGCTGATGTATATCCTACTCACGGAATAGGGCCTATTGCAGCTATGTGTGACATAAACAGGGGAAATCGTTTTTCCTCACTAACATCAAACGCCAGTAAGGCAATTGGTTTACACGATTATATCATTAAGCATGGTGGTGAAAATCATCCTAACGCCAAATTAAAATTCAAGCAAGGAGATGTAATTACCACAACTATTGAAACAACCAATGGCGAAACCATTATTGTAACTCACGACTGTAATTTGCCAAGACCTTATTCGCTCGGATTTAGGGTGCAAGGTGCCAACGGGCTATGGGAAGATGACGGAACCAGAATGTATATTGAAGGAAAATCGCAACCTCATGAATGGGATAATGCAGATGATTGGCTAAAAAAATATGACCACCCATTATGGAAGAAATATGGTGATTCAGCGTCGGAGGCTGGTCATGGAGGAATGGACTTCTTTGTTTTAAATGCGTTTGTGGAATCTGCAAAATTAAATATTGCGCCTCCTATGGATGCATATGATGCAGCTGCATGGAGTGCTATTACGCCACTTTCTGAACTTTCAATTGAAAATAATGGAGAGCCTCAGGATTTCCCGGATTTCACTAGGGGTAATTGGGTCAAAAGAAAACCTTATAACTGGATTAAAGACAATTATTAATTTTCTTTATTCACAAACAAATAAATTATGAAATATATAACGATAACAATACTTTTTCTGGGAATTATTTTAAGCTGTGGTAGTGATGGTGTTGATGACAGAAAGGAAGAACCAGTCGATGATTCCTTAAATAGCATTACCTATAAGTCATCTGGTGAAGTAATTTCTAATCCGGAACGAGGGTTTATGCATTTATGGAAGGTTAATTCTGAAGGCACACCGCTTAACTTGGTAACGTTACAAAACTTAAAAAATGAAAACGTAACTATTATAAACCGCCTTTACTATTTAGAAGCATTTAAAAATTCAGACTTAAGTACTGCTCAATTAGAGTTAATAAAAACTGATTTTGGAAGTCTAAGAAGTGCAGGTATAAAATGCATTTTACGTTTTGCATATAACGAAAACCAAAATGATACAGATGCTCCGATTAATATCATTGAAAGACATTTGGACCAGCTCAAACCTATTTTTGCGGATAATGCAGATGTTATTGCATTCGTTCAAGCTGGGTTTATAGGTTCTTGGGGAGAATGGTATTATACTACCAATAATTTAACAACGCTGGTGAATAAAAAAGCTGTTGTAAATAAATTATTAGAAGTTTTACCAAAAGAAGTTAAAATTCAATTAAGAACACCACTTTATAAACAAGAGGTTTTTGGTTATACTGCACCCATAGACGCAACGATTGGCTATGGTACAAGTGATATTGCTCGTGTAGGATTCCATAATGATTGCTTTTTAGCTAGTGCAAATGACTATGGTACTTATCAAAATATAACTATTGAGAAAAGTTATATCAGTAAAGAGGCTTTATATGTGCCAACGGGCGGGGAAACTTGTCCGCCAACTGATGTTCCAATAGCCAGTTGTTCTAAAGCAGAAACTGAAATGAAATTGTTAAAATGGACCTATTTAAATCTTGATTATTACGGGCCAGTGCTTCAAGAATGGAGAAATAACAGCTGTTTTACAGATTTTCAAAAAAAACTGGGGTATAGACTTTTGTTAAAATCTGCAACATTAAAAAAAGAAGCGACTGTTAATGGTAGCTTTGAGGTGAAAATTGTTATAGATAATGAAGGATTTGCACCTGTTTATAATACTAAAAAATCTTTCTTAGTATTTAAATCTGTTACTGATGGTGCTATTTATAAGAAAGCCCTGGTATTCGATGTAAGGAAGGTAATTCCTGATTTGGATTATGATTTAAAGGAATCTGTCAATCTTTCTGGGATTCCAACCGGCAGTTACGAATTGTTTTTAAAGATTGAGGATGGTTCTGCATCCTTAGCTGACAGACCGGAATTTTCCGTTCGTTTAGCGAATACAGACACTTGGGTTGCTTCAACGGGCTCCAACAAGTTATTACATACATTAACCATTAATTAAAAACTAACTTTTAATCTATAAATTAATCATGAAAAAATTAAGATTTTTCTATTATTTAATTGCTGTTTCGCTTCTTGCAGGTTGCGGAACTGACAATACAGATGAGGACTCCAATGGAGGAATAATAGCTGATTTTTCATTTACAGTTGATGAAAATGATCCAAGCTTATTTAAATTTACCAATCTTTCTCAAGGAGCTACCTCATATAGATGGGATTTTGGAGATTTAAACTTTTATTGCGAAAAAGAGAATCCAACTTATAGATATACTAAGGTAGGAGGCGAAATTGAAGTTACCCTTACGGCAATGAATGAATCTGGACAGGAAGCTTATATTACAAAAACCATTATTGCTCCTGTGGTTCTAAATGTTACTATTGCAATTGATGGTGATTTTGATGATTGGGGAGATATCGATTATTTGTATGAAGAAGCTGATGGTGTATCTGTGAAAAAAATTAAAATTTGGGGCAAAGGAGATAAAGTTAGTGTATATTTAGAAGGAAACACTATCATGAAAATGGAATTGGTAGATATCTTTATAAATTCAGATGGTAATTCTTCTACTGGCTTTTTAAGCTGGCAATGGCCAAATGGCTCGGGTGCAGATTTTCTGTTTGAGGGTCCTTTATTAAGTAATTCTTGGGGTGCCTTTTATCGACATACCGATCCTAATGGAGGATGGGCTTGGAATTGGTTAGGAGGTGGTGACAAAATGACTTCTTCAGGGATTGTAAGTTTGGATCCACAAACAAATGCTATTGAATTTAGTATACCAAAAACTCAGTTAGGTTCACTGGGTACTTCTATTGGTTTTGCCTTTACTGAAATAAATAGTGGATGGGCAGCTATTGGAAGTTTTCCTAAAGTAACGGCAACAAGCCGTTTTGTTACCTATGAGTTTCCAAATGAAAAAATATCGCTTTGTGAATAATGCTATTTCAATTTATTCAGCCATTGCCTAAGTGATATAGGCTTGGGGTCTAATTTTAAATTTCCCCGGAAGTAATAGCTACAAGTTCTTTTGTAACAATAGAATTTTAAGCGCAAGTTAAACACTTTATAGGATTTCATAATTATTTTGAATATGCCCTGACAGCTTTTTATAATAGTAATAGCTGCCAGGGTTTTTTTTAAATTAAGATTCAGATATCGGTTAAAATAAAAAATTTCGGTGCTATATTTTATGGAAAACAATTACGATTTTAAATCACATTAATTAAAAAATGATAATTAAAAAAATAGAGTCACTATGTGGAAATCAAATATTTTATTAATCAAGGTTTTGTCCGTTGTAATAATATGCCTTAACTCAATAAATGCAAAGGGTCATATATATTTTGGAAGTGAGGCTTTAACATTGGCTGCCGCCCCAGAAAAAACAATTGTTGAGAAATATAAGTCCTTAACTTTAGATCAGGCAGGTGACGAGAATCCTTTGCAAAAAGTTAACGATAAATCTGCAATAATTCAGAAAGACACAAAAGCCATATATGTTGAGTATTTAGAAATAGGTAAAGGAGGGGGCCAGTTAATAAAACTTGACAAATATGAGGTGAATGTTACTGCCAATGCAAGAATAACTCGATTTCGAAACAATCTTTATCAGGTCCTAATCAGTGAAATTGACAGGGGAAATTATACAGAAATAAATGGAGAACTAGAATACCTGTCTGAAGGAAGTTCCTGTTTAACACTTCGAATTACGCTTCCTTTAAATGGTGATAAATGGCAATGGCATAGTGGACTTGAGAAATCGGATTTAATGAGTCTGGATTCAGTATATGATGATACAGTACAAATTTCTACTGTGATGCCTCCCGACGGTGCTTTCAATGGACAAACATTATCCGATGGAGGCTATGGCGATCCGGTGGGGCAAGGTACCATGTCTTTTTACCCACTTTGTGCTGTAAGTATTGATAACAGGGGCGAAGGTATAGGAATTGATATGTCAATTCCAATAGTTTACCGTCTAAGTGCTGAAATCAATAAGGGATTGATAGCTGAGTTTGATGTGGCTACCAGTCCGTTAACAGAAAAATTTCCGAATCGTGCCTTTTTCAAATTAAGCCATTTTAATTTCAATGCCAATTGGGGAATGAGAGCAGCTTTAAAACAATATTATGCCATTTATCCTGAAGCCTTTAAGAAAAGAGTTACCACGGAAGGAGTATGGCTTCCTTTTACAGCGCTCCGGTCAATTCCAAATTGGGAAGATTTTGGTTTCGCGTATCATGAAACTGCTTGGAACAATTCAGATATGAAGAATGGGGAAAGTTTACCCAATATTCTATCCGATAAAGGAACCGGAGTATTAAGTTTCCAATACACAGAACCTTGGGACATTCAATTGCCAATTTTAACAAAGGATATTCCTTACGAAAAACTTATTTCAGATAAAATGATACCAATTGAACATCAATTGTATCTTAAAAATAGCGCAACTGAAGATAAAAACGGACTTTGGCAAGCCAGGCGACTTGAAACACCTTGGTTTACTTCGGGTTGGGCAGTGAGTATCACTACCAATTGTGATCCTGATCTTGAAGGTTATAATCGTTATCAATATGTAAAACAAGATGAAATAACACCGGCAAATAAAATGAATGTAGATGGAATCTATTTTGATTCAATGGAGTGGAACTGGCATCATGATTTGAATTACCGCAAAGAACATTTTAAATATACAGATTATCCATTGTCATTTTCTAAAAATGTGGCGCGGCCGGCAATCTGGAATTTTACTTCGGAATTTGAGTTTATGAAAAAAATTGCTGATGAAATGCATTCTCAAGGAAAGTTGGTTATGGGCAATGGTCACGGATGGAATCCATTTGCAGCAGCCAATCTGGATTTGTTTGGGGCTGAATTAAGTTGGTATTCAAAGGGAGATCACAATACTGAAGCCTTGGATTTCAAAAGGGCTATTTCATTTCAAAAACCCATAGTATTTCTACTAAATGAGGGTTTAAATGATAAAGCTTTTACTGATTTTCCTTTCAAAGGCTATGAAATTTATTTTGAGAAACTTATGGCTTATGGCTTTTTTCCGTCATTTTTTAGTGTGGATGCTTCCAATGATCCTTATTGGAAGGATGCTGAAAAAATTGAAAATGGACGTCCTTTCTTTAAAAAATACATTCCTATCATCAAACTGATTGCAGGAGCTGGATGGGAACCTGTTACTGAAGCTGTTTCCAATGTTGAATCGGTGCGAATTGAACGCTTTGGTGATGATAAAGAACTTTTTTTCACAGTTAGGAATAATGGAAATAAGGATGTACAATGCGTTGTGTCCCTCAACTTGGAGCAACTCAAAATTTTTAGAAAATTTTCAGCAACAGAATTAGTGGGTGGACAACCGATAAAAGTTGATAAGAACAAATTGCATATTACTATCCCTGCAAATCGTACTCAGGTAATTCAAATCTTGCAATAATTTTAATTAAAAAATAAACAGTTGATTTTGTAAGTATAAACACTTTTAATAATAATCTAATTAAAAACAAAATGAATAAACCTGCAATAGAGAGTACTCGATTGGTATCTGTCGACGTACTGAGAGGATTCGACATGTTAATGATTATTTTTGCGGATCGATTTTTTTGGAGTCTGCGCGAAGGTACTCAAACTCCGGTTACAGAATTTTTTGCAACACAATTTTCTCACCCTGAGTGGTTTGGTTTTCATTTTTATGATATTATTATGCCGCTGTTCCTTTTCGTGGTAGGGGTTGTTATTCCTTTTTCAATGGACACTAGAATCCGTGAAATCGATCATAAAAGTAAACTGTATCCACATTTAATCAGAAGATTTGTAATTTTGTTCATTTTAGGATGGATTGTTCAAGGCAATTTATTGCAATTGGATATTAAATCATTTCAAATTTTCAGCAATACCCTTCAAGCCATTGCAGTGGGATACCTTTTTTCCTGTATTGCATACATACATTTAAGTAAAAACGGCAGGTATATACTATTTGTTTCGAGTCTTGTTGCATACGCACTAATATTAGAAATTTCAAATGTTCCTGGAATTGGCAACAGCGAATTGCTGCCTGACAAAAATATTGCGCTATATATAGATCATTATGTTTTTGGTCGTTTTGATGACGGTACACAATATACTTGGTTGTTAACTGGGTTTGGATTTTTGGCAACGACATTATCAGGTGTGTTTGCGGGAGAGCTCCTTCGCTCTTCATTTCAAAGAAAAACAATTGCGATGTATCTTGGTTTGATGGGTATTACCGGAATAACATTGGCGTTGGTTATAGATATTTGGCATCCAATTGTTAAAAAATTATGGACAAGTTCTTTTGTTTTGCTGTCATCAGGCGCTTGTTTCCTTCTTCTGGCTTTTTTCTATTATATAGTGGATGTTAAAGGATATAAAAAATGGGCATTTCCACTGAAGGTTATTGGCGTCAATGCAATTACGGCATATGTTGCCTCTCATGTTATCGATTTTTCTATAATTGCCAAACAGGTACTTTTTGGTTTTGAAAAGTTTACAGGGGTATATTACAACGCTTTTGCAGTTTTGGGTGGCTTTGGTATATTATATTTGATTTTATGGTATATGAATAAAAACAAGACCTTTGTTAAGATTTAATAAAATAGAATGAATTCTTCAAGGCTCATTAAGCATTATCTTTAATTTCAATAGTCAAGGATAATTTTTTAAGAAAAAAACTAACTTATTAATCTTAATAATAAGTTAGTTAAAACCTTGTCCAAAATTATTTGTATTGTGTTTAATTTTGATTAATGTGTTGTTTCAATTTATTTTCTCAAAATAAGGCAAGTCATTTATTCCAACGTTTACTTCTATTATTTTTGGTCCTTTAAATATCTTTCCGTCAAAACCCTTCCATTTACCTTCTGGGATCACTACCTTTCTTTTTAAAGCTCCTTTTGTTAGCACTGGAGCAATAAGTAATTTATCTCCTAATAAAAATTGGTCAATAATATTGGCATACCCACTATTGGGATAATTAAACTCCAATGATTTCATTATTGGCTCTCCCGTTTTTGAGGCTTTAATTGCCAATTCTAAGATATAGCCCTTATGTTTTTCACGAATTTGAATAGCCATTTTGACGGCCTCAAAATGCTGCTCATCCAAAACTCTCCATGGGGCCACTGAAAATTGCATCATTGGCATTAAGGCATGACACTGGGCCGAACGCACAATTAATTCTTGATCTAACACGTCTTCATTTAAGAACGCTGTAAATTCACCTCCGCCAATCATATCGGGACAGGAAAAGTAATAGCCCATTAATCCCTCAATTAACATATTAGGAATGAGTAATTGCAAATCTTTGAAGCTATGCGCTTTATCACGTAAGCGCTGAACTAAAGGCTGGCCACCCATTTTCCAAATAGCCCTATATTCATTGAGAGGATAATCAAGCGCAATTTTGCCGTAGGCTTCAGAGTGCTCTGTAGGGGTAGCGTCAGGTTTAAAAGAATTTACTTCAGTATAATATTCAAAATCTCCTGCGTCAAACTTAAATCCATCCACACCGTAATCAGTTGTTAATTTATTTAGTTGAGATTTAAACCATACGACAGCATCTGGATTTGTCAAGTCCAGCAAAGCACTGGCTCCATTCCACCATTGAACTATTGCAGGGTTTCCCGATTTATCCGTAACAAAATATTTTTTACTCATTAAATCTCTGTATACATCAGAATCGGGGCTGACAAAAGGACAAACCCATAACATGACTTTAAATCCTAAATTATGTAAAGAATCTACCATTGATTTAGGATCTGAAAAACGTCCCTGATGAAAATCCCATTTACCATAGTCTTCTTGCCAGTTATCATCAATCATTAAGACTCCTGGCGGTAAATCATTCGCGATAATATTTTTGGCATAAATCATAATGTCTTTTTGATTTTGATTGTAAATCAACTCAATCCAGGTGTTGTATTGTGGATGGGTAAAAAGAAGTGTATCAGGCATTTTACCGGTTGCTGGAAAATACGTTTTACTTGCATACATATAAGCTTCTTTTAAACTTTTCCCGGCTTTATTGTATTGAAAGTCAACAGAATTACCTTTAACGCTCAATTTCCCTGGAGCAAAATTGATACTGTATGGCTGTTCGGACCAAATTACTTCGCCTTTATTGGAAAGCATCAAGGGTTGAACTTGATTCCCATAATTGCTATTAGTAAAGTCTGCTAAATATTCCTTTTTCAAAGGCATTTTATAGCCATCATTAACAATACCTGTCCACCAATATGTATTATTTTCAACTTTTATGGTTAAACTATCTTTGTAGCTAGATTGTTGCCCATTAGCGGTATTTAAAATTATGAGTGCCAATATCAGAAAATAAAATTTTAACTTATTAGATTTCAGATCTGGTAACGTCTTAAATTTTTTCATATTTATGTTTGTGATTAATTGTTTTTAAATAAAAAATATCATTTTAACTGACATAATAGTAAGTCATAAATTATGATGGTAACTCTATTAAAATTATTTATTTTATAAGTGTTAAATTTTAAATTTTAAATAGATAATTTAATTAACTTTTTATATTTCCAACGATAAGTAAACAAACATATTTTTAAGCAACAATTATCATTATAAAAGATCATCAGAATTTAAGTTCAAAAACTGATTATTAACATCTCATTCAGCTAATGTAGAAGATAAATTTTAAAGAACAAAGGAAATACACAATAAATGTGCACGTGCACATTTATTGTGTGTTTGGTATAAATAGTTAATCCTATTCCCATAATTTAGATTTTATTCTTCATAGGATTTTTAAAGATTGTTTTAAATTTTCCAAGAAGAGCAATAAATATTTAAAAAAAAGGGGGTGTCAAAATCCTTATGCTAAATGCTTATGTTTTTTATTAATACTTAATGTAATTTTTATATGTTTATAAACTCATTTAGTACATACAAATAAAAAGAACACCCACATTTCCAGCAGTATTACGTTCCGGTAAACCTCCACCAAATACAGCTTCCAATTCTTCACAGTAAAAACCACCGAAAAGGTGGTATTTACTTTTTGCCTCTGCCCTCTTTTGTTCCGTTTCCATAAGAATAGTCTCAACTAAACAGCATGTTTAGCAGGTAATAAGGTGTTCGCAATCCGCTCCATTTTGTTCCATAAAATATATCTGCAAGGGCATTTAGATAATAGGTCAAGTTTAACTTGTTTCAATAATTATTAATGAAAACCCCAATTCCGGTAACAAACCCTTGCATATACCACAAATAGCACTACTGCGGTGACACATCCTCGTTTAGTGCTATTTGTTTATTTTACTTCACACACTACACGTCTTACTCACGCACAGCTACATTTTTACCCAAACCCTTTAAGGTTTTGCTGCGCAAGCCTAATACCATTCATACCTATACGTTGTTCTAAGGGAAAATGGTAGATTTTATGGAATTTACGAATAGAGAAAATTAAAGCATACTCATAATTACGGTTTCATTTTATCTTGAAGTAAAAACGTAAAAGGTACATTTTAACAGAATGACGTGTAGGTATAAATGGTATAATATTTGGGTAAAACCGCTGTTTCATAATTTGGCTCGCCTGCTGCTCGCTCGGGCTAAAAAAGGGTGTCACAGTTTTTGAAAGCGCCATTTTGAATATGAAATAACCGCCTTGTCCTCACGAATGTGGGGATCTTATGAAATTTATAGAATCCTTCTTAATTCGGATCCATTGAATAGGGAAGCGGATTATCACATATTGCAAACGCTCGCAAGAGCAAAGTATTCCGTTCATTGTTCCTCGTTTTGGCGCTCCGCAAATACCATTTCTAACCATAATTTTTAAACCAATCAACCTACGACAAATACCTACTGACCAACCACCACAGCGGAGCGCACACCACTCGTCACGCTTCTCTGCATAAATTGCCCTTGCCTATCCGACGCATCAAAAACTCCGCCACCCTTGCGTGTACCACGTAGGCGTGGGCCGCACTAATGCCGATGGCAACGTGCTCTACCCACACCACCCTCGCTCAACTTCGCTGTCGGCTCGCTAAAATGCTACCGCATTTTGTAGCTGCGCTTTGTTCAGAATTAAATAAGAAAAATGCTGGGTTTTCCTTTCTAAGAAACATCCGGATTAAAAAAATAAAAAAAGTAAGTAAAATTATTTGGCTTCCATCACCCGACGCTTTTGGCTATAAAGTTCAAGCCCTGCGGGTTTTTAAAAAAATCTCCACCCTCATTTTTATTAACAACTGTCATTTAAAAAAATACTGAAAACTGCCACTGCCAACTGCCAACTAAAAACCCGGGTAGTATTTTTTCAAAAAAAACTTGACAGCCCGCCCGCGCCAACAACTAAACTACTTTCTTTTTTTCTTTTTTCTTTTAAAAATGATTTTGAGCAGGGCTGAGCGTAAAGAAAGAGTCCTGTGGACTCTTTTAGCGATAGAGCCAGACGGCGCAAGGCCTTTAATTTTAAATCCACACATATGCCAAATTTCGAAATCAGAACTCATCAGACCGGAAGAACTTATTCCGGACCACACTTTTTTATCTTATGTAGGGCTGAACGTAAAGAAACAGTCCGGTGGACTGTTTTAGTGATAGAGCCAGCTGGCGCGGTGGCGAACAGCGGCAGACCAATGCCGGAACCCTGCCCGAATTGCTTTGTGATTACGACAAGCTCCGAGGATCTCCGGGAATCACTTTTTTACTTGTGCCTGGCCCTTAAAGCAGGGAAGTATTTCAGCTATTATTTAAAAGGAAGTGTGATTCCATTTATCTGTATTGCGGATGCGAGAGCTGTCATTAAAAATGCTTTGCAAATGAATGAGCAGCAGGCCTGGGATCAGAAGATTTTAAAGCTTCAAAAAATTGAAGCTTTCGAAGCGAATTTAAAACTGCAGCTTAAAACAATTTCTGAATTAAAAATGGCCTTGTTGAGGTTTTAAAAAAATACAAAATGATAAAAGTAATCATTGCCGGAGGCAGAGACTTTCACGATTTCAACAAACTTTGCCAGGTTTGTGATGAGTTCCTGCAGGATCAAAACGATATCGAAATTGTGAGCGGCGCCTATAAAGGCGCCGACCTTCTCGGAGAAAAGTATGCTGCAGAACGAAATTACCCCATAAAACAATTCCCGGCCGATTGGCGCCGATACGGAAAAAGTGCCGGACTCAAACGGAATACTGAAATGGCAGCCTATGCTGATGCACTCATCGCATTTTGGGATGGTGAAAGCAAAGGAACAAAACATATGATTGAACTTGCAACAATAGCAGGTTTGAAAGTGGAAGTCATATATTTTTAACTGATCCTGAATTAGCCTGCCAGCCGGTAGGTTGGTTTCTATACCTGCCTATTAATAGCAAAATCATTTAATATCAATAATCAATATAAATTAGTGCACTATGTTAAAACTAACTTTATTTAGCTTAGTTTAGTAGGACAAAAAATTGCTGACAATTCATAATAAATTTAGAATACAATTTTCAATTATACGGTAATTTGAAGTGTTTAAAATATAGATCTAAATCTAAATGGATATAACAAGTTATAACCGATATTAACAAAAAACTATGAAAAATTTAAAGTCAAACATTTATTTTAAAGTTGGAATTATCTTTATTTTAATATTGATATTGTTGATACCAACATCTATGGTTGAAAGCTTAATTCACGAAAGAGAGGGTATACATACTAGATCAATTGAAGAAGTTAGTTCTAAATGGGGAAATGGCCAAACAATTTCAGGTCCATTTATTTCAATCCCATTTGATAAATATGTTAACCGATTTAACAAGAAAGATTCTATTAATGAAATCATACAAATAAAAGAATGGGTGCATTTTTTACCTGAAGAATTGAAAATTTCAGGGAATATTATACCCGAAAAAAGATATCGAGGAATTTATGAAGTTGTTGTTTATGAATCTAAATTAAAGATTCAAGGAAACTTTGACAATATAAATTTTAAAAAACTTGACATTGATATAAAAGATGTTCACTTCGACAAAGCAACTATTAATTTTGGCATAAATGATTTAAAAGGAATCGAAAAACAAGTAATTATAAATTGGAATAATAAAAACATTTCTTTTAATTCAGGAACATCAACAAATGACATTATTTCAAGTGGAATAAATGCTGTTGTTCCAATTAGAAAAGATAGTTTAACCAATTACATATTTACAACTGAAATTAATCTTAAAGGTAGCCAATATCTATATTTCACACCAGTTGGGAAAACCACTGATATAAATATTAATTCGAATTGGAAAACTCCAAGTTTTACTGGTATGTATTTACCAGATGAAAGAACAGTTTCTAATAAAGGTTTCAATGCTAGTTGGAATATACTTCATTTAAACAGAAACTACCCTCAAGAATGGATTGGAAATAAATATAACATTGAACCTAGCTCGTTTGGTACAGATTTACTTTTACCAGTTGACAATTACAAAAAATCATATCGTGTTGCGAGATATGCTATTTTATTTTTAATTCTAACTTTTATAAATTTTTTCTTTGTAGAAATTATGAGAAAAGTTTTTATTCACCCAATTCAATATCTATTGGTAGGAATAGCTATAATAGTTTTCTACACACTTCTTCTTTCCATAAGTGAGCATGTGAAATTCAATTTAGCATACATTATTGCTTCAATTCTTACAATTTCTTTAGTTTCACTTTATACAATTGCAATCCTCAAATCAAAACAGATAGGGCTTTTAATATTTGGAATATTACTAATTATGTATTCATTCATTTTTACTATAATTCAACTAGAAGATTATGCATTATTAATTGGAAGTTTAGGAATGTTTACAATACTCTGTATTGTTATGTATTACTCTCGAAGAATTGATTGGTATAACATTAAACTTGGGACTGAAGAAATAGATGATAGTCAATAACTGGTTATAACAATGCGCATATAAAATTGCTTAATTCAGTAAAATAGAATGTTTCTAAAACATAAAAATATTAAATTTAATCATCGGAAAATTACGGTTTCAAACCCGCAACTTTTCATAGCCTAAACCGTTTAAAAATGAAACTTAATATAAACTTAAATAATTAAAAAAAACAATGAAATTAATAAAATTGACCTTTGGAATTATATTTTTATTATCAATTACAAGTTGTTCAACAACTTTGCCATTAAATCAACAATTTTACAACGGTAAAAAAGTTGGTGTTATTTTGCAAGTTGACAGTATAGGAATGGCAAAAGCTGGTTCACAAGGATTATTAGAAATGGCTTTTACACCAGGCAACCGATTTAAAGAACCACTTCAAAAAGTTGAAACAGGATTAAATTTAAACGAAACCTTAAAAACAGAAATCACTAATGTTCTAAATTCTAAAAATAAACAATTTCAATTTATAACTGAAAAGTTTGAATACCAATCTTTGAACAAATTTGAAAAACCAAATTCTGACAAAAAATACAGTAAAAAAGATTTCAGAAATTTAAAAACAACAAATAAGATCGATGAAATTATGTTTATTAAAGTAAGATATGGATTATTAGTAAGTTATTACGGTGTAATTGAAACTGGAAAACAAGGCTATGTAAATATTGGAACTGAAATTGTAGATTTAGCTGATAATGCACTTTTGCAACAAGAAAGTATGCAATCAGTGGCAAACATAAATGGAAATTGGAAAAAAGGAGAAGATTTTGAAAATTTAAAAAGTTCAATACAAGAAGCGATAAATAACTCGGTAAAAACTTTAAAAACAAAGCTCTAAAAAAATAACGATCTGCTAACAGCAGTTTTATACTCATTTCAGAATTGGGCAACTGAACGGAAAAACTTAAAAAAGTAAAATTGAAATAAAAAAATGCCTGGCTAGGCATTTTTTTATTTCTTTTTAGATTTATCAGAATCCGAAAAAATTTTCCTCAAAATATAGGAAACAAAAAAACTCACCACGGCGCCAATCACAGACATGATTGCCGTGAATAGCAAATCATTCATCCCAATATTAAAAGCGGTTGACAACAACGTGCCTCCAATGACTCCCGATCGTATTTGAATATCATTAAACATTATTTTTCGATTTCATTTTCATCATCCGACACCACGGCCTGACTTACGGCAGTGGCTACAGTGCCAACAACGGTTAAATAAGTGGCGATGGTAATTACCAATGCCGGCAATGCAATTGGGGCAGCTATAATGGCGCCACCGGTGGCGGCCATCGCAATGCCAATATTTCTAAGTTTCCTGAAAAATGTTGGGGTGGATTTTTTATATCGATCTATTAAGTTCATCGGTTAAGATTTTATGGTTAAAGTGACAATTTCTTTTCGGTCAAATGCCTGATAGCACAACGACACTAATTTTTGCAATAATGGTTTTGAGGCCGTTCCTTTTCCGATTCCCGACAAAAAGGTGACTGGAGCAATGCAACCCAACAATTCTGTTTTGGCATCATTCGCCGGATGGATCAGAATCAAACTTCTTCCCGAAACATTTTCCAGGATCAAATGATGGTTAAACTTTTGGGAATAACGAGCTTTAAGCGTGTAAACACCTTCCGGAATGCAGGAGGTCATTTTCTGGTTTTCAAGCCAGGGAAGCTCAATGGCAAAACCCAAAAATCCTTTATTATAAAAGAGGGCACCGTTGGTACCCTCTTTAAAGTAGGTTCTATGCAAATGCAGTTCCACTAGATCGTGTCTACATAAACAACCGCCAAGGCATTGTAAGCCCCATTTTTCAACGGATACATTTGTCCGTTCACCTCCTGATAAAACTCAACGCCCAACACCTGGATTACAGGAAGCGTGGTGTTTGGAGTCAATGCACTTACAAAATCAACAATGCCGGTATCTGAGCTGTCATAAGGCAAAATAGCCGTTTCATCATTTTCAAAAGTGGAGGTTTCATTTGCAAAATCCAATTCAGATGCACCTGTCACAATTTTGAAATGTGTGGTTCCTGCCGGAGCCGCAATCCTTACCGATGGTGAAAATGAAGGAATGTTCACCGTCGCTTCACCCGTTACACGATTGAAATCGTTGCTGTAAGCGGCGAACAACGTTGATCCCAATTTCCCATTGGTATTGAAATCAAAGCCACTGATAAGCCCCATAGATCCATCTTCGATGGTTCTCATTCCGCGCTCATTGATGGCATCCGTTTTCACGACCTTTAAAAGATCGGTGGTCAGTCTGCTCACCACTCTTTTGTCTTTTGCATTCAGCAAAAGAATTCTGATGGCACTTCGCACCAATTTTCCGCCTTTTCCGGCCCTGCCGAATTCGGATCCATTTTCACGCGTTCTTTGAAACGCAGGATCGTTTTTCATTCTGGACTTGTCAATACCGCCTTTTTCGCGGGCAAGATGTCCATCCGTAGTTTTGTAAAAGGAAATATCTCCGATAGTTCCCTTTAATTTAATAATACCAGTTTGTCTAGCCATAATTGAATAAATTTTTAATTCTCAACAAATGAACTTATCTTTATGAAGAAAATAAAAATCAGGTGGTCGTTTTGTCCGATATCGACATTTTTGTCCGAATTGGCAATATAGATACTACATAGATAAGGCATAGATAAAGCATAGATAGAGTATCAGATGAAAATATTTAGAACTTGCATATTCCCAAAAGACGTTCAGTGTATCACTGGAAGAAGCGAACGCTCCGGGCGCAGACTTTTACATGAAATCAGAATCCACTTTGGCAAAGATTCCCATCAATTTGTAACTTCAGAGGAATTTTCAGAATATTCAGGGATCAACATAAATGTTGTGAATGAATATTTACAAAGAGTATCATAAGATTTGATTGATTTTAATTCAATTTATTAATTTAAAATTTGTACTTTTATAATTAGACAGAAAGTCAAATCTAATCAAAACAAATCAAAGGTTAGGTCAACAAATCGGTCAACAAATTTTGTAAGCAGTAGAAGAAATCCAGTAAATATGGGGTTTAGAGCACTTAGTTCGAATCCTTCTGCGATCACGAATAAATCAACAAAAAGTTGAAATCAAAGCAAGCTATTATTTTTAGCTTGCTTTTGTTTTTTTAGATTGCACCTTTTTCTTTTGTTGATTTTCAAAGCGGAGCGTTGATAGAATCATCGGAGATAATCCTCTAGGCATGTCAATAATTTCATTTCCTTAACATTACTTTTGTTTTAAACAAAGTTCATCTTAAAAGACGACAACTATAAAATCATTCCAGCGCGAAAAATCGATTTCAATTTCAATGCTGCCGGATTTGAAGTGTTGGAAAAATACAACGACACAAAAACCAATAAAAAGGGAATGAGCAGCTATTGAACTTGATTAGCTTTGCTAACTGATAAGCGAAAATAAAAAACCCACCACAGATAGACTATGGTGGGAAAATTGCTATGAAAAAGAAGGTCTTGATAGACCTTAGTATAAATATAACGTATCTAATTCTATAAAAGTATTTAAAATGGACATTTATTTTAAGTTTTTTTAGTTTCTCCAAAAATGGAATATTTGGAGATATTAGTGAAGGAAAAAAATGAATTTTGTACGCATTTCCAAAAAGTGATGTTAATATTGATTTTTGATGTAACAATTTAGACTTTTAACAGACTAATATCAGATATCACTTAACTTTTTTAAATTAATACATCAATGAAAAAAATTATTATATCCTTAATTGTGGGTATTATGCTTCTTCCTTCAAACGTAAAAGCCGATGAAGGAATGTGGTTTTTAATGTTCCTTGAACGTTTAAACCAGCGCGACATGCAAAAAATGGGCCTGCAACTGACAGCTGAAGAAATCTATAGTATTAACAACCACAGTTTGAAAGACGCCATCGTTCAGTTCAACGGAGGCTGCACTGCTGAAGTGATTTCAAAAGACGGATTGGTATTAACCAACCACCACTGTGGATACAATGCAATTGCAGAGCTGTCTACATCAGAAAATAACCTTTTAAAGAATGGTTTTTGGGCACAAAACAAAAAAGAAGAAATTAAACCTGCCAGCTTATTTGTTCGTTTCTTTGTGCGTATGGACGATGTTTCAAAACGTATTTTATCAAAAGTAAACGATAATATGACGGAAGCAGAAAGAGAAAGAGTTATAAATCAGGAAATTGCTTTAATCGAAAAGGAAAATAATGAAGGCGGAAAATATACTGTTTCTGTACGTCCGTTTTTCCAAGGAAATGAATATTACTATTTTGTTTACCAAGATTATAGAGATGTTCGTTTTGTTGGTGCTCCTCCGGAAAGTTTAGGAAAATTTGGCGGCGATACAGACAACTGGGAATGGCCACGCCATACTGCCGATTTCTCAATGTTCAGAGTTTACGCAGATGCTAATGGAAATCCAGCAGAATATTCTCAAAACAATGTTCCTTTAAAGCCAAAACACTATTTACCAATTAATATAGGTGGTGTGAAAGAAGGCGATTTTGCCATGATTTTAGGTTATCCTGGAAGAACCAACCGTTGGATGCCAGCGGGCGGTATTGAGCAAAACGTGAAGTTTGCCTATCCTGCTTGGGTTGAAGGAGCCAAAACAGGTATGGATCAAATGAAAAAATATATGGATCAAAGCGATGATTTGAATCTTATGTATGCTTCAAAATTTGCAGGAACAGCAAATTATTGGAAAAACCGCCAAGGAATGATTGATGCCTTAACCAAATTTGGAACTGCAAAATCAAAAGCAGATCAAGAAAAAAAGTTTAATAAATGGGCCAATAAGAATGAAAATAAAGCAAAATACGGAAACGTAATCAGCAATATCAATAAATATTATGCTTTGACAAATGAAAAAACACTGCACGATAATTATTTGCAACAATTGTTCAGAACTACTGCTTTTGGAACCATAAGCAGATCTTTAGGAAGACAATTGGATAATTACGTAAAAGCGACTCCTGCAAAACGTGCTGAATTGGCGCCAATTATAACCGAAATGGCAAATGGTATGTTCAAAAAATTATACCTTCCGGCTGAAAAAGATCTATTGGCGGCGCAATTGAAATTGTATGCAACAAAATCTAAAGGATATGCAATTGCTCCGGAAGCAGTAAAAATTGGTGCAGCAAATAATAACGATTTTACAAAATATGTAAATGCTGCTTTAGATTTAAGCATTCTAACTTCAAAAGAACGCGTAATTGCCTTTTTGGAATTACCAAGTGAAGCGATGCTGGAAAATGACCCATTGTATGTATTGTCTAATGATATGGTGTCACATTTTAATACAAAATCTGATGAGATTGTAAAAGCTGAAAATGATTTTGGATCTTCTTTCCGTTTGTTGGTGGAAGGGTTACGTGAATCAAAAATTGGAACAACCATATATCCGGATGCCAACTCTACGTTGCGTTTAACCTACGGGAAAGTAAGTGCATTACCTGCTGACAAACGTAATGATGCAAAAATAAACAACTATACTACCATGGACGGTATAGTTAAAAAATACAAAAAAGATGATCAGGAATTCGATTTGCCAACGCGTTTAATAGACATGAATACAGCGCGAAATTATGGCCGTTTTGTAGATAAAGATGGCTCTATGCACGTTAATTTCCTGACTGATAATGATATAACTGGCGGTAACTCAGGTTCACCGGTATTAAACGGAAAAGGAGAATTAATTGGTTTGGCATTTGACGGTAACATTGAAGCTATGGCCGGTGATGTAATCTTCGATCCAAAATTGCAAAGAACAATCAATGTAGATATTCGTTACGTGTTATGGGTTATTGAGAATTACTCAGGCGCTAAACATATTGTAGACGAAATGACTTTGGTGCCATAATTTTTTTATCATTTTTAAATTTTAAAAACCGTTCCGAAAGGAGCGGTTTTTTTATTGGTTTCATTGGTCACAGAAAGGGGATTTAAACCCTGCACTTTAAGTGCAGGACTTTAGTATTACGAAAAAATTTATATTTTAGATGAATGAAATCAGAATATAGAAAAGGCTCGCATACCGTTACTCGATTGA
>Ga0209347_1002858_pt1 | contig 21622 bp, 22 predicted proteins | sample AutmiccommuBRH23_FD_187382 | JGI IMG/M metagenome (GOLD analysis project Ga0209347, IMG submission 187382) | Deep subsurface microbial communities from Mt. Terri, Switzerland - Autotrophic microbial communities BRH/23 (SPAdes) (version 2) | ecosystem: Environmental > Aquatic > Deep subsurface >...
GAGATCGGCAAATGCAAGACGATAACTCCTACTATTCCAGAAACACATTATATACTTAAAAAGTTTCATGAGAGTTCTAAAAAATCTGGTATTCTCTATAGCATCAATACATTTTTCCATCCGAACTTTGTAGATCTATTTGATGATCTGGTCCGAAATAATGTTGAAATACATTTTATCCTTTCCCAGGATTTACTGGACAATGTGCGGGATAATTATAACGAAGTGTTTACCGAATTTATCAATACCGACAAGTTCAATTTTTATTTACACCCTGCTGATCTGGGGTTCATGTCTTTAGGTGTAAGTACACATTATTTAATGTTAAGTTCATTGAGAACGGATGGATTTTTTGATAATAACCGTATTTTATGCGGTAATCCACATGCTGTTCAATGGGGAAAAGAATTATTTGAGTATTATCTGAAAGAAGCAACACCAGTAACAGAACTTTAATGAAAATATTCCCAGCAGGAAAATAATTTCGTTTATGAGAATGATCTATACCAGAAAAACCATCTTCTACTAGTTAGAAGGTAAAATGAGGCGCCTGTAAGCCACCATGCTTTAAGGCGCCTCTTTCCTTATGGATCCGGGATGTTCCCCAACATCCCTTAAGCTCCACTCCCGGTTTGAGGCTTATTCCCTCACGACCCGCAATATATAATAAGGAATCTTTTGTGCTTAACCTGAATCGATTTTAATCTTAAGTGTGATGCTATTTTGAATAATGAACTGTTTTTTAATTAAGGCTTGAAAGCTAAATTCAAGGTGATATTTTAGTGGCATCAAATGGTTTAACATCTTTGAATCTTCAATTCCTTCAATTCATTAGATGGAATGAAATCGAGCATATAATTTACTACCTATCTTTTATATATTTAGCAGGCACACCGCCTACTATCGTGTAAGGCGCTACATTTTGAGTTACCACAGCGTTTGCTCCAATTATTGCTCCGTCACCAACTTCCACACCAGGTAATATAGTTACCCTCGTACCTACCCATACATTACGTCCTATTTTTATAGGGGCTTGTGATTTTCCCTGTTTTCGGATCAGAACATCTTTTCGGGCATAATTGTAGGTGCTTGTGAGAAGTATTGATTCAAAACCTATCAGTGAATCATCACCGATCTCTATTGTCCCTTTTCCGTTTAAAGTTATATTTTCTGTTATCATAACATTATTCCCAAGGGAAATTCCCTGAGGATAATATATCTTGCACCCGGAGGAGATTGTGGACCTCTCACCTATTTTATGCAGTAGGCGCTTAAGCAGGATAAGTCTAAGCTGATTACCTTTAAAATAAGAAGGTATTTTTGACAACAAATGAGTATATGTAACCCATTGTATCAACTCTGGAATAGTATGGCCATAGTTATGTTGATGATCATGCCCCATAATGCCCCTCTGAATATGAACGGTTCTCATAAATATAAATAATCTTCATGTAGACAGCTATAAAGGTTAGATACAGGTTTATAAGGAAGAAAATGCCTGTATAAGCAATATACAGGGTTCGATTCCTAAGTGAGAATTGTTAAATAGCCTGGAATTTTCCATTAAAGCCCTTGATAATCAATCTTAAAAATATTCTTGCAGAGTGTTCTGAGCTTAATATATCAGGACATATTCAACTATTTCATCAAGGTCAGCTACATACTCTACCTCAATGCCAATTTCCTCCTCAATGTAGGATTCGGCATCGACTACTTCACTTTCTCCTTCTGATATGACTATGCCACCCACGCTGCGCTCATCCACACTGGTTATTTCAAGCTGCCTGTTATCTTCGGGGATGAGGATGAGCTCCTTCCCGGTCTCCTTTGAGATCTGCGCCTTCTCCAGGATCCCGCCCACTGCGCCCACATGTCCCTGCTCATCAATTGTACCGGTGACCGTTACCAGCGGATTTGGCGGCGTGGAGTTGATAGAAGAGATCATTAATATTGTCATTAAAGCACCTGCGCTTGGCCCGTCGACTCCGGGTATTTCCTCATTTGCAGTTATACTGAAAATTACATCATTCTGGGAAATATTGGCCCCGGTGCGTTCCTGTGCAAGGGCGACAGCTATATTAGCAGTATCCTGGAAAACAACACCCATCAGAGGCACTGTCTGTACCAGCACTCTCCCTTTACCGGGAACCATCTCCACTGATATGTCAAGCATGGCGCCTTCTTCCGTGATCCTCTCCCTGATAAACGGTCCCCGCTCTATCAGTTCCACCCTTTGTACTATTGCAGGTGCCTGCATGGTAGCATTCCCCAGGAATGTCAGAGGACATTCGTCAGAACCATTCTCCATTACCAGCAGTTGATCCCTGTAAAATTCAATCTGGAGATCACATGCCTGTAAAGACCGGTTACACTCCTCAAGCTGTTCCCTCAGTTCATCATTCGTCTGCTGAGATGACTCGCCCCCCTGCATTTCAAATCTCTCGGTTATCGTATCCGGCCCGAGAAGGTAAATATTGAAAGCCAGGGAAACAAGAAGTAAAAGCACAATACCCCTATTGCCCATTATAAGTATGTATGTATGTTTTCCTATTTACGGTTTCTCTGCATATTCTCTATAATGATAAATGCAAAATGCAGGATAGCGTTTGAAGATGTGAATTCGATGTGATCCGGTCTAAAGACACTCTATAAGGTTGGTAGATGTATGCTTGACATCAGAATTATACTCAGGACCCTTATCTTCTTTCCTTGTAATCCCGGTATTCTCTGGCACTTAGGTGCATTCCTTTGTATTTTTTCTTTTCAAGTCTTTTAAGGCCGATCTCTGATCTTTCGGACTGGAACGCAAGTTCTGCATTCAATTTCCGGTAGCTTTCCAGTCTTTCCTTTGGAATGTTTCCTTCCAGGACTGCTTTTTGAACCGCACACCCGGGTTCCTGATCATGGGTGCAGTCCTTAAAACGGCAGTTCTCAGCTATTCCGGTAATATCAGAAAAGGCTTTTCCAAACCCTTCATAACTGTCACCTAGCTGTATCTCCCGGATACCGGGATTATCAATAATCGCTCCGCCGTTTGGAAGCAGGAATAACTGCCTTACTGTGGTTGTATGTCTGCCTCTTTCATCATCTTCCCTGACATCTTTGGTCTTCTGGACAGCTTCATCAAAAAAAGCGTTGATCAATGTGGATTTCCCAACACCGGATGATCCAATGAGTGCCACCGTTTTACCTGGTGCAATATAAGCCTCAAGTTTGTCCAGCCCTTCTTTTGAAAGGGCACTGATGGCAACAACAGGAACGTCACCTGCGATATTCCTTATCCTGTCAACAGATTCAGCCGGTTTATCTGTAAGATCTGCCTTGTTCATTACAATTACAGGTTTTGCTCCCGAGGAATACACAACTGTCAGATAGCGTTCAAGCCTTCGCAGGTTTAGATCTTTTCCTGCTGATGTAACAATAAAAATAGTATCGATATTTGCAGCAATTACCTGTTCTTCACTGCTGTCTCCTGCATCACTTCTTGAAAGGCACGTTTTTCGGGGTAATATGTTGACTATTATGTACGAATTCAGCTCAGCCTGGTTCAGCAAAACAACAAAATCACCCACTTCTGGCTGCTTACCGGACTTTACAAGCGCACCCGAGATTCCGGCTTTTATGGTAGTGCCTGGGATGAGAACCTCCCAAACCGTCTTATGTCTTGATACAACCCTGCCGGGTATGTATGAGCCATTATATGCGGAAAATGCGGATTCAAGTTCTTCATCCCATCCCGGGAGTGTAATTTTGTCAGCATGACCGGAAGTTTCAGGTAAAGTCTGCCACTGCATGAATAACCCTTGTACGTTCACTTAGAAATATTTTGTGATAGACACATTTAAAATTACAATTTAAAAATATCCGGGACCAGAAAAACTTTAAAAGATAAATATTATGTTATTTTATGGACGAATCTGCAATTTTTGAGATATTCGATGGATTACCTCGTCAGGGTCCTGGCAGCAATAAGTGTACCGAAAAAGCCTTCGACATGCTTCGACCTCTTCCTTCAGGCGCCAGGATACTGGACATCGGGTGTGGTGTTGGCATGCAGACACTTCATCTTGCTAGCATATGTGAGGACTGTCACATTACTGCAACTGACATTTACCAGCCATACCTGGACAAGCTGATGGAAAAAGCGGCAGAAAAAGGATTATCGGACAGGATCTCTACAGTATGTGCCTCCATGGACGATCTGCCGTTTAAAGATGGTGAGTTCGATGTGATCTGGTGCGAAGGGGCTATCTTTGTGATAGGCTTTGAAAAAGGCCTTAACTACTGGAAACGCTTCCTGAAACAAGGCGGGTTCATTGCACTGACAGAAGCAGCATGGTTCACTGACACCCCATCGGAAGAAGCACTGCAATTCTGGCAGGTAGCCTATCCACACATAAAGAGCATTCCTGAAACTGAAAAGGGAATCGGGGCAGCAGGCTATACCGTGATCGACAGGTTCAGGTTACCTGCATCTGCCTGGTGGGACGATTATTATGACCACTTTGAGAAAAGGCTCGATTCAGCAGAAGCAGAGTTCAAAGGCAACGCAGATGCCGGATATGTGATAGAGTTCTCCCGGAAGGAAATAGAGGTTTTCAGGAACCATTCTGATGAGTATGGCTATGTGTTCTTCATCATACAAAAATGAACTATCGCTCACCGATATGAGGATGCAGGAGTGGAGATTTGAATTGAGTTCGGATCGTACACCCCACACAACACTTCCGGGATATATACAACTCAAATTATGGCAACGCTTTTGTATACATCATGCAAAACCTGCTTTTTACAAATATTACAAAAATTTATAAGAGACGTTAAGAAATAAAAAGCAAAATAAAAAAAGAATAATTATATTTCAGTTAGTGGTGTAGAGTCCTTCAGATAATACTCGAAAAGCTCTTTTTCCCATTCAAGTGATTTTTTACAACGGCACAATAGATATCTGCCATCAAACTCACCATTGTTTGTCATTAGGGATAACATACTGTGAGTGTCATTGAATGCAAAGAATAAAAACTCTATTTTTTGTGGATAAACAAAAATATGGACAAACTCACTCTTTGAAATTTCTATCAGTTCTGCATAACGAGCAGTTCCTAATTTACCAAGCAAATCTGGAGGAAAAACAAAATACATCTGAACATTATTATTCATCATTTCATAGACTAATCTATAGAATTCTGGATGGATGTATGTAGTGATTACATAGTGAGACTCAGAACTCTTGCTTGCTTCATGAAATTCCTTATCTATCTCGTATAGGTCTGTGATTGATGGTTTTATCACTCTGCATTCTTTCAGTTCATCTATCCTTTGTAAAAATTGAGGTGGGATAAAATTCAAGTCATGAGTTCCCCAGTAATCAATATCCTTATCAAGAGTCTCAACAGTGTTAACCAAAGGAGCCATTTTATCAGCAATCAACTTTCCAATTGTTGTTAGTTCATAAGTATCTTTATTGCGAGCAACAAGACTATGTTCTTCAAGTATCTTTATCTGAGGAAGCAGTGCCTGCCTGGTAGTATCAAGAGCTTTGAGAAACGTTTCCATCTCCTTTGCTCCATCCTGTAGTAATAGGAGAACTTCTTTTCTCTTTTTTGAAGTAAATATAACATCAAGCAATGGTTTCTTCACTTGAGACACTTCCTTTCAATACAACTATATTTTCAAATACTTCCCCTCGAAACACTAGAATGCATTATTTATATTTATAAGAAATTAAATGCTGCTATGAATATACTTTTTCAAATTTTCAAATGATAAATTTTTCATTTATTCCCACATTTTCAATCTTTTCCTAACATGAGCATTAAGTGTAAAAGGCTTATCATCCTTCGCATTTTTCTCCATGTGTGCAGAGCGCCTTCTGATATTCTTCTTCCTACCGTAGGCAGGACTGTGGAAGTGTCTGGTATGCACATCTTAAAGTGCAAGAGATATGCTCAAGCCTGCCTTATTATGCCCTAGAATCAGTCATGCAGGGACTTCTTGAGATGGTTAATGAATTTATGAATTAAAGAATTGTATTACCAGAAGATAATATAATGAGTATCAGATTGGGTGCTGATGTTTAAGAGTAACATACTATGGCAGGCAGCTGTGAACTTTTAACTGTAAAATGCCACTACTCATCAAATGCCAAATATCATAAAAGGCTCGACACCAGGATCATTCGCAACATTCAGTAGTCCCCTAAATTCGAACCTTATCAGTATTTACTATTCCAGCGATGCCGGCGATGTTTCGAATATCAGGTTTTATCAGGCTTCCGGCTCAAGACCTTTAAAGAACAAATTCCAGAAGGGGTCTGTCTCAGGCTCGGTCAGCTTTGAAGTTATACCGTTTCTACAAAATATTGAATGCCCGATCTTGCTGTCAAAAACCCCAAGCTCAAAACTTTTAATGCCGAGTTTATCCCATGCTCTGCGGATTGTCGAAACGCTTTGAGGCTCAACAGCAGCAAGTAAAGTTCCCTCGCTGATGGCATACCAGGGATCAAAGTTCAGTGCTTCTGCAAATTCCCTGATATCAGCCGGCACATCAACAGAATCAAGATCTACATTGACAGGCAATCCGGAGGCCTCTGCCATTTCATATACGCCTCCCAGAACACCACCTTCCGTTGCATCATGCATTGCATGCACTCCTCCTGCACTAAAAGCACTAAGTGCATCTTCTACAACCGTTATTTCAGTCACGCGTTTAAGACAGCTTTGAAGAGCATCTTCTGTAATACTTCCGCTTATACGGTCCTTATAAAGAACAGACAGCAAAGCTGTGGCTTCTATTGCCGGTCCCTTTGTCATCAGCAGTACATCGCCGTCACGGGCTCCGCCGGGGGAGATCCAGGAATCCTTATCGGCAATACCCCACACGGTAATGCCTCCTACTATGGGAATACTAACAGCATCGTACCAGCCTGTATGTCCTCCTACAATGCATATTCCAAGTTCTGCTGCTGCAGAAGAGATAGACTGAATTATAGTCTGAGCATCCTCGTCAGGACAGGTGGGTGGAAGCAGCAGCGTATATGTCATGAACTGAGGGTCTATACCGGTTACAGCAATATCGCTGGCGCCTATATGCACTGTAAACCAGCCCATTAGGTCAAGTGGAAGTCCCGGAGCAGGGAATATCGGATCTTCGGCAATAGCCATAACACTCCCGTCTTTCAGTTCAAGCACAGCAGCGTCAAGACCCGGGCCGGGAGGGACGAGAAGCTGTGCGTTTGATGCTCCAAAATTTGTCCCAAGTAAAGCCTTCAGCCGGCTGGGTGAAGGTTTACCTACGCGTATTCTACTCATGCGTTATTCTCCTTTTAAGCACGTATTCCACATCCTGGACCTTGCCTTTCAACCTTCCGGATGCATCGGTCCTGTCATCAATAGAGATATGTGTGAGAACCCGCGATGCGTGTGATCTCATATGATTGTGGCAGTCCATGATCACTCTCATGACCTTATCCGGATCGCCTTCTATGGTCGTCTGCATTGCCCCCATAATATAATCAACATCTGCAGCCTCAATTATCGGCACCAGTTCAGCTATCAGTTCTTTGAGCTCTTCTTTCTCTCCAATGGGTACCACTAAAAAACTTGCCAGCATTAAGATCTTCTCCTTGTCAATAATATATAAAAAGTTTCTGAAAATCGCTTACTGCTTTTCCTACATCAGGCTCTGCAACCGTGGCACTTACTGCACAGATCATATCCGCACCAGCTTTAATGACTTCACCTGCATTTTCGATAGTTATGCCTCCTATAGCTACTACAGGCAGTCTGCATACATTTCGCACCTTCTGGATAAGCTGAATACCTGCAGGAGGCCCGGCATCTTTCTTTGTTGAAGTATAATAAACAGGGCCGACACCCAGGTAATCTGCACCATCCTTTTCAGCCTGAACAGCTTCTTCAAGATCACGTACAGTAACACCTATTATTTTGTCCGGACCCAGCAGATGCCTGACAGTTTTAACCGGCAGATCATCCCGGCCAACATGCACCCCGTCAGCATCTACTGCAAGAGCGATATCAACTCGGTCATTTACGATAAATTTTGCATCTTCACACAGGATTTTAAGTTCCATGGCTTCTTTATACAAAGATGCGGTTGTTCCCTCTTTTCTTCTGTACTGAATAATTCTTGCACCCGCCTTTGCTGCAGCCCGGACATCGCTTCTACTGCCGGCAAGACTTAAGTTTGCATCAGTAATAAAATAGAACCCTTTCATTAATTTCTTCCTTATTACGTCTTCTAGAGACGTATTTTGAAAACCTGCTTTCTGTTCCCATTGTGATAATATTATTTAAAATACATCCTGCACCTTCTGCAAACAAGATACTACTACTAGGATTTTCTGAGATTATCCCAAAATTAGAGTATAATCTTCCTTTTTTATATAATCACGGACTTATCAGATATGCCCTGTCAAAAGTACATTGGATTCAACCTTCAAAATGTATTTGAAGCAGAATATAATCGTAAAATTTACTGCAGAGTACGTAATATTCTATAAATATAGTCACTACCTATTAACTGCCAATACTGTATGATAGTGTTAAATAACAGTACCACGCAAAGCAAAAACAATCGTAAAAGGAAAAAGAAAGGAAATGAGCTCAATGAAAGTAGTCGGTTTTGTCGGAAGCCCACGGAAGAACGGGAACACGGATGTACTGGTGCAGCAGGTGCTTGACGGTGCCATGGAGGCAGGGGCACAGGTCGAAAAGATATATATCAACGAGATGAACTTAAAAGGATGCCAGGGCTGCGATTACTGCAGGTCCGTCGACGGCTGCAAGTTAAAAGATGATATGGCAAAGGCATACGATGCCCTGAGGAACGCAGACGGTTTCGTGTTCGGATCTCCTATCTACTTCTTCCAGTTCACCGGCCAGATGAGGCTTTTCATAGACCGTTGCTTCGCACTTCTGAACCCCGACTTCTCACCCCGCATCAGCCCGGGGAAAAAGGCTGTCATTGTGGGTGCACACGGTGCTCCTGAAGCCGGGTCCTTCAATAGCGTATATGATGAGTTCTCAAAGACTCTGGGAATGTTCGGGATGGACGTTAAAGGCACGTTCATTGACGCAGGGCACCATGCGCCAGGCGGGGTCAGAGAGGACGAAAAGCTCATGGGAGAGGCAAAGACTGCCGGAAGCAGGCTTTTTGAATAAAGAAAAGCATGCAGGTCATCCCTGACCTCTATCCGGATCGATCGTCTGATACTACCCTTGAGGAATTGCTTTTCATGATCTTTGAAGGAACGGGGGGAAAGAGGCTCATGCAAGTGCATTCTCTTCTCCCGGATCCAGTGCGGACAAGCAGGAGGAGCCTGTCTTTTCCACGACCATCCTGACAAATTCAAAATCAGCTTTTATATATGGACTCTCCCGCAATTCTCTTGGCCGGGATTATATGATCGTTTCCTCCCCACATTTATAGGATCGCATACATACTTCTTTTAGCGATTCCGCACCCGATAAAGGCGTAGATAATGCATAGCTGAAGGGGAGGAGATCATGGAGGCAATAGGCAACGAAGTATATCTTGAGGAACTGGTTAAGGGAGACAGGGTGCGAGCAAATACGCCCCGGAAGATCAACGAAAAGATAAATAGGAATATCAAAAAAAGCTTGCTGCATTATGCGGACAAGCCGGACTATCAGATCGCCAGGAGGATCGATGAACTGGACATGGAGTGGGATATAGAGCGCATGCTTGAAACAAATTCAAGTATACTGGCTTCTCTGGGAGTGATCCTTGGCTTTTATAGGAATAAAAAGTGGTTCCTGCTATCCGGAATTGTCACAGGCTTCCTGTTACAGCATGCTGTGCAGGGCTGGTGTCCCCCGGTATCGCTGTTCAGGAGAATGGGAGTACGTACCCGCAAGGAGATAGACGTAGAGAAGTATGCGCTGAAGGCCCTGCAGGGGGACTTTGATGCAGTTTCCTCTCAGTATGACAGGAGGGACCGTGCGCTTGAGGCGCTCCGGAGCAGCACGAATATTTGATCAGACCTATGTAGATTGAGAGTGCTCAATGCTCTCATTACCCTTTTCTCTTATTGCCCGTTTAATTCATCTGCCTGCAAGCAGCATCAGAAAAGCTGAAACAACAGGGATCAGGAAGTTATCGTTAAGGAAGAACCTTACCAGTCCTGCCAGGCTGAATTCCCTTACTTTCTGCAGGCTGATCATACTCTCAATGAGCATACCGCCGACTGCACCCAGAAGTGCCTGAACGGGAGTCACGAACAACAAAGCTCCTCCAAAAGCAGCAGCCAGACCGCTCAGTGTTCCTTCCAAGGTTTTACTCTCGGAATACGGCAACCTGTGCTTTCCTATAAGCAATCCCACCACGGTTGCAACGGAGTCCCCGAAGGCAACTATGATCACTGAAGCATAAACTATGTTCCTTGGGAACAGAAGCAAAGTGACAAGGACTCCTGAAAGCAACAGTATGGTTCCCTGAAGTTTCACAGTTTGTACTCCGGGCCTTCCAAGCCTGCGTAACACACCGGATGTTTTTTGGGAAATATTGGATCTTTTGATCAGTACTGAGGCAAACACCGTCACAGCCAGCAGAGCTGTAAATATTAAGGCTGCATAGCGCCCGGATAAGAATATTATAACAATAAAGCCTATGCCCGTAAGCATATGTATTAGCTGGCGGCCGACTTCGCCTGCCAAAAAAGACCTTTTATCACTCATATCTGCCAAAGGCCTCCTTTTAGAGGAATATATTACCTGTAAGTATGAGTTTAGGTTGCGATCTTATATTAAGCCTGGGAATTTAAAAAATAGTGTCTCTGGCAGCATTCCCCGGAGCGGCCACCAGACTGCTGTTTTATAGAATGTTACTTACGGTCATGAGAGTTCCAAGCGCGATCCTCTTTAAGGTGCTCTCGGTCTCTACTGAGATTTCATCCCTGTTCAGTGCATCTTTGAATTCGTTGAACGGTTGTGTGGAATCAATTATCTCTCTTGCGGTTTCCTCGTCTGTTGTAACCGTGACTGAAGGATCGACCTCATCCGGCGAGGATACTCTCTCAAAATACAGGATCTCGCCATTGTTGGTTATTGCCTGTATGTAAAGCTCTTCACCGTCACTTGTAGTAATGTCGAGCAGAATAACATCGTCACCAGCTATTCTTTTCACGACCCATGGGACATCGTCAAGCCTGGAGTTATAAAGTAACATCTGTTCTTCCAGTTCATTATAAAGGTCATCGGAACTTGCCAGGTTCGCATATGCCCCCTCATCCAGATTCTCTGCAGTTGTTGCCATTGCAGGGTTTGAGAACAACAGGACTCCCGCTATTAACACCCCGACTGCTATTGCCTGTTTCCTGTTCATGCTTATCAATATAAGTTAGGCAGGAATAGTATAAGACCATGTTCATAGAAATAGTCACTATGTACTGGATTATCAATCAGAATCAATAAATAACTGTATCTCTAAGTTCATACAGGTGATGTTCATGGATTGTTTGTTCTGTAAGATAATTTCAGGCGAGATATCTTCATACAAGATTTATGAAGATGATTTTTCATATGCCTTTCTTGATATATATCCTACTTCCGAAGGGCATACGATAGTCCTTCCTAAAAAGCATTTCAGGCGGTTCACGGAGATGAGTGAGGAAGACGTATCTTCTCTGTTCGTATCCGTGAGCAGGGTCGCCAGGGCAGTAGAAAAGGCACTGGAAGTCCCCGGTTCGAATATCGGCCTCAACAATGGTGAAGTGGCAGGCCAGAGTGTGCCTCATGTTCATGTACACATAATCCCAAGAAGGGCAAACGATAAAGGCGGCTCCATGCACACCATTGTGAACCAGCATCCTGATACCGGTAATCTCGGTGAGCTGGCTGACATGATCAAAAAAGAATTCCAATAAAGAAACATTCCATAAAATAACGGAGCAGTAAAATGACCCAGAATGAAGAAAAAGTTCTTGATGCATTGAAAAGCGCAGGAAGACCCCTAAGGCCCGGAGACATTGCAGAAATAACCGGGATAGAAAGCAAAGAGGTGAGCAAGGCATTGAAATATATGAAAGATGCAGGCACCATATGCTCACCTAAAAGATGCTTCTATGCACCTTCCGAATGAGCAGGCATATCATGCCTGCTTACTTCTCCGGCACTTACATTCACAGCAATCTTTCCACGATAGCTATGACAATTTCAAAGGCTATGAGGATTATGACTATCCACTCCAGGTGATTGGAATGCTGGATACGGACCTCTTCGGAAAGCATGGAATAATTATCCCTTATCACTTCGATCCTGTGACTTACACTTTCGCTCCACTGGCTGCTGCGCAGCATTTTTAAGGTGGATGCATATACCCTGGCATAGTAGATATCCTCGGTGACCTTGATCAGGTTGTTCACCTTTTCGGTCACTTCGGATATCTCGGCATTATTCTGCATCAGCTGCATCATGATCAATCGGTATCGGTGCCTTCTTCTGAAGGAAGGGAGTTTGTCAGCAAGCACGATCTCATCGTACATCTTTCCCATCTGACGGCTCAGTTCCCTGTCGTAGTAGCGAAGTTCAAATACCTGCACATTTGCAAATTCAATAAGATCAAAAAGGTCTGTAGGGCTGTCCGGATTGCATAGCAGGGCCGAGTCCCAGGAAAGAAGAGTAAGGTCGTCTTGAGTATAGCTCTGTGTGCCTTTAAGGATCTCCTCTCTCATCTGGGGAGAAAAATCTCTTTTTTCTCCTGCCAGCAGGGGCAGCGGATCGATCGATCGGTCCATCCAGTCCATGAGGTATATAGTATAATCCTCATAGAAATCAGGTATCAAAGCAAAACCCCTGATGTGAGGTTTGAGTATGCCGGTAAGTGTTTTAAGATGTGACAGGAACAGATCGGAAAGTCCTTCCTGTCCTGCAAAAAGAAGCGCTGTTTCCTCCAGGAGAGCGAAATCCGCCTCAGGCCTTTCATGAACAAAATACAGGCTGATGGCTCCTATATCAAAGATATGTGCAAATACGGTGAACTCAAATTTCCTGCCTTCCTTTTCCACAGTGGACTCGCCCATTCTGATCAGCAGGGGTGGCACGTCCATTATAATAGACTTGGGCTTGACACGCAGAAAACTTGTCCTGGCAGTGAGGAAACTTTGGGCAAGCTCCCTTTCCAGCCAGTCAAGATCTATTTCCAATCCTATATCGTAGATCCTGTAAAACCGAAGTGCTATCAAGGATTTTACTCTCCTGCAGAAAGATCAAATGCTCCATGTATGCATGATGTTCAATTGTACTCACTATAACAGGTTATTAATATAGATACAGTCATCGGTCAAAACCAGTTGAGCAAAACGGATTGAAACGGTTTAAAAGAAGAACAGTGTATCCTGTTGCCAGGACACATCTTGGACTGTTTCATTTAAAAACTCACGCTTAAAGCTGAACAGACATTCTGTGACGGATCATATACATACCCGCTGCATGTAGCATCGGTTATTTTGAATGTGATTGTACCTGCAGGGTTTTTAAACTGTGAGGATGTGAGCTGCACAATGCCCTCTGCATCTGTAACTGCGTAAACGGAGGCAGTTGTCAGTCCGCTCCAGGTTCCGCTTACAGTTGCTCCGGGTACAGGCTTGCCATTCTCATCGGTTATTTTTACAGTGGCTACAACCCATCCAAAGGTGTTCTTTCCTTTAACTGAATATTCCTTTGCTGCAGTGAGACCGCCTACATACATTACTGTGGCAGTCGGAGCGGCCGGTGTGATTTGCGACTCAGGGTCTGTTTCCGGCGTGGTATCATCTTCTATTGGCGTCTCGTCGGTTGCCGGTGCAACGTTAAGGCCATTAACAGCAGCATAGGCATTCACAAGACCATATCCATAGTAGTTGTCTTTTCCACTTGCACCAAGGTCTGTTGCAGTCATCTGAAGCCTGGAGCGTATCTCTGCAGGATCCCACATGCCATTCTTGTTGGCGTCATAACTGGTGCCTGAAACATCCGTGCTAAGCAGCAGGGCAACGGCTCCGGTAACGTGCGGGGTTGCCATGCTCGTGCCGCTCTTGAACCCATAGAGCCCTCCGGGCATGGTCGACTTGATACTGACACCAGGGGCTGCAAACTCTACCTGAGGGCCATAACATGACCAGGAGGTCCTGGTATTGGCCGAGTCAATAGCAGAGACTGCTATCACCGAGCTGTAGGCTGCCGGGTAAATTACTGCACCGCCGGAGTTGCCTGCCGCTCCCACAAGCACAATACCTTTACTGTATGCGTTGTCACATGCACTCTGGAGCGTGGACGAGGAGGAAGTACCTCCAATGCTCATTGTTATAACATCGGCATTATTATTCACTGCCCAGTTGATACCTGCTATGATGTTGCTGTAAGAACAGTATCCGGAACTGTCAGCAACTTTTACAGCGTACACCCCTGCCTGCGGAGCTGCTCCAAGCACGCCTATGCCATTGCTTGCTGCTGCGACGGTCCCTGCAACATGGGTACCATGGCTGTGATCATCCATAGGATCGTTGTCCTTATTAACAAAATCGTAGCCACCCAGATAGTTCTCCTTCAGGTCAGGATGGGTGTGATCGACGCCGGTATCAAGGACAGCCACCTTTACACCGCTGCCCGCAAAACCGCCGGACTGTGTATTGACTGCATTGATACGGGTAATTCCCCAGGGTATCTCATCTGCAAGGATCTGAGCCTGGCCGTCATATTCGATGAAGTCGATGTTGGGATTCTTTGAAAGGGCATCAATAGCCTTTTGAGGAAGCTCTGCAGCTATGGCCGGAACGATTGTGTACTCATGCGTTACATTTCCGCCATAAGCCTTCACAATATCAGCATTTACCTTTCCTTTGAAATTGATCAGTACAGGAACCTTCTCATTGCCCTGATCTTCAGGGACTGCACTTGCTGGCATTACCAGGATAGATATCAAGATCGAGAATATCATTAGTAGCGTTATTTTCTGCCGGGTCATAGAAACACCAATTAGATGTAATTAAAATATAATGGCAAATGACCCAGTATATATATTTTATGAAATTAAAATAGTAAAACTATATAATCAATAGCAAAAAAATGCAATCGAGGGAAGTTAAAATAAAAATAGTTCTATGGACATAGGATTAAAATATAAATGATCCCTATATCCACATAAAACGCATCAGCTTATCAGAATTCTTTAAGGCCTTCAAAATCCAGCGTGGCAAAGTAATCGTCCACGGTCTCGGCCCTTCTGATGCGGGTATAACTGCCATCTTCGTTCAGCAGGATCTCAGCGGACCTGAGCTTACCGTTGTAGTTGAATCCCATGGCATATCCGTGAGCACCTGTATCATGGATAACCAGTACATCGCCTATCCCAACTTCAGGAAGCTTCCTGTCAATGGCAAACTTGTCGTTGTTCTCACAGAGAGATCCTGTGACATCATACACATGCGTTGGTATCTGCTTTTCCTTACCCAGTATGGTTATATGATGATATGCCCCATAAATTCCGGGGCGCATAAGATTTGCCATACTTGCGTCAGTGCCTACATAATCCTTGTAGATGTGCTTGAGGTGCCTGACGGTTGTCACCAGATACCCGTAAGGACCGGTGATCACTCTGCCGCACTCGAGATATATCCTGAGAGGATGCAGCCCGTTAGCCCTTATCTTCTCCTCATAGGCCTTCTGTACGCCGATAGTTATAGCATCGTAAGGAACAGGCTGCTGCTCAGGCCTGTAGGGAATGCCAATGCCGCCTCCCAGGTTCACAAATTCAAAGTGTATGTCCAGTTCCCTGGAAAGGTCCACGATCAGGTCGAAGAGTATCTTTGCTGTCTCAATGAAATATTCAGGGTTCAATTCGTTGGATGCAACCATCGTGTGCAGGCCAAAGCGCTTGACTCCCTTCTCTTTCATCTGCCTGTACCCTTCGAACAGCTGCTCACGTGTGAATCCGTATTTTGCTTCCTGAGGATTGCCTATTATGGCATTCCCTTCTTTAAGAGGGCCGGGATTATACCTGCAGCATATAAGCTCAGGCAGCCCTGCAGTCTTTTCAAGGAACTCTATATGGCTGATATCATCCAGGTTTATTATCGCTCCCAGCTCCCGGGCCTTGATGAACTCTTCAGCCGGTGTATCGTTGGAACTGAACATTATATCTTCGCCGGCAATGCCTGCTTTTTCTGCCAGCAGGAGCTCGGCCATCGAACTGCAGTCAGCACCAAAACCTTCTTCTTTGAGGATCTTCATGATATAGGGGTTTGGTAACGCCTTTACTGCAAAGAACTCCTTGAAACCATGCACTCTGCTGAAGGCTTTCTTCAGACATCTTGCATTATCAATGATACCCTTCCTGTCATACAGGTGGAAGGGGGTTGGATGTTCTGCGATAATCCCGGCTATTTTCTGTTGCGTGAATGGCAGTTCCTTTGAGACCATGATGTTCCCTCTTTACGAGTAGCCCATATGAGGGCAATACATCAATAAATAGTTGATTGGGAGTTTCAAAGAGAAGATAAAATTTTGTGTCGTTCGGTTTTTATATGCCTTGTTCGTATACAGTAAAACTAACCACGCCTTTGAAGCATAGCCATATAAATGAAGAACGATAAAATATGAGTGGAGATGAATACATGGACGATAAAAGACGTCATGGAGATGACGATGAGTCCAATGAAAAAAGGATCGAGACGATCGACCAGCTGATAGATCATATCCTGAGCATGCTTGAGAACAGTGTCAATGACGATGCTGACCGTCCTCTTGTGCAGGGTTTTACTATTATCAGTCAGCCTGGTAAGAATCCTACGATCTTTGGGTTTGAGGGGAGGAGTTCTGTGAAACCACATGATGAAGAGGAGAAGGAGGGTGACTTCTATATCCTGCAGCAGGATCCTTTGATCGAAGTGCAGCAGACAGGTGACAGAGTGTATCTGCTGGCTGATCTCGGAGCCGATGAAAGTAGCATTGAGTACTACCCGTCGGAAATGCATGTAGAGATTAATGTCATGGTCAATGGCGTTGGCTATTCAAGGCTTGTGAGGCTGCCGGCAAGAGTTGATCCTGATACTGCCAGGTCAGGATATAAGAACGGAGTACTGGAGATCGCATTTGAATATCCTCAGAACGACTGAGGCTGTTCAGTGCCTTTCAGCGTTGCTCTTTAAATTCCTGCTTTAACGATAGACCTATCTTTGTGATGAGGACTGCTTATTATCAGAGTAGTGATGTTCGATATAACCGAACACATCCTCAAGATCATCATATTTAAGGCATGCATACCCGTCCAGAGGAGTTGACATGTCATTGATGATCACAAGTTTTCCCCTGTTCCTTATCGAATAGAGAGGAAGAGAGGCAGCTGGCTGCACCACCAGTGAAGAGCCTATGACCACGAACAGGTCAGCAAGGGAACTTTCATACACGGCTTTCAATACAGTTTCCTCGTCAAGCATCTCCCCGAAGAAGATAATGTCAGGCTTAACAAGGCCTCCGCATGCATCGCACTTTGGTATTATGTCCTTGCTGACATTTTGTTCCACAGCCTCATAGGAGAATTTCTTTCCGCAAGACAGGCACGTATTCTCCCTGGCAGACCCGTGGATCTCAATTACATTACGTGAGCCTGCTTTCTGGTGCAGCTGATCGATATTCTGAGTGATCAGGGTCTTTATCATCCCTTTCTTTTCAAGTTTTGCAAGCGTGTGATGTATGATATTTGGCTCTTTTTCATTTACACTATACACAAGGTCCTTTGAATGTGAGTAAAAGTATCCGGGGTTTAAGCGGAAGTAATCTATGTCGAAGATCCTGTCAGCGTCAAATTTCCGGTAAAGGCCGTTCCTCCCCCTGAAATCCGGAATTCCGGAAAGTGTGGAGACGCCTGCTCCGCTCAGGAATACGCAGTGTTTCGAGTTCTCAAGGAGTTCTATCAGTCTGTCCATCGTTCTATGCTGAATGATTCTTAGTGTTTGGACCTCAGTCCCTCAAGACCATCATGGGATTGCCCACGCCCACGACTATCACCCTGGTCTCAAGAGGCGGATGAGGCCAGTTCTCAGGCGAGATGGTCTTTCTGGAAACCGTTATCTGAGTATCCTGTTCAAGTATCCCGCACCTTTTCTCGTAATCCAGCACAAGCTCTTTCCCTGTTGCGGTCGCAAAGTCCACGGCATCATTATAAACATGGAAGCGTTCCCTGCCAAGCGGGGAGAAGACCAGGAAGTCCTCGTCAGGATTTTGTATCGATGCAGGCATTATCGAGATCTCTATCCTCTTGACCCCCTTTCCGGCAAGGGCACCGACAGCGTTGCCCACTTCTGCAAAGTCAGGGACGACCACTTCCGCCTCGATTATCGACCTGAGCTCGTCAGCATGTGCCTGTACGGGTCCCCCGAGCAGTACCACCGGTATTTCGAGTTTGAACTTTGCAGGATAGGCACGGTTCAGCAGGTCAGCGATCATGTCTTCGGGATGATGCGGCAGGATAAAGGACATCAGGCCTGCTGCCATTTTCCTGGCCACAAGCTCCCTTACATAGGTACAGAACTCGTATTTGCCCTTCTGCACATACCTTGACAGATGAGACGCCCCCGTCTCTGCAGCCCTTACATCCCACTCAGTATATACCCCCAGCACATGCAGGGCATCGGTGGGAGTGAAACCTATCCCCTGGATCAGCCGCTTCCTGATAAGAGAATCCAGGACCTTTGAAGAAGGGCTTTTTTTAAGGAATGCAGTCATTTCATTGATGGAGATGGGTTCTGCCCCTATAATGGAAATTATTTCGTTTTCCTGTTCGTCAAGGCCTGCTGCCTCATAGCCGCTCCTGACAAAGAACTTTGTTGGCTGGAAATTCTCATCCATCTGATTTCTTGGAAGGGGCCTGCTTCTCTTTAGCCTGTCAGCGAGATCAGGGTACTGTACTGAAGCCACACACAGGGGAATGACCCTCCTTGGTCCGATGTGAATCCTGTCTTCTGCCACCCATATGTGACTGTCTCCTCCTGTTGCAGAGGTTTCCATTCTCATGGCCCGGACCCTTGTCCTCCATCCACCTACAACGGCACCTGAGGTGCTTATCTCCGGTACTCCGTTATGCAGCATGGACACATCTGTGCTCGTGCCCCCGACATCTATCACGGCACAGGTCTCGATCTTTGAAAGATAGGATGCTCCCAGCAGGCTGGCGGCCGGCCCGGAAAAGATGGTCTCGATGGGCTTTTCCAGCGCATCCTCTATGTTATACACAGAGCCGTCGCACTTGAGCATGAGCATCCTGGCATTGATGCCTCTCCTTTTGATGTCCTTCATAACGGAGCTGACAAAATGGTGCGTGATGGGGATGAGCTGTGCGTTCAGTACTGCTGTCACGGCCCTTTCATATGCCCCGAGTTCCATGGACAGCTCATGCCCGCATACCACCGGCATTCCGGTGATCTCCCTGACCATATCCTTTACCTTCAGCTCATGTTCGGGGTTGCGTGCTCCAAAGTAGGCAGAGACAGCATACGCTGAAACCACATCTTTGGTCTTTAAGGCGAAATCCCGGACCGAATCAACGTCAAGGGGATATTCCTCATCCCCTCTCGTATCATGCCCTCCTGCAACCCATTTTATATGCTGCGTCGGGAAGACCTTTTCCACCGGATGCTCACCCACAATTATGAGACCCACGGGTACGCCTGTGCCTTCAAGCAGTGAATTTGTGGAGAGCGTTGTTGAGACTGACACGAGGTTGACATCTTTAAGGTATTCCTGATCCAGAGAATCCAGTACGTTCCTGATACCCTCCTGGAGGTCAGGATAAGTAGTAAATGCCTTTTTAGAATCGACCACTGCCCCATCCGAACCCCGGATGATCACGGCATCAGTGTACGTTCCTCCGGCATCTATCCCAAGACCATAGTGCATATTGTCACCTGCTGTTATTTCAAAATAATTTGTAATTCATTGAATATATAGGTTATTAGTTAAGTTCGAATTAATATGTCCACCTATCTGAAAAGAGAGCTGAATTTAAAAAATTATTCAGTTCAAATAGAAAAGCTTGACATGCACCTCATTCTACTGCACAACCTTCCTGTTATATGACGATACATTCAATTATCCATTCATAATTGTTAAATAATGAAGACACACTCTTAATAAATAACAATACCTGCCACTTATGTCAGAATTGCGATAATGATTATGCGCAGGATGAAAAATATAAAGGAGATAATATATGCCAACAACAGTTAACGTAAACTCATCCATCTGCGACTTTATGCATAAGGCAACAGGAAGGCTCGAAGGCAAGAATATAATCGTCGATATTGAATCGCCATGCGGCAAGATAAAAAAGATGTCCTACATGGAGGTACCCATGATGGAAACAATGGATATCAAGGACAATTATGTCATAGACCGGGCCAAAGAGGCTCACGCATGCCCTTTCTGCCTTGTGCCCTCCGGCGTGCTGCATGTGTGCAGGATGGAAACCGGAATGCTGTCAAAATCCCTCTCCAGAAAGAGTGAAAGGGTCAGTATAGAATTCAATGAGGTCTGAGATCTGCAAAGATGAAAGGAAATGATTGTTGAAGGAACAAGAATTCAAATGTCGCTCTTCCGAAAAAGCGAAAATACTAAATAAAACGCTCCGCATATTTTCTATAACACTCTAGAGTATCAGGGGGTACATTATGGGGAAAGTAGAGAAGAGCATTGAAAATATACAGAAATGCATTTGCATGAAGTGTCCGACTTACAAGTCTGCATACGAAAAGAAGTCTATGCCAGATGATATGACGAAGATGATCAAAAGAGATTTCTCAAACATGGATCATCCGGAAGGATTGTTCTGCGCTTCCGGGAAAAGCCGGTTCATCGACGAGAAAAAGGGATGCATCTGTGATAGCTGCCCGGTTTATAAAGAGAATGGCCTTACCAAAGGATATTACTGCTTTGAAGGGATCGAGGAATAAACAATAGCAACTAGCACATTTCTGAATTTAAATATTAAAAACGGTCTATTTTTCGCTCAAATCGCTGAAAGCGGTATTGATATGCCCGTTTGGAGAGATAACTCTACACAGTAATTATTTCTCAATTAAAAATGAACTAAAAAATAAAATTAGTAATGTAGTGGCAATTAAAAGAGTAAAGAAAAAACAAAACTTCTATATTAGTTATATGTTTTTAATAAAAATATAAAAATATAACTATTAATTTTGTTTTACATATATTTCTCAGTCAATTGGAATGATTTAACAAATTTATGTAAATATAGTGATTGGAATAATTTGGATAGCAGGACTTTTTATTTCTGTAATAATTTCCGATTTTTTAAATCCAGATTCTTCTATTTCTTCAAATATGCTACAAAAAGATTCTATAAGCTTTTTGTTTAATAAGCTAAAACTCGTCTTCCTCAAAAGATTGATAGATTCCCAGATTCTAGAGATATAGTACGTATAACTTTGCCAAAAATCCTATATTCACCATCTATCAATTCTTCAATGTTTTGATTAATAAAGTAATCAGCTTTAGCAGACAAAACCGCATTTATTTCGGTTCCGGCAATCTCACCAAAAATCTCTATTGAACTTGACTTGCTAAGTTCTGCAGTTAATCCTTTTAGCTTA
>Ga0209347_1002859_pt1 | contig 21620 bp, 22 predicted proteins | sample AutmiccommuBRH23_FD_187382 | JGI IMG/M metagenome (GOLD analysis project Ga0209347, IMG submission 187382) | Deep subsurface microbial communities from Mt. Terri, Switzerland - Autotrophic microbial communities BRH/23 (SPAdes) (version 2) | ecosystem: Environmental > Aquatic > Deep subsurface >...
TCACCGGCACCATCACCGCGCGCACCATCACCATGCACGGCGCTCTCAAAGGCGCGCTGCGCGGCGAAAGCGTCACGCTGCACAAGACGGCGCGCGTCGACGGCGACATCGTCCAGAACAAGCTTGTTGTTGCCGAGGGTGCGCAGTTCGACGGCCGCGTGCGCCCGCCGCAGGACGCCAACGAGGTGAAGCCGCAGCTCGACCCGGCAGCGTTCGTGCAGCAGATCGCGCCGGCGGCCTGACGCCGGCAGCATCTGCGCTTAGCAGACAACTATCTGTAGGAAGATCGCGGTCTAGGCCGAATTCTTGTCGAGGCCGGTGATGCGATCGAGAAGGCGCGGTCTGCGGTTGGACTTGGAATCAGCCGCAGCGCCTTGCCCTGCATCAGCCTTGCCCGCCTCGGCCGAAGCAGCCTGCGCCTCGCTCTGAGGCTGCGAGGGGGCATCGCCATCGAGCGCCTTCAAGAACCCGGTGACGCGGCGCGGATTGCTCTTCTTGTCGTCGCGCGGGGTGCCGGTGCGAACCAGGCGGGTGACGCGCGGATCGTTGATGCGTTCCACCAGCGGACGCTTGGACTGATCGCCCGATATGCCTTGCTGTGCGGGAACGGACGCCGGAACCGTGCCCGAGCCCAGCCGGCGCATCTCCTCCATGAAGTATGCGGCCTGGCGCGCGAGGCGCTCGTTGCTGGCGGCGACCTCGGCCCTGAGCGTCTGAATAGTGGTGCCCTGCTGGTCGGAGAGCGCCTTGATCGCGCTCAGACGCGCCTTGAGAGCGATCTTGCTCTCTTTGACGCCACGCTCGTCCTTGTCGGCATTCTCGTAGGTCGCCAGCGCCGCCTTCAGCCGCGAGATCTCGGCGGCCTGGTCCTCGTTGGTGGCCTTGAACTTGCGCAGATCGGCCTGAACCTTGGCGACGGCCTCGGCGTCCTGCCGGGTCTCGATGGCCTGCAGCGGCGGCTGCTCGTTGGCGGCGGCTGAAGCCCCGCGACGCCCGCCGACCACCTTGGCCGGACGGATCGGATCGTGCGTGCCGTTGAGGCTCTGCGACTCGGCGCCGCTTGCTTCGGAAGCCGGTCCGGCGCGCACCAGAAGGGCCTGCAGGCGAGCAATGAGCGCGGCCTGGTCCCGCGTCTTGGAGCGTAACGCCTCGATCTCGGTGCGCAGCGCCACCTCGCTTTCGAAGCGCGGGTCGCCGAGCCCTTCGCGATTGCGCGCAGCGCGCGTGTTGAGCGCCGCCTTCAGGCGGTGGATCTCGTCGGTCTGCTGGGTGTTGATCTGGCCAGCTTCCTCGAGCGCACGGTTCTGCTTCTCGCTCGCCTGGCTCAAGGTCACGATCTCGCGGTCGCGCTGGAACAGAAGCTTGCGCGCCTCGGCGAGACGATGCTCCACCTTGGGCAACCGGTCCATGATGGTCTGTTCGAGCACGCGACGCGCGTTCTCATGCTCTTCAAGCGCACCGCTCTGACGGGAGAGCTCCTCCTCCAGATCGGTGATGGAGGCATCGCGGCGGTTGATCTCGATCATCTGGCGCGCAGAGGACTCGGCCGCCTCGTCAACCTTCATCTGCAGCCTGTGGATCTGCATGGCGTACTCGGCGCGCAAGCGATCCTTGTCGGCCCGGATCTCCGCCTCCGTCAGCGGCATCGAGCGTTTCAGCGCATCTGTCGTCAGGCGCGCGACGCGGCGGCGATAAAGCGGAGAGACAAAGATGGCCAGCAGGGCCGCCGTGAGGAAGCCCAGCGCAACCAGCATGACCATCTCGATGGTGATCACGCCTCAGACCTCGAATACGACAACAGACGCAAGGATGCTCTCTCGCCCCTGGCTGGGTCCTGCCTGCCGGTCCGGGGCATCCGGCCAGCGAGCCATTTTCGCGCAGCGTCCACCCCAGCCCTCTCCTCTCAACTCTACCGACTCAGAAAGGATTCCAGGTCGGTGAACGGGTATACTTCAAATATCCTATATTGGCACCTAAGCGCAGCCCCACGCCGGCACGAATTGGTGCAAGCGTCACATTTCCATGGGTCTGGAACTGGATGCCGACACCGCCCACGAGGTAGGCGGAACCCTGCACACCCGCGAAGCGCTTATAGATCTCGGAGGGGTCCCGCAGGTTGTAGACGAGCACCATGGTCTTGGAGCCTTCGCCGCCGAAATCGTAGCCCACGGACGGCCCCTGCCAGAAGACCTTATGGGTGCCCGCGTCCTTGGTGTAGAGCGTGCCCTCGCCATAGCGCAGGCCGGCAACGAAGGCGCCGCCCGCGTCCTCGCCCAGGATGTAACCGTTGGGCTGGCCCTGCTTAGCGAAGGCGTGCTCGATGACGCTAGCCAGGCCGCGGCTGACGGAGCCGAAGAAGCCGTGCCCGGCGCGCAGGATCTCGCCCTGCGAGTAGGTGCCGTCGGCGCGGTCCTCCGGAGGCGGACCGCTGTACTCGCCGGGCGGGTGATAGGGCTCGCCATAGCCGCCCGCATCGCTCGGCGGGGGCTGGCTCGGTGGGGCCGAAGCGCCCTCATCCGACCGGCGGTAGTTGTCGTCCTCGCGATAGACGCCGCTGGGGCGGTAGGGCGCATCAGGATTGTACTCGCGCTCGCGCGAGTAGGAGTCATCGTAGGTGTCGTTACGAGAGTAGGAGCCGGAATCCTGCGCGCGCGCGGACGGCGCGACTGCGGCAAGGCTGCTCACGGTAACGAGGGCTGCTAGGGCCACGTACAAACGGCGTCCACCGACCAGCATCGGCATAGCACCATCCATTGAGTTGCAGAGGCTTCGCCGGACGATCCGCGAATACCTGCAATTTGATGATCCTTCGTCGTAAAGTGTTACGAAAGTGTGGCTGGATCGCGATTGCGCGTGGCAAAATTACGGCGCTTTTTCCGCTACTTGCCGCCGCAATCCCCCATTTGCTCGCGCCTAGCGAAGAGGCTCGCGCACCCACGCCACGAAATGCGGATTGGCAAAGCGGCCCTCGCTCTTGCCATAGCGCAGCGGGGCCCCGTCGAGCATCGTCACGCAGCCGCCGGCGGCCGTCAGGATGGCCTGGCCGGCTGCCGTATCCCATTCGCTGGTCTCGCCCAGGCGCGCATAGAGATCTGCCTCTCCCTTGGCCACCAGACAGAACTTCAGGGACGAGCTGGCCTTGCGCCGCTCCGCGATCGGAAAGCGCTTCAAGAACGCCTCTGTGCTCTCGGCTGCATGCGAACGGCTGGCAAAAGCGATCAGCGCCTTGGGGTCGGACTGGCGGCCCTTGAGCGGCGTCATCTTCAGGCTGGAGAGGTCGCACGCGGCAGCATCGGGGGCGATCTCGATCTCGACCGCCTCGTCGGGCCCGAGCGTCAGATAGAGCTGCGACAGCGCCGGCGCATAAATGATGCCGAAGGTCGCGGCGTCGTTCTCGATGAGGCCGATGTTAATGGTGAACTCCGGGCTCTGGCGGATGAAGGCGCGCGTGCCGTCGAGGGGATCGACCAAGAAGAAGCGATCGCCGACCTTGGGCACGCGCCCGCCGGCCACAGCTTCCTCCGCCACGACGGGAATGCCGGGCGCGGCCTTGTGCAGCGCCTCGGTCAGGATCGCCTCGGCTTCATGATCGGCGGCCGTCACGGGCGTCGCGTCGGCCTTCGTCGTGACCTCCACGCCGGCGGCGAAGTGGCTCATCTCGGCACGGCCGGCTGCCAATACGGCAGGCATGAGTGCATCGATGAGAGCCCGGTAGTCGTCGGCCTTCATGAACGGGGGCGCTCCTTGTGATTCGCGCAAGGCTGCCGCTCCCGCGCCGATTGAACACTTCGATGATGCGTGCTTACAGCACTTCAACCAAACAAAGATAAGCATGTCCGGGCAGGGCCGACCCAGACCTTTGCATCGGATGTGCGGCGCGTGTATCAGATGCACAGAACTCTTCGCAAGCGGCCCTGTTCGCTCGGGTAGGGCGTCTCAACTTCCAGACGTCTGAGCCGGCCGTCGTAGTAACCTTGGCATTGAGGGGGCATCGATGGGCCAAAGCGCCACGCCAACGGACCTTGAACTCGCCGCTCTGATCTCCAGCAAGATCTGCCACGACGTCATTGGTCCGGTCGGCGCCATTTACAATGGCCTGGAGATTCTCGACGAGGACGACGACGAGGAGGCGAAGAACTACGCCCTCGACGTCATCCGCAACGTCACCGAGCAGGCCTCGGCGCGCCTTCAGTTCGCGCGCTTCGCTTTCGGCGCCGCGGGCTCGGCGGGCTCGATGATCGATCTCGCCACCGCCGAGCAGATCTCGCGCGGCTTCGTCGGCAAGGGCAAGCACAACCTCAACTGGCGCACCGTTCCCGGCCACATGGGCAAGGACAAGGTGAAGCTGCTGCTCAATCTTGTTGCGAGCGCGATCACAGCGCTGCCGCGCGGCGGCGATATCGAGGTGCAGATGGCCGGGTCGCTCGAAAATCCGAGCTTCCTGATCCGCTGCCGCGGCACCAACGCGCGCCCGCCGCAGCACCTCGCCGAATTCATCGCCGGCGAGCACGCGCCCGAACTCGATGCGCTGACCATCCAGGCCTACTACACCTGCCGGCTCGCCGGGCAGGCGGGCATGCGCCTGGAAGTGCTGCGCGATGGCGACGACATCCTGCTCTCCGCCAAGCCTCACGCTTAAGCCCCGCCCGCGGGCTTGATGCTGGCGCGCGATGGTCGCCATTGCTAAGGCTCTGGCGCCCGTCATCGCCATTAGCCTCGTGAGGCGCCCCATTGCTGCGCGTTGAACAACTGCAAGCAGGCGCGTTGCCGCCGCTCACCTTCGAGGTGGCCGACGGCGAATGTCTTGCCGTCGAGGGACCGTCGGGTGCGGGCAAGACGCGCCTATTGCGTGCGATTGCCGATCTCGATGCTGCCCCGGGACAGGTGTTTCTCGACGGCGCGGAACGCAACGAGATGACCGCACCGCAGTGGCGCGAGCGCGTGCGCTATTGCGCTGCCGAGCCCGCCTGGTGGTCGGACACGCCGCGCGGCGCCTTCCCCGAACCGATCGACGAAACGCGCCTCGACAGGGTGCTGGCCGCGATCGGGCTCGAGCCCGATGCGCTCGACAAGCCGACCGCCGTCCTATCGACGGGCGAGCGTCAGCGCCTCGCGCTCGCGCGTGCCATCGTCGATGAGCCGAAGGTGCTGCTGCTCGACGAGCCAACGGCCGCGCTCGACGCGCAGTCCGCTGCCCTGGTGGAAGAGCTCATCAAATATCAGATGCTGTCGGGCCGCAGCGTAATCCTCGTCAGCCACGATCACGACCAGATCGAGCGGCTCGCGCATGCGCGGCTACAGCTCGCCAAGACCGAGACGACGTCCTCGAAGAACGACAAGGAGGAAACGTCATGACTTACGTTCCGCTGACACCGCTCGACCTTGTGCTTGCAGCCGCGCTGCTGGTGGTCAACGGCATCATCTCGTGGGTGTTCCGCTTGAAGCTGGAGCGCAGTATCGCGATCGCGACCATACGCATGGTGCTGCAGCTCGCGCTCATCGGCCTGGTGCTCAAATTCATCTTCGCGCAGACATCGCCGCTGTGGACGGTGCTGCTAGCGTTCGTGATGGTGGGCGCCGCCGGTTTCGAGGTGGTCTCACGTCAGCACCGCCGCATCAAAGGCTGGCAGGCCTTCGGCTTTAGCACCGCCACGCTGCTCTTCATCGGCATGGTGATCACCGGGCTCGGCGTCGGCGTCATCATAGGACCCGATCCCTGGTATGCGCCGCGCTACATCCTGCCGATCCTCGGCATGGTGCTCGGCAACACCATGACCGCGATCGCACTCGTGCTCGACACGTTCAGCGAGACCGCGCATCGCGAACGCGCCGCCATTGAAGCGCGTCTCGCTCTCGGCGCCAATCGCCTGGAGGCCTTGAGCCACGTCCTGCATGTGTCGCTGCGCACCGGCATGATGCCGATCCTCAACTCCATGGCGACGACCGGCATCGTCGCCCTGCCCGGCATGATGACCGGACAGATCCTTGCCGGCGTCGCACCGGTGGAGGCCGCGAAGTATCAGGTGCTGATCATGTTCCTGATCGCGAGCGCCACTGCGCTCGGCTCCTTCTTCGGTGGCATCGGCGCGGTTCTGCTGCTGACTGACGCCCGCCATCGGCTGCGGCTCGATCGCCTCAACGCGCCCAAATAGAAAACGGCGCCGCCGAAAGGCAGCGCCGCCGAATCTTCAGGCCTTAGACGCGACGGCTCAGGGATTGCCGTCGAGCGGCGGGACGATCACGCCTCGGTTGGCAGCGCTTGCAGCAACGGCCGCAGCGGCAGCCTCCTTGGCGGCGGCAGCGGCCGTCTCGGCGGCAGCGGCAGCCCGTTCGGCGGCAGCAGCGGCTGCGGCGGCAGCCGACGAAGCGGCAGCAGCCTGATCATCGTCCTCGGTTGCGGCCATGTGATCGCCGTTGGGCGGCGTCATCGACTTGGCGTCGGGCATCGCATTCTGGCCCAGCGCGCCCGTCTCGACCACCGGTGCGCCCGTGCTGACGGACACATCCGGCTTGGTGTCGGCTGGCGAGGACGCAGGCGTGACCGAAGCGGTTGCGGCCGGCGGCTCGTCGGCAGGCGGCGATGCAGCCTCAGAGGCGGCGGCCTGCGTCTCGGCGGCGGGCGCCTCCGGTGCGGCCTCGGCCGTTGCGGCTTCCTCGCTCGCGGTCTCTGCAGCAGCTTCTGCGGTCTCGGTCGGGGCAGCCGCAGGCTTCTCGCGCTTCAGACCGGCGGCAACCTTGCTGACGGGAGCGGGCGGCTTCTCATTCTCCATGGCGACGTCGCCGTCGCTCGCGCTCGGCGCGATCTTGGAGAGGTCGGCGCCCCAGCAGACGTTGGCCGAAGCGGTGCAGGTGTATTCATCGAAGACGACGAAGTCGAGGAAGAGCTCGCACTTCACGTCCTTCTTACCGACCCGGTAATCGGAGATGCTGTTCTCGGCAGCCCATTTGGTCACGTGCTTGTCCAACAGCGCCTTGGCGTCGTTGGTCGGACCTTCCTTACCGTAGTCGTTGACGGTGAAGCCGAAGCGTTTGCAGCCCGCGTCGGCGGAATTGGCTGCGGCCGCAATGCCAAGCGCAAGTGCGGACGCTACGAATATCGAAAATGCGCGCATTAAAGAGACCCCCTGTCGCCACCTTCTCAATACGCGATCTACCCCGTTATGAAGAAGCTATAGCGAGGACGCCGGGCCCTGCATAGAGCCCGGCTAGCGAATTGTGTGCACTATGAAAACAGCGAAACAGGGGCGCTTAGGGCGATTTAATTCATATATGGTGAGTCGCCACCATTGGGCCCGATGCCGGAGTTGAAGAAGAAGCCGCTATCGAAGGGGCCGGCCTGCGTCTGCTTATTCAGAGACGGGTCGATATTGCCGCCATGGTTCTGAAAATAGCGGGCAATTTCCTCAGGCGAGGAACGCGAAGCCTCGAGCTCGCCCCGGCGGCCACGCCGAGCGTGGCGAGCCTGGCCTTCTTCCGCCCACGCGCCGGGGACCACATGCCGGCCCACGCCCTCGATGGACGCCAGCACGAAAAACCCTGCAACCAGCAGCAGCCCCGCGAAAATTACGTTACGGCCCATGATCGGTCAGCCCCTTTGTATCTCGTTCTACCCGCCAGCTTTTGGGCGGAGAATAGCTGAAATTATTCCAGGGGCTCGCAAAACCGTGCCGGTGCCCGCGTTTTGTAAGCCTCTGTCACCCAGTGAACACGCCCGGACTGCACACCGTTCCCTGTCGCTGGCGGCTCGCCTGGTCTCCCAAGAACAATATAGGTTAACGCGGAAAGGGTTTGCAGGGCGCCCGACGACCATATCATTTACATACAGATGTCAGGGAACGGTTAACCGGACCGGGGCAATGCCATGGAATATGCGACATTGGCCATGCAGCTCGCCGGAGGCGTGCTCGGAACCCTGCTGGCGGCGGTATTGCTCAGAGAGCTGAGCCTCGGCTTCCTGGGGAATGTCGTGGTCGGAATCGTGGGCGGTGCGCTCGGCGGCCTGATCTTGACCGACGCGCTGGCCCTGGCGCCCGCGAGTCTGCCGGAAGGAACTTGGGCCGGCCCGGAGGCAATACTCGCTCAGATCGCGGCCGGTGCCGCCGGCGGCGCCATCTTGATGCTGGCGACGGGCTTCATCACCGGCCGGGACCAATCGTGATTTCGATTTTTTGAAGGCTGAGCGGTGCCTTACGCAGAGGCTTCCAGGTTGACCGCCTTTGGTCCCTTGCCCCGCTTGTCGGGCTCGGTCTCGAACGAGATGCGCATTCCCTCGTCGAGATTGTTGATGCCGGATCTCTCCACGGCGGTCACGTGCACAAACACGTCCTTGCCGCCGTCGTCGGGCTTGATGAAACCATAGCCCTTCTGGGCATTGTAGAACTTCACGGTGCCGCTCTGGCGCATCGCGACGTCTCCTGGACTGGGGAAAGCAGATAGGCGCGGCTAACAGAGAGCCAACGCCGCAGGCTCGGGAGACTCATCGCTTGTCGGGAGGAAGCTGAAGCGCGTGAGAACGGCATGCGCGCAAAAATCTCTAAGACGCAAAGCACCGCCGGGGCAATTATCTGCCCGAGCATCCCGAATTATCCGGGAAAGCCACCCACCACGCAAGCATTTTAGGCGCAGTTTGCCGCACCCCCCTCGGAATCGGCGCCCAGCGCCTCGACGCGGAACGAAGCGCCCTCGCCCTTGGCCAACAGGCGCGTCAACTCGGGCAGCAGGTCCTCGAGCTGCGCTGCGAGCGTGTAAGGCGCGTTAACAACGATCAGTCCCGCGCCATTGAGACGTTGGGGATCGTCGGGACGCTGCACCAACAGCTCGACGGCCAGCACTTTCGGCAGCCCCAGCTCGGCGAGCTTGCACCGGAACGCGGCAACCGGTGTCTCATCCTTGATCGGATACCAGAGGAGAAATACGCCGGTAGCAAACCGGCGGACCGCCTCTTTCAGACCTCCCACGAGGCGGTCGAGCTCGCCGGGTTGCTCGAAGGCCGGATCGATCAGCACCACGCCGCGCCGCTCCTTCGGCGGCAACAGCGACTTGAGCGCCGTCCAGCCGTCGAGCTCCAACACCTTGGTCTCGTCATCGCGGGCAAACAGCCGGGCGAGCTCTGCGCGATCCTCCGGATGCAGCTCGTTGACCACGAGGCGGTCGCAGGCGCGCATCAGCCGGCGCGCGAGCAGCGGGCTGCCCGGGTATCGCGTCAGCGTGCCGGGCGTATTGAGCCTGCGCACCACCGCGAGATAGGGCTCGAGCGCCTTGGCGGCCGCCTCTGAAATCTCGGCGCCGACGACGCGGCCGATGCCCTCGCGCCACTCGCCGGTCTTCTCCGCGGCCGTGCCGGCAAGGTCGTAGATGCCGATGCCGGCGTGCGTGTCGATTACGCGAAACGGCGTCGGCTTGCGCTTCAAGTGCTCGATAACGAGCGCAAGCACGGCATGCTTCACGACATCCGCGAAGTTTCCGGCGTGATAGGCGTGGCGATAGTTCATGCGCGGAGCTTGAGCGCGGGTGGCCGCCGGCTGTCAAGGCGCACCGAAGCCCCCCGCGGCGTCAGGCGAACGCCAGCCACTCGGGCTTGAACAAAAGCATGATGCCGATCCCGGCCAGGACGACGCCACCCAAGAGGTGGGAGTAGCGCGAGTAGGTCGCTGCCAACCCTGCCGCCTGCAGGGTCAGCATCGCCATGACGAACACGATGATGTCGTCGATCAAAAAGACGGAGATATAGAGCAGGAGATAGCCGGCGTAGGCGGGGCGCGAGAGATCGCTCAGCGCCAGGACCTGGGTGTAGACCGCCGGGATGCCGGCCGAGCACAACAGCTCGATCAGGTTCACCAGCGCGGCGAGCACGATGATGCCGCCGATGGCGATGAGGAAGGACCGCTCGGCCACGAGCTCGCGGAAGCGCGACATCACATCCTGGCGCTCGCCCGACGACGTCACCGGGCAGCCCGCATCGGGATTGCTCCAGAACTGCCAGAGGTAGTAGCCGGCGGCCCCCAGCGCGAACACGCCGATGCCGATGCGGATGATGCTGAGCGTGCCCAAGAAGATGAAGATGTTGAGCCAGGCCGTCATGAAGGCGAGATAGACGACCGCCGACGTCACCAGGAACACCAGCCCGTACGTCCACATGCGCACCGAGTCCTGCATGCCGACCAGCAGGCCGATCAGGAACACGAGCGCCCACATGGCGCAGGGATTGAACCCGTCAACGAAGCCGAGGACGATGGTGAGGACCGGCAGCGACAGCGAGCGCGTGGCGATCTCGCCGAAGAACGGCAGCGAGATCGTCGTGGGGATGTGCGGCCGCGCGCCGGCCCCGGGGGCCATGAGCGAGCGCGGCGCCTTTGATGGTTCGGCAGCAGAGCGCAGAATGGAACCGCCCACGTCCGGGCAAGCGGTGCGCTGGCACGCAGAAATTGCCGAGAGCAGCTCTGCGCCAGTCGTGGCATCCTCATCGAAGCCGATGAAGATCTGATCGCCGATCGTCATCAGCGGCACGCCCGGCGTCTCGATATTGAAATGCTCGACCGCTGCCATGAAAGCGAGGTTGTTCGCCTCGCTGTCGCCCACCTCCAGCGCGTGCAGCGCGACAGCGGGATCTCCTGTTGCGGCCTGCTCGAGAAACGCCTTGGCCTTCAGGCAGTGCGGGCAGGTCGCCGACCAGAACAGATAAACGTTCACCGCTGCCGGCTGCGCGTCCGGCGTTTGCTGTGCCGGCGCGCTCTGCGCCTTTGCACCCGCAAGCGGGACGAGGAGACCTGCGAGCACGGCAATCACGCGCAACAGGCTCATGAGACGTAAAATCGCAGCCCCCATTTCAGGAACGCTTGTCCCCCTTGTGCGCGACGGCGCTCCGCGGCAGTCCGTGCTGCTTGGTGGGCGAAAGGTGCTCCACGTCGATGGGCCCGGCGAGCGCGCCGAGCGCAAGCATGATCCTGCGCAGCATACCGTCGTCCTCTCCCGGCATGCCTTCCTCCACGGCGACACCGAGCTCCACTGCATCGTATTGCCAGCGCCGCAGGATCTCGATCTTCTCGTCCCGTGTCAGCTCGGGATGATCGCGCACCTCTTCCGGCGCAGCAAAGACGGACGTTGGATCCTCCATCGCCGCCGCGACCCGCGACTGGGTGAGGCGCCGGGGGGCATCGGGCGCATTTGAGTTGCTCATGGCAGCACTCGCTGCTGATCGGCCTTATCGAATGCCTCGCCTTCCTACCCGATGCACACCCCGACGACCTTGACGCACATCAGTCTAGGGCGACGGCGTGAGCTGCGGCGGCGTCCAGGTTCCGTCGAAAGCCTCGCGCTTGGGCCAATAGAGTCGCATCGTCAGGCTGAACGGGCCCTCCTTCGGCGTCGGCAGCCAGTTCGCCTCTCGCTCAGCACCGGGGCTTTGGCGCTGCAGATAGAGATCGAGCGAGCCGTCACTATTGAAGACGAGCGGATCGCGATCGCCCAGGGCGTAGCGATCGATCGGGTTCTCAGCGAAGCGCTGATCCTTGTCGTAGGCGGTCACTGACCAGAACGCGCGCGCGGGCGGCAACTGGTCCTTGTCGAAGTGCAGCACATAGCGCTTGGTACTGTCGGGCGCCTCTTTGCTGAAGTTGCCGCCCATCGCCGGATAGAACGCATCCTCGATGGTGTTGGCGCCGAGCCCGAAGCGGGCGATGGCGGCTCGCTTGGCGTAGTCGGTGCCGTAGGTCCCGATCGGTTGCATCGCCATGGCCCAGCCGTTGACGTCGCGGCTGCCGCGCTCGATCGCCTCGTCGATGCGCTTCTTCGCACCTTCGGGCGCCTCCTCGAGCGCCGTCTTCACCTCGATCGGCGCGTTGTCGAAATCGAAGGCGTGGCCAGGCGTGATGCCGATGCGCTGCATGCGTGCGAGCATCGGATAGTCGTTGGCGTGCGGCGGCGCCTTGCGCAGCGCCTCCGTCAAAGTCGTGAAGAACTCTTTCGGGCTCATGCTCGCGACCTGCTCGGCAGGTGGGCTCGTATCGAGGCTGTGGTCGATCTTGCCCTTCGGCGGCGTGTAGTCCTTGCCGTAGGCGCTGAGCGGCACCGCCGTGATGCGATCCTGGAAGTTGTGCACGGCGGGATAGTCGAGCTTGCCGTTCACCTGTGTGCGCCCGATCAGCCAGCCGTTGGGCGTCGGTGCGCGGATCTCCCTGACGCCGTCGGGCAGCGAACCCTTCCAGTCGGGCCCAACGATTGCGAACGTCTGCTCGCGCGTGCCGGTGGTACGCTTGCCGGGCGAGGCGAAGACATCCGTCCACATGTCGAGCATGGGAAGAAGATAGTAGCGCGCCTGCGAATCCGGAACGTGCACGATAAGCGGCTCCTTCTCCACGTCGAACCATAAGGTCGAGTAGAGCGTGTCCGCGTTCGGGCTCACCACGTCGGTGAAGCTTGCGTCCGGAATGCGCCGCCAGTGATAGAACTGATTGACGGGCGCAGCGTTGCGACCAGGCTCTGTGGCATTGGTCATGACGCGCCGCGTCACCTCCATCAGCACGAGGGGGTAGCCATAGACATAGGTGTCGATGGCGATGTCCTTCGTCTCCGCATCCGAGAGGCTCGGCACCTGTTGCACGCTCCAAGACGCAGATGCCGTGGCATATGCGGCGATCAAGAAGATAAGACCGCGCATCGTCAGGAAGCCCGCAAGTCGCATGGATAGTCCTCGCCCGTGAATGAGAGAAACCGGCAGATTCCAGTGGTCTATGCGAACCGGCATCTGCTTGGGCTCACGATCCTTCGCCGGCGTGAAACGGGAGTTGAGGCGGAATGTGCGAATTGAAGCGAAAGCGATGAAATGGCGGGCGTGGGCCGCTCAGCCCTTGCGCTCCCATTTGCCCGCCTGGCTCTGCTGCCAGTAGGTGACGGGGCAACCGGCCTTCTTGGCCGCGGTCCATTGCGTGCGAGCGCGCGCGACGGCATCCGCGTCGTTGCCGTCGAACATGTAGACGATCCGGATGAAGCCCTCGAACGCGTCGGCTTCGGCACCATCGACCAGGAAGCGCACGCCGGCGCCGTTCGGTGTCTCGCTCCCCGTCGTCAGATACACCGGCTGCTCGCTCGGGTAACCGTCCTTCGCCGTGCCGTGCGCCAGGAAGCTGTCGTCCTTGTATGTCCACAGCGCGAGATCGACGGCTTCCAGACGCTCAGGCGAGCCCGCTTGCACCACCGCGCGCCAGCCGCGCTCGAGCGTTTTTTCAACGAGCGTGGGCAGCACCTTCTCCAAGCCCTGGCGCTCGAGATGATAGAAAAGGACCTCGCAGGTCGGCTCGTTTTTCTGCTCCGTCATCGGACAGACATTCCTATTGCGCTGCGAGATAACTCCTCGGGACAAGTAAGCACGCGGTCAATTAGAAAAAGCACTTGCACCACTAGGGGGGGCAACCTACTTGTGGTGGTCCGGAACGGCGCCATTTGTGCGGCTGTCGTCCGTGCGGGCGGTAGAGTAGTGGCATCTTAGGGTTCGCCGCTACTCCCGCCCGCTGCGTATTTCAGGCCCAAAACAGGCCATTTCCGTCAACTTCTGCGTTTGCCCTTCGCGTACGGATTTTCGCCTTTGCGCAGGTTGAACCGCAGCGGCACGCCCGGCAAATCGAACGCTTCGCGCAGGCTGTTGCTCAAGTAGCGGATATAGGAGCGCGGCAATTCCTCCGGCCGCGAGCAAAAGGCGACGAACGTCGGCGGACGCGACGACGGCTGCGTCATGAAGCGGATCTTCACGCGCTTGCCGCGCACCGCCGGCGGTGAGTGACGCGAGAGCGCCTCCTCGAGCCAGCGGTTCAAGTCCGACGTGGGCACGCGACGGTTCCAGGTGTCGTAGGCGGCGAGCACCGCCTTGGAGAGCTTGTCGAGACCGCGCCCGCTCAGCGCCGAGATCGGCACCAGCGCGACTCCCGGCACCTGCGCCAGGCGATCGGCGACCATCTCGCGCAAATCGCGCAGCGCGCGCTGCTTGTCCTCGATCAGATCCCACTTGTTGACGGCGATGACGAGCGCGCGGCCCTCCTGGGTGGTGAGATCACCGATGGTGAGATCCTGATGCTCGAAGGGATGCTCGGCATCGATCACCAGCACCACGACCTCGGCAAAACGAATAGCGCGGATCGCATCCGATGCCGAAAGCTTCTCCGCAAGCCCCGTGACCTTCGCCTTGCGGCGCAAGCCGGCCGTATCGTAGATGCGGATCGCACGGCCCGCCCACTCCAGATCGCTCGCCACGGCGTCGCGCGTGAGGCCAGGCTCGGGCCCCGTGATCATCCGATCCTCGCCCAGGAACGCATTGACCAACGTCGACTTGCCCGCGTTCGGGCGGCCGACGATGGCGACGCGAATGGGACGATTGAGCGCCGGCGTCTCTGCCTCCGCCTCCTCGGCGCCGCCCTCGTCGTCGTCCTTCTTCTTGCCGTAGCGCGGCTCGAGCCCCAGTGCCGACAGCATGTCGGAGACGAGCTCGCCCAGGCCCTCGCCATGTTCGGCGGAAATAGCGACCGGATCGCCGAAGCCGAGCTCGAAGGAGGCGTAGAAACCGCTCTCTCCGGCGCGGCCCTCGCACTTGTTGGCGACGACAATCACCGGGCGACCGGACGCGCGCACCAGCCTGGCGAAGACCTTGTCGTCGGGCGTCACGCCTTCGCGCGCGTCGAGCAGGAACAGCACGAGGTCGGCTTCGGCGAGCGCCGCCTCAGTCTGCTGGCGCATGCGCTCGGCGATGGAGCCGCGCTTGCCCTCCTCCAGGCCGGCGGTGTCGACGATCCGCACCGCATTGCCCGCAAGATCGGCCTCGCCGGTGCGGCGATCGCGCGTCAGCCCCGGCATGTCGGAGACCAGCGCCGAGCGCTTTCCGGTCAGCCGGTTGAACAGCGTCGACTTGCCGACGTTGGGGCGGCCGATGATGGCGATGGTAGGGGTAGACGTCATTTAGGGGCTCGGACGGGGCGAAAAGAGGCGCCCTTATCGCCCATTCCGCCCCACAATGATAGCGCCACGGCGCGCGGCCTAGTTGAGCGCGATCAGCTTGGCGGAGTCGGTCAGGATGTACATCCGCCCCTGGGCCACGATCGGCGCCACGAAGACGGGCGAGCCGATCTCCTTCTTGACGGCGACGCGGCCCGTCTGCGCCTCGACGCCGACGAGATCGCCCGCCGCGGAGGCGACCCAGAGCATGCCGCCGGCCAGAGTCGGCCCCGACCAGGTGGTGTTGCCGGGCAGCTTAGCGGTCCACTGCACCTTGCCGTCGGTCTTGTCGATGGCGATGATCTCACCGTCGAGATCGACGACGAACACGCTGCCACCTGCGACCCAAGGCTGCTGCGTGCTTGGCACGTTGAGCTGCCAGAGCCGCTCTCCGGTCTCGATCTGCGTGGCGATCATGCGGCCCGCGTGACCGATGGCGAACACGACGCCCTGCGCAATCGCGGGACGCGCGGTGTCGCTCATGGATGTGAGCTGCGAGGTCGTGCGCGTACGCGACAGGCTCTCCTGCCACTGCACAGAGCCGTCGTTGACGTTCAAGGCGACGAGATCGCCGGAGGGATAGGGAACGACCACCGTGCCACCGTCAACGGCGGGGCTCGCGTTGTTGATCAGGCTCGCTTGCTGAGGCAGGCCGCGCACCGACCAGAGCTCGCCGCCGTCGGCGCCGGCGAGGCAATAGAACTTGCCATCGAGCGTGACGACGAACACGCGGTCGCCGGATGCGGTCGGTGAGGCTCGGATCGGCGCTTCGAGTTGCTTCTCCCAGATCTTCTTGCCGGTCTGTGGATCGAGCGCCACCACGTTGCCGAAGCCACTCGCCGCGTAGAGGCGTCCGTTGTCGACGGCAAGGCCGCCGCCGTAGCCGCCTTCGGAGCTGCTGGAGCCGAGCGAGAACCAACTGCCGCTGGCATTCTCGCGCTCAGGTTTCAGCGAGATGCGCCAGGCCACGGAGCCGCCCGAGGTGGAGATGGCGCTGACGGCGCCCTCGGCGTCGAGCGCGTAGACGTAGCCGCCATAGACGATCGGGCTCGCCGTGACGCGCCCGGTGCTGCTCGAGCCGGTGCCGGCATCGGCCGACCAAACCACGCCCACCGCGCCGTCGAAGGCCAAGTGCCCAGGTGCATTGTTGGGATCGCCCCCGGGCTGCGCCCAGGTGTCGTTGGCTTGCTGCGGCGGCAGGACGATAGGCGCGCTCGCATCAGAGAGCTCGCCCGTCACCGTATTGTTGGTCTGCATGACGGGAATGCGCTTGCCCGGCAGGGGCACCGCCTTCTCCGCAAAGGGATTGAGATCACCCAGCTTCGGCAGGCTCGGCCCGCTGCTACAGCCGGCGAGCAAGACAAGCGCCATCAAGGCTCCGCCAAGTCCACCCCACCGCTGGATCCCACCCGTCATGCCGAGCCTTACTCCTTTTTGGTCGCCGTCGTACCCGCGGCTTCGGCCGGTGCGCTCTCTGCCTTGGCCTCAGCCGGTGCCGAGGACGGTGCAGCACTCTCGCTCTTCTTTGTGGCGAGCTCGCTGCCGGCGAGCTCTGCAAGCACGATTTGAACGCGGCTCGTGATCGATCTCGGCGCCTTCTGATCCACCAAAAGCGGTGTCAGCAGATTGCGGGCCTCCTCGCTCTTGCCGGCCTTGAAGGCGGCCAGCCCCAAGAGCTCGCGCGCGCTGTAGCGCCAGGGGCTCTCGTCACCGATGAGAGGGTTGAGCCGATTCTGCATCTCAGTAAAGTCCGCCTTCCCCAGCCGCAGAGACGCCGCCTGAAGGGCTGCGAACTGGCTCAGCAGCGGGTCCGCGCTCGAGTTGTCGGCGAGCTTCTGATAGGCGGCGAGAGCTTCGTCGGTCTTGCCCTCCTTGATGAGCGCACCGGCGAGCTGAAGCTCCGCCAGGGACTTGTATCCAGAGCTGGCCTCGGAGGCGATGGTCTCGAACTCTTTGGCAGCGCTGCCTTCCTTGCCGTCCTGGGCAAGGTTGATCGCGTCCTGATAGCGCCGGCCCATCTCCTGGGCGGCAGCGAGCCGGCTGCTCTCCATATATTTGTAGCCGCCGACGCCAACGACGATCAGCACGGCGACCGCAATGATGTAGGTGCCGTACTCTTTCCAGATCTTCTCGATGCGCTCGCGCCGCAGCTCCTCCTCGAGCTCGCGCATGAAGCCGTCTTCTTGGTTCGCCATCCCGGACCCCAGCCCCTTAGAATTCGTTTTTTATCAGAGGCCCATGTGCGGGCATCTGGAACCCCGCATAAATAGCCGACCGCTTCCCCAGCGCAAGTGATTGATCAGTAAGCTTCTATCGAGGCGCGTTCAGGGCAGGACTTAACCCTTGCTGCTCAAGGTTTTCGGCTTTTTCGTGGCCCTGACCTGGGAGGGGCTCACGCGGGAGCGCTCGCGCGGCGGCTGCGCCTGCATCGAATAGGTATGGTCCGGCGTCGGAAAGGCACGTCCACGCACGGCCTCGGCGTAGTCCTTGATCGCGTCCTCGATGGCCTCGCCGACCTTGCCGAACTTCTTGACGAAGCGGGGCACCTGCGGGCTCAGCCCCAGCATGTCCTCCATGACAAGGATCTGCCCGTCGCAGGATTCGGAGGCGCCGATGCCGATGGTCGGGATAGCGATCGCCTCGGTGATGCGCGCTGCCAGTGGCTGGGTGATCGCTTCCAGCACCACCCCAAACGCTCCCGCGTCGGCTACCTGCTTGGCGTCCTCCTCGATGGCCGCCCACTGCTCCTTGGTTCGGCCCTGGGCCTTGAAGCCACCGATCACGTTAACCGACTGCGGCGTCAAGCCGATGTGCGCCATCACGGGGATGCCACGCTCGACCAGATAGCGGATGGTCTCGGCCATGCGGCGGCCACCTTCGATCTTCACCGCGCCGCAGTCCGTCTCCTTCATGATGCGTGCTGCATTGCGGAAAGCCATCGAGGGGCTCTCCTCGTAGGAGCCGAACGGCATGTCGACGACGACGAGCGCGCGCTTGGCGCCGCGCACCACGGCGCGGCCATGCGTGATCATCAGCTCCAGCGGCACCGGCACCGTCGTCTCGAAGCCGTGCATCACCATGCCGAGGCTGTCGCCCACGAGCAGGAAGTCGCAATAGCGGTCGGCGATCGCGGCAGTGTGCGCGTGATACGCCGTCAGCGCCACAATTGGCCCCTGCCCTTTCATGGCAGTGATGTCGGGCGCCAGCAGGCGCTTGCGCGAGTTGTGAACCGACATGGTGAACGACCACCTTTGCTGAATTTTTGTGCGACCGTAACCCTAGTGGGAAATGCCCGAAATCGCCATTAGGCGAATTGCCTGCTGCTCAACGGCATCAAAGGGGGCAAAAGTTGCAGACGGGACGTGTCAAGACCTTCTGCTAACGAAGATTTAGCGTTAAACAGCAATATATATCTTACTTCTTCCTCAGAGACCCTCTCAACGTGAACGGGTGCTGTTTTGCGCGCATTTTTTCCCACGAAAAGCTCCCTGAGCATCTCCGGAGCCGCTCCCCTTCTGGCGAGCACCATCATTGCAGCTCTTGTACTTGGGGCGAGTGCCGGTAGCGCACAAGCACAGCTCTTCCCGTGGGGGGGCTGGGGCAACTCGACCTGGCAGCAGAAGCCGCGCGTCAAGCGGCGCAATCCCGGCCACTTCGTCGAGCCCAAGGTCGTCCACGACAAGTACCCGATCCCAGAGACGTCCGGCGGTCCTCTCCTGCTCGTGGTCTCGCTCCCGGATCAGAAGGTCACCGTCTATGACGGCACCAAGGAGGTGATCACCGCGCCGATCTCGAGCGGCATGCGCGGTCATGCGACGCCCACCGGCATCTTCTCGATCCTAGAGAAGAACCGCTACCACTACTCCAATCTCTATGGCGGCGCGCCGATGCCGTTCATGCAGCGCATCACCAATTCCGGCGTTGCGCTGCACGCAGGCAACCTGCCCGGCTATCCGGCCTCGCACGGCTGCATCCGCCTGCCCTACAGTTTTGCGCGCAACCTGTTCGGCGTCACCCAAGTCGGTGCGCGCGTGATCGTCACCGATCACGACGTGAAGCCGGTCGAGATCGCAAGCCCGCTTCTCATTTCGCCGCTGCCGCCGGAGAACCTGGCGCAGAAGGCTTCGGCCGAGACGCTGCCGAAGGCCGAGCCCGTCTCTGGCACCAAGGAAGAGTTCGACGCGATCATCGCCGGCATCCGGCCTGAGAACTCCGAGCCGGCGGCAGAGACCGCCAACGTGCGCACGCGCGAAAAGGCGGCTGCAGAGCGTGCACAAAAAGAAGAGATGCTCGCCAAGGCGATCAGTGATGCCGAGGATGCCCAGAAGGCGGCCATCGAGCACGCCAAATCCACAGCGCAAGCCGTGCGGGATGCCGACAAGGCGCTGAGCGATGCCCGCAAGGAGCACCGCCAGCTCGCTCGCGACGCCAGCAAGGCCAAGTACGTCGCCGACAAGGCACACAAGAAGTTCGCAGCCCTGACGCGCAAGCTGGCTGCCGTGAAGGTCAAGGAGCTGAGCGGCGAGCAGCTCGACGAGAAGGCCGAGCTGGAGCTCGACGAGGAGAAGAAGGTTCTCGACCTCGTTGACGAGGCCGCAAAGGCGAAGGCCACGGCCGACGCTCAGGCCACAGCGGTCGAGGCCGCCGTCGAGGCGCTCAAGGCCGCCAAGCAGGCCCGCACCGACGCCAACAACGCCATCAAGACCGCCAAGCAGGCCGTCGTCGATGCCAAGAAGGCGCTCGCCGCCGCTAAGGTCATCGACGAGCGGCGCGACTATCCGGTCTCGATCTTCGTCAGCCGCAAGAGCGGACGCCTCGTCGCTAAGCTGGGCTTCATCGAGGTCATGGACGTCCCGGTCCAGTTCAAGGATCCCGACGAGCCGATCGGCACACACATCTTCACGGCAACCGACTACACCGACGGCGAGAAGGATCTGCACTGGACGGTCGCCACGGTGCGTCCTTCCACCAGCGAGCGCCCGCCGCGCCGCCGTCGGCGCCATCGCGAGGACGAAGAATTCGTCGAGCATTCGAATGGCACGGTCGAGCCGCAGGAAGCTCTCGCTCGCATCGAGATCCCCGACGCTGCGCGTCAGCAGCTCGCCGAGCTGATCAAGCCGCGCTCCTCGATGATCATCAGCGACTACGGCCTGAGCCGCGAGACGAGCGAGCGGACGGAGTTCATCGTCGAGCCCTGGCGCGTGCGCGGCTATAACTGAGCCTTAGGAGTGCTCCAGCGCTCCTATCCCGGCAACCTGATCTTGCGCTCCGGCGGCGCGTGGAGGACCTCCACTGCGTCGCCGAGTGCTATCTGGCCCGGCTCCAGCACCCGGCAGGTGATGCCGCCGCGCCAGTCGGGATAGAGAGCGCGCTTGAGCCCGGCAAACGTTTCGTCCATGCGCGCGCACGGCACAGTCGGGAACGTCACCTCGATCACCGCCGAACCGATGCGCACCGTACCGCCGACGGCGCGCGGCAGCTCCACGCCCTCGACCAGCAGATTGGCGCGACGCGCGGTCCAGTCGAGGTCCGCTGCCTCCGGCCCCAGCTCGCCGAGGGCCGCCTCCCATGCCTCCCGCGCCAAGACGGTGACGGCGCGACGGGGATACTTTGCCCCCTTGTAGTCGCCCGCCACGCCGAGCTCCGGCGACAGCGCTGCCCTATCGAGCAGCTCGACCGGCGCCCGGTAGGCCGCCTTGCGCGCAATGCCGATCAGCCGGCCCACGCGTCGTGCTATCCCAGCGGCGATACGCCGATCACGTACTGGTGCGCCCAGAGCAGGATCACGGCATAGAAGACGCACCCCAGCACCACGACGATCACATCGTTGATCCATGGCCCGGTCCTGTCGCCGAGCGGTCCGGGCGCATGCCGGCGCTTCACCGAGATGCGGTCGTAGACGCCGAAGGCGAGGAAGCTGCCGAACAGGACCAGCGCGGCCAGATCGCCGTTCGCCAGCAAGTGCGCGAGCGCCCAGATCTTCAGGGCCACCAGCATCGGGTGCTTCAGTATGGTGTGGATGCGCGAGGGGATGTAGGCCGCGACTAGCGCGATCATCGACGGCAGCATCAGCGCGACGGCGATGTGACGGGCCCAGACGGGCGGATACCAAAGCTGCGGGTTCTTGCCCGGGTGCAATTGCAGCTTCCAGAAGCCCAGGACGATCAGAACCAGTCCGATCAGCGACAGAATCGAAAAGATCGCGCGGTAGCCCAAAACGCCGAAGCGGGCCGTCAGCCCGTCACGCAACTCCGCATTCGACGGCACCAAATGGATCGCGAAGAACACGATCAGTCCGATCACCAGAACGAGCATAAGAGGATCTCCCCAACTTCGACCCCGAAACCGGGCGGGCATGCTTTGCCACGCTGCGGCCATGACTATAGGCTTCTTTTAGAATCACGGCTGCGAAGTCGCTAGCCTCCATGAGGCAGCAAGCAACGTGAGTTCGTCCATGCGTCTTCATCCTAGTGATGTGTCGGCTGCTTCCAGTTTAGCCCCTTCCGCGACGATTGCGCGGGTCGGAGTGCTACATGCGGGCGCACCCGTCCGCAGATCCATCTGGCGCTCGGCGCCGCACGGTCCGGTCCGAATCGTTTCTAGTTGCGTCGGTGGCGTTCCGCTCAGCCAAACGGAAACAGCAT
>Ga0209347_1002860_pt1 | contig 21617 bp, 21 predicted proteins | sample AutmiccommuBRH23_FD_187382 | JGI IMG/M metagenome (GOLD analysis project Ga0209347, IMG submission 187382) | Deep subsurface microbial communities from Mt. Terri, Switzerland - Autotrophic microbial communities BRH/23 (SPAdes) (version 2) | ecosystem: Environmental > Aquatic > Deep subsurface >...
GGTCCACCGCGTCTTCTCCAACTTCAAGCGGTGGGCGAAGGGCACCTTCCACGGCCTCCGGAAGCGCCACGTGCAGCGCTACCTCGACGAGTTCGTCTTCCGCTGGAACCGCCGCCGCCACATGCGCCGCGCGTTCGACAGGCTTCTCGGCATCGGCGTCGATCTCGCCCCGGCCACCTATCGCGATTTCGTCGAGCAGCGGCTCTAAACCGCACAATCGGCCGGGCACCCCGCCACCACCGACCAGTCATAGCGTTCGTCCCCCCGCTCACATGCCCAAAGCTTGCTCCGAGAGCCGGTCCGGCAAATCAACATGTAGAGAAACCGGCTTCAGAGGGATAAGCCTTCACCTAGTTTATGACGCCGAAACGTTTACGAGGCTAGTGGTGTTGCGCTACTTGTGCCAACTTGTGATAACCGCGGTCGACCCTCCCGAAGGGGTGCGCCACCAATGCGCTCGACGGGCAGCCCCCCCCAAACGCAAAAAGGCGGGCCACCCGGGCCCGCCCCTGCATCACGATGCGCCCGAACTCAGCCCTGGCGGGCCTTGTAGCGGCGCTGGGTCTTGTTGATCACATACACCCGGCCCTTGCGCCGGACCACGCGGCAATCGCGGTGGCGCGCCTTGAGCGAGCGGAGCGAGTTTCTGACCTTCATCGGCCTCTCCCTTGTCCGGCGCCCTCGCGCCTCTTGATCCGTGCCCCCGACGGGCGGGGGCGGCAATGGTGGGCACGACTGGGATCGAACCAGTGACCCCTACGATGTCAACGTAGTGCTCTACCGCTGAGCTACGCGCCCGAAACCCGTCGGACGGCGGCAGCGGCTGCCGCCGGTCGCCCGGCCGGGGTGCGCGGTCTATAAAAGGAGTCGCCGGCCGGTTCAAGGGGTTTCGGCAAGCCCCGTCGACGCGCTATATCAGGCCGGAAGCGGAGCGAGAATGACCCATCCGGCCTACACCATCAGCCTGCCCGCAAGGCCCTCGACGGCGGTGCTTTTCGCCTCGCCGCATTCGGGGCGCGCGTATCCGGCCGAGTTCGTGCGCCGCGCGGTGCTGGACGAGGCGGCGCTGCGCTCGTCCGAGGATGCGTTCGTGGACCTGTTGTTCGACACCGCGCCCGAGGCCGGCGCGCCGTTTCTGGCCGCGCGCACGCCGCGCGCGTTCGTGGATTTCAACCGCGCCCCGGACGAGCTCGACCCCGCGCTGATCGAGGGGGTGCGCACGCCGCCGACCAATCCGCGGGTGGCCTCGGGGCTGGGGGTGATCCCGCGGGTGGTGGCGGGCGGGCGCGCGATCCGGCACGGGCGGATGCCGCGGGCCGAGGCCGAGGCGCGGCTGGTGGGCCACTGGCGGCCCTACCACGCGGCGCTGGGCGGGCTGATCGCGGCGCAGCGGGCGCGGTTCGGCCGGGCGATCGTGATCGACTGCCACTCGATGCCGCATGAGGCGGTGCCGACAAGCCTGCGCGGGCGCGCGGCGCTGCGCCCCGAGGTGATCCTGGGCGATCGTTTCGGCGCCGCCGCCGCCGCCGCCATCGTCGACCGGGTCGAGGCCGCGTTCCAGGCCGCGGGATTCCGGGTGGCGCGCAACGCGCCGTTCGCGGGGGCCTATGTGACGCAGGCCTACGGCCGCCCGGCGCTGGGCCAGCACGTGGTGCAGGTCGAGATCGACCGCGCGCTCTACATGGACGAGGCCCGCGTGTGCCCCCACGCCGGCTTCAGCGCACTGCGGCAGCGGATCGCCACGGTGGTCGCCGCCATCGCCGAGATCGGCCGCGACGAGGTGCCGCTGGCCGCCGAATAGCGCGGCGCGGCCGGCGGATGGGCACTATGGCCCATCCTGCCCGTGCCCCCGTCGCCGCGCCGCGGCTGGCTTGCCAAGGGTTGGGCGCGCCGTTAGGGTGCGCGCCGATCCGGCCGGGGCGCCGGCCTTGGCCGCCCCTCCGGCGGCCCTCAGGAACCGACAGAAAAGGGACGCCCGATGTTCGCCACCCCCGCCTATGCGCAAGCCGGCGGCGCCGCCAGCGCCTTCACCAGCTTCGTGCCGCTGATCCTGATCTTCGCGATCATGTATTTCCTGCTGATCCGGCCGCAGCAGAAGAAGCTCAAGGACCATCGCGCGATGGTCGCCGCGCTGCGCCGGGGCGACCAGGTGGTGACCCAGGGCGGCATCATCGGCAAGGTCTCGAAGGTCAAGGACGACAACGAGATCGAGGTCGAGATCGCGGAAGGCGTGCGGGTGCGGATGGTCAAGTCGACCGTCGCGCAGGTGCTGAGCAAGACCGAGCCGGCCGCCTCCTGACGGGCGCCACAGCGCGGGGCCGCCGCCCGGCGGGCCCCGGGAACCGGGCCAGGAGGCAGGCCGAGACATGCTGCAGATCGCACTCTGGAAACGCACCCTGATCTGGGGGACGGTGATCGTCCTGCTGTCGTTCGCGATGCCGAACCTGTTCTACGCGCGGGTCGAGCGCCACAACGACGCCGCCGCCAGGATCGAGGCGGGGCAGGCCACGCCGGAAGACCACGCCGCGCTGGCCGCGTGGCCCGGGTGGCTGCCCTCGACGCTGGTCAACCTTGGCCTCGACCTGCGCGGCGGCGCGCATCTGCTGGCCGAGGTTGCGGTTCAGGATGTCTACGCCGACCGCATGGATGCGCTCTGGCCCGACGTGCGCGACGCGCTGCGCGAAGAGCGGGCGGTCGTCGGCGCCGTGCGCCGGGTCGACGCGCCGGCGGGCGAGTTGCGGGTGCGCATCGGCGAGCCGGCGGGCATGGCCCGCGCGCTCGAGGTGGTGCGGGCGCTGGCGCAACCCACCGTCGGCTTCACCGGCATCGGCACCTCGGACATCGAGGTGAGCGGCAGCGGCGACCTCATCACCATTCAATTGAGCGAGGCCGAAAAGGCCGCCACCGACGATCGCACCATGCGCCAGGCGCTGGAGATCGTGCGCCGCCGTATCGACGAGGTCGGCACCCGCGAGCCCACGATCATGCGCCAGGGCGACGACCGGATCCTGATCCAGGTGCCCGGCATCGGCTCGGCCGACGAGTTGAAGGCGCTGATCGGCACCACGGCGCGGCTGACGTTCAACCCGGTGCTCTCGACCCTCTCCTCGGGCGAGGGCACCCCCGGCATCGGCGAGGCGATCTATCCCTCGATGAACGAGCCCGGGGTCTTCTACCTCGTCGAGACGACGCCGGTGGTTTCGGGCGAGGATCTGGTGGATGCGCAACCCTCGTTCGACCAGAACGGCCGCCCCGCGGTCAACTTCCGCTTCAACCCCTCGGGCGGGCGGCGGTTCGGCGATTATACCGCCCAGAACATCGGCCAGCCCTTCGCCATCGTGCTGGATGAAGAGGTGATCTCGGCGCCGGTGATCCAGAGCCACATTCCCGGCGGCTCGGGCATCATCACCGGCAATTTCACCATCGAGGAAAGCACGCAACTGGCCGTCCTGCTGCGCGCCGGCGCGCTGCCGGCCGAGATGACCTTCCTCGAGGAACGCACCATCGGCCCGGAACTGGGCGCCGACAGCATCGAGGCCGGGCGCGTCGCCTCGGCCGTCGCCTTCGTGCTGGTGCTGGTGTTCATGGCCGCCACCTACGGCTGGTTCGGAATGATCGCCAATCTCGCACTGATCATCAACGTCGGGCTGATCTTCGGGCTGCTGTCGATCATCGGCGCCACGCTGACGCTGCCCGGCATCGCCGGCATCGTGCTGACGATCGGCATGGCGGTGGACGCCAACGTGCTGGTCTTCGAGCGTATCCGCGAGGAACTGCGCACCTCGCGCGGGCCGGCGCGGGCGATCGAGCTGGGCTACGAAAAGGCACTGTCGGCGATCCTCGATGCCAACATCACCACCTTCATCACCGCCGTGATCCTGTTCGCGATGGGCGCGGGCCCGGTGCGCGGCTTTGCCGTGACGCTGGGCTTCGGGATCCTCACCTCGGTCTTCACCGCGTATTTCGTCACGCGGCTGATCGTGGTGATGTGGTTCGAGCGCCGCCGCCCGCGCACCATCACGGTCTGAGGTTCCCAGATGCGCCTGAAACTCGTCCCCGACAACACCAACTGGAACTTCTTCCGGTACTGGCGCGCCACCTTCGGCGCCTCGGCGCTGGCGGTGCTGGCCGCGGTGGTGGTGTTCGCCACCGTCGGACTGAACTTCGGCATCGATTTCCGCGGCGGCACCACGATCCGCACCGAGGCGACGCAGCCGGTCGACGTGGGCGCCTACCGCGACGCGATCGCGCCGCTGGGGCTGGGCGATGTCGCGATCTCGGAGGTGTTCGACCCGAATTTCGGGCCCGACCGCCACGTCGCGCAGGTGCGCATCCAGGCGCAGGACGACGAAGAGGCGATCACCCCCGAAACCGTCGCCGCGGTCGAGGCGGCGTTGCACGAAGTCGATCCCACGATCACCTTCCCCTCGGTCGAGTCGGTGGGGCCCAAGGTTTCGGGCGAACTGGTGCAGACCGCGATCCTGGCGGTGGTGCTCGCCAACGCGGCGGTGATGATCTACATCTGGCTGCGGTTCGAATGGCAGTTCGCGGTGGGCGCGGTGGCGGCGCTGATCCACGACGTGCTGCTGACCATCGGCATCTTCTCGATCCTGCAGATCCGGTTCGACCTGGCGATCATCGCGGCACTGCTGACCATCGTCGGCTATTCGCTGAACGACACGGTGATCATCTTCGACCGGGTGCGCGAGAACCTGATCAAGTTCAAGAAGACCACGCTGGTCGACGTGATCAACCTGTCGATCAACGAAACCATGAGCCGCACCGTGATGACCTCGGGCACCACGCTGCTGGCGCTGATCGCGCTGTTCGTGCTGGGCGGCGACGTGATCCGCAACTTCGTATTCGCGATGATCTGGGGGGTGGTGATAGGCACCTATTCCACCGTCTTCGTGGCCTCGGTGATCCTGCTGCGGCTGGGCGTCAAGCGCGACTGGTCCAAACCCGAGCCCGAGGCCGGCCCCGGCGGCACCCGCTTCGGCCCCGCCGCCGACGGCTGAGCGATGGACCTGCGCGCGCTGGCCGAGGGCCTTGGCGGCGGGATCGGTTCGGGCGCGGTGCTGACGCTGGCCGGGGCGGCGCTGCTTGCCGGCGCGGTGCGCGGGTTTTCCGGCTTCGGTTCGGCGCTGGTGTTCATGCCGGTGGCGGCGGCGGCGGTGTCGCCGCTGTGGGCGATCACGATGATGACCACGATGGACCTGGTGGGCCCGCTGCCGGCGCTGCGCCGGGCGTGGCCCGCAGCGGCGCCGCGGCGGCTGGCGCCGATGGTCGCGGCGATGGTCGCGGGGCTGGTGCCGGGGCTGTGGCTGCTGGTGCGGGTGCCGCCCGAGGCGGTGCGCTGGGCGATCTCGGGGCTGGCGCTGGCGCTGGTGGTGCCGCTGGCCGCGGGCTGGCGGCTGCGCGGTGCGCAGGGCACCGGGCCGGCGGTGGCGGTGGGCGGCGTGTCAGGGCTGCTGGCGGGCACTACCGGCCTCGCCGGGCCGCCCGCGATCCTGTATTTTCTCGCCAGCCCGTTGCCGGTGGCGCAGGTGCGCGCGAACCTGCTGTTCTACCTGCTCGCGGTCGACTGCGCGATGCTGGCGGCTCTGGCGGCGGGCGGGCGGTTGGCGGGCACGGCGGTGGTGCTGGGCGCGGTGCTGGTGATACCGTTCGCGCTGGGCGCCTGGGCCGGGGCGGCGGCGTTCCGGCCGGGCCACGAGCGCGCGTGGCGGGCGCTGGCCTACGGCTTGATCGCGGCCTCGGCGCTGGCCGGGCTGCCGCTGTGGCGATGATGGAGGGCACATGCGACTGAGCGAGGCCGAGTTTTCCGGGGGGCTACCGGTGGACGGCTACGGGCCGGGGTTTTTCCGCATCGGCGGGCAGGTGCATCGCGGCGCGGTGCTGATCGGCCCCGAGCGGGTGCAGGCATGGGGCGGGGTGGATGACCTGGCGCCGCTGCTGGCGCTGGCCGACGCGGTGGACGTGTTGTTCTTGGGCCTCGGCGAAACGATGGTGCTGCCACCGGCGGGCCTGCGCGGGGCGATCGAGGGCGCGGGGATCGGGCTCGAACCGATGGCGAGCCTCGCGGCCGCGCGCAGCTACAACGTGGCCCTGTCCGAGGGGCGGCGGGTGGCGGTGGCGCTGCTGCCGGTGGGGGCGGCACGATGAGCGCGCGCGGCCCCGCCCCGGCCGTGCAGGAAGGGGCGCTGCCCCTCTTGGCCTTCGGCCAATTCACCCCGGAGTATTTCTCCCAAGGTGAATGGGACAAGTGCGTGCTTCACCTTGGTCCAAATACTCGAATCCGGCCTCTCCGCGGGCGCGGACGGTGCCGGGCGGGTGCGCATGTGGGGAAGGGGCGGCGATGAGCAATCCTTTGTGGCAAGCGCTGTTCGCGCCGCTGGCGGGGCGCGCGGCGGCATTCGTGATCCTGCCCGACGGGGCCGGGATCAGCGGTGCGGCGTTCCATGACATGGCCTTGCGGCAGGCGGCGGTGCTGGCCGCCGCCGGCGTCGGGCCCGGCGACCGGGTGCTGGTGCAGGCGGCCAAGTCGGTCGAGGCGCTGGCGCTGTGGCCGGCGGCGGTGCATCTGGGCGCGGTGTTCCTGCCGCTCAACCCCGCCTATACCGCCGCCGAGGCCGCGCATTTCGTGGCCGACGCGGCGCCGCGTGCGATCGTGGCCGATCCGGCCCTTGCCGACGGGCTGGGCGCGCTGGCGCCCGGGGCGGCGCTGTTCACGCTCGACGCCGGGGGCGGCGGCACGCTGGCCGCCGCCGCCACCGCCGCGGGCGTGGCCGAGGCCGGCGCCCCGGCCGCGCGGGCGCCGGGTGACCTGGCGGCGCTGCTCTACACCTCGGGGACCACCGGGCGCTCCAAGGGCGCGATGATGACGCACGAGAACCTTCTGTCCAACGCCCGGGTGCTGGCCGACCTTTGGGGCTTTTCCGCCCGTGACGTGCTTGTCCACGCGCTGCCGATCTTCCACACTCACGGTCTGTTCGTGGCCACCAACATCGTCGCCCTGACCGGGGGCGCGATGCTGTGGCTGCCCGGCTTCGACGCGGAGGCGGTGTTGCGGGCGATGCCGCGGGCGACCGCGATGATGGGGGTGCCGACGTTCTACACCCGCCTGCTTGCCCATCCCGGGCTGACCCGCGAGGCGGTCGCGCACATGCGCCTGTTCATCTCGGGCTCGGCGCCGCTGCTGGAAGAGACCCACCGCGCCTTCGCCGCGCGCACCGGGCACGCCATCGTCGAGCGCTACGGCATGACCGAGACCGGCATGAACACCTCGAACCCGCTCGACGGCCCGCGCAAGCCCGGCACCGTCGGGCTGCCGCTTCCCGGTGTCTCGGTGCGGGTGGTCGAGCCCGCGACCGGCGCGGTGCTGGCCCCGGGCGAGATCGGGCTGGTCGAGGTCAAGGGCCCCAACGTCTTCGCCGGCTACTGGAACCTGCCCGACAAGACCGCCGAAGAGATGCGCCCCGACGGCTTCTTCGTCACCGGCGACCTGGGGGTGTTCGACGCCGACGGCTACCTGTCCATCGTCGGGCGGCAGAAGGACCTGATCATCACCGGCGGGCTCAACGTCTATCCGCGCGAGGTCGAGATGGCGCTGGATGATCTGGACGGCGTGGCCGAAAGCGCGGTGATCGGCGTGCCCCATCCCGATTTCGGCGAGGCGGTGGTGGCGGTGGTGGTGCCCGCACCCGGCGCGGCGCCCGACCCGGAGGCGCTGCGGGCGGCGCTCGGGGCGCGGCTGGCGCGGTTCAAGCAGCCCAAGGCGGTGCTGCTGACCGAGGCATTGCCGCGCAACGCGATGGGCAAGGTGCAGAAGGCGGCGCTGCGGGCACGTAACGCCGGTCTTTTCGCGCCATAGCGCGGATGGGGCCGGGCTGGCCGGGTTCACCCTTGACGCCCCAGCAAAACCCCCCTATTGGCGGGCCTCTCGCAAGAGAATCGCCTTGACGAATCGTCGCGCCCATGGTGCGGCCCGAGGCGACGAGCCGGCCTGGCAGAGCGATCCGCGCGGGCCTGTTGTGAAAAAAGGTTCCGGCATTACGGAACCGCAACGCAAGGATACCAGCGTGGCACGAATTGCTGGCGTGAACATCCCCACCGGGAAACGCGTCCCCATCGCCCTGACCTACATCCACGGCATCGGCCAGGCCGCCGCCCGCAGCATCTGCGAGGCGGTGAATGTCGACCTCGCGCGCCGGGTCAACGAACTGTCCGACGCCGAGGTGCTTGCCATCCGCGAGCATATCGACGCCAACTTCACCGTCGAGGGCGATCTGCGCCGCGAGGTGCAGATGAACGTCAAGCGGCTGATGGACCTCGGCTGCTACCGCGGCCTGCGGCACCGCCGCAACCTGCCGGTGCGCGGCCAGCGCACCCATACCAACGCCCGCACCCGCAAGGGCCCGGCGAAACCCATCGCCGGCAAGAAGAAATAGGGGGCAGGAACATGGCTCGCGACAAGACCCGCATCAAGCGCAAGGAACGCAAGAACATCGCCGCCGGTGTGGCGCATGTGAACTCGTCCTTCAACAACACCAGAATCCTGATCTCGGACGTCCAGGGCAATGCCATCGCGTGGTCGTCGGCCGGCACCATGGGCTTCAAGGGGTCGCGCAAGTCGACGCCCTACGCCGCCCAGCTTGCCGCCGAGGACGCCGGCCGCAAGGCGCAGGAGCACGGCGTGCGCACCATCGAGGTCGAGGTGCAGGGGCCGGGCTCGGGCCGCGAAAGCGCGCTTCGCGCGCTGGCCGCGGTGGGCTTCACCATCACCTCGATCCGCGACGTCACGCCGATTGCGCACAACGGCTGCCGGCCGCCCAAGCGTCGCCGGGTCTGACGGGGATTGCAGGACGCGGGTTGCGGGGTATCCCCCCCGTGACCCGCGCGCGTCGTTTTACCTCGGGCGTTCCCCGCTTTTCGGACATGGGCGGGGGGCAGGAATGGAGGCACAGGACATGATCCACAAGAACTGGCAGGAACTGATCAAGCCGACGCAGCTTGTCGTCCGGCCCGGTGCCGATCCGGCCCGCACCGCCACCGTGATCGCCGAACCGCTCGAACGCGGCTTCGGGCTGACCCTGGGCAACGCGCTGCGCCGGGTGCTGATGTCGTCGCTGCAGGGCGGCGCGATCACCGCGATCCAGATCGACAACGTGCTGCACGAATTCTCGTCGGTGCCCGGGGTGCGCGAGGATGTCACCGACATCGTGCTGAACCTCAAGGGGGTCGCGATCCGGATGGATGTCGAGGGGCCGAAGCGGCTGTCGATCTCGGCCAAGGGGCCGGGGATCGTGCGCGCGGCCGATATCGCGGAATCCAACGGTATCGAGGTGCTCAACAAGGATCACATCATCTGCCACCTCGACGACGGGGCGGATTTCTTCGTGGAACTGACGGTCAACACCGGCAAGGGCTATGTCTCGGCCGACAAGAACCGCCCCGAGGATGCGCCGATCGGCCTGATCCCGATCGACGCGATCTATTCGCCGGTGCGCAAGGTCAGCTACGAGGTGCAGCCCACCCGCGAGGGCCAGGTGCTCGACTACGACAAGCTGACGATGAAGATCGAGACCAACGGCGGGCTTACCCCCGAGGACGCGGTGGCCTATGCCGCGCGCATCCTGCAAGACCAGCTTTCGGTGTTCGTCAACTTCGAGGAACCGGAATCGGCCGGCGCGGCGCAGGACGACGACGGGCTCGAGTTCAACCCGCTGCTGCTCAAGAAGGTCGACGAGCTGGAGCTTTCGGTGCGTTCGGCCAACTGCCTCAAGAACGACAACATCGTCTACATCGGCGACCTGATCCAGAAGACCGAAGCCGAGATGCTGCGCACCCCGAACTTCGGGCGCAAGTCGCTCAACGAGATCAAGGAAGTGCTGTCGGGGATGGGCCTGCACCTTGGCATGGAGGTCGAGAACTGGCCGCCCGACAACATCGAGGATCTGGCCAAACGCTTCGAGGACCAGTTCTGAAACATGCCTGACGCGCACAAGCGGGGGGGCGGGCGGGCATTGCCCGCCCCGTCGCGTTTGCGGGGCGGCGGAGATGAATGTGTGACACGATGATCATCGCCCCCGACTGGATCTGGCTGCACATTCCCAAGACCGGCGGCACCACCACCGAGCACCTGTTGCGACAGGCGTTCGGGCACGATCCGGCGGTGCGCTTCGACGCCGTGGGCCCCGGCAACCCGGTGATCTGGCACCACGATCTCGAACAGCGGCACGCCTCTGACCCGGCCTTCGCGCCCGGCGGACGGCGGGTGGTGGGCAATATCCGCCGCCTGCCCCACTGGCTGCTGTCGCGCATCCATTTCGAGGTCGGGCGGTTCGGCAACAAGGCGATGGTGTCGCGCCGACGGGTGCTCGAAGGGTGTTTCCGCGACGTGCCGCGGCAGGGCGGGATGCCGGGCCCGGTGCGCTCGGCCGACGCGACGATCGCGCCCTTCGCGCGCGCGGTCACCGAATGGGTGCGCGCCGAGCATCTGATCGAGGATCTGTCGCGGGTGTTTCGCGCGGATCTGCAGGCGGTGCCGCGCGACACCGCGCTCAACCGCGGCGCCATCGCCTACATCCGCGAGCTTTCGTTCTGGTTCACCCCCGGGGAACTGGCGGGGATCTACGCGCGCAACCCGGTCTGGGCAGGGATCGAGCGCGCCGTCTACGGGGATGTCCTGCAGCTCTGAGCGGCGGGCGGCGAGGCTTTACAATTCGCCGGCCCGGACCTAGAGACGCGGCACGAAACGGAATCGCCGGCCCGCAGGATGGGCGCTTGCCGATCCTGCGCGACCACCCGGGCAATCGTGCCCCAACGACGCCGTCCGCAACGCACGGGCGGCAACACAAAGCACAAACGACCAGGAGAAGAATCATGCGTCACGCCCGCGGCTATCGCCGCCTCAACCGCACCCACGAACACCGCAAGGCGCTGTTCGCCAACATGGCCGGCTCGCTCATCGAGCACGAGCAGATCAAGACGACGCTGCCCAAGGCCAAGGAATTGCGCTCGATCGTCGAGAAGCTGATCACGCTGGGCAAGCGCGGCGACCTGCACGCCCGCCGCCAGGCGGCCGCGGCGCTCAAGCAGGATGGCCATGTGGCCAAGCTGTTCGAGGTTCTCGGGCCCCGCTATGCCGAGCGCCAGGGCGGCTATACCCGCGTGCTGAAGGCCGGGTTCCGCTATGGCGACATGGCGCCGATGGCGATCATCGAGCTGGTCGACCGCGATCCCGCCGCCAAGGGCGCCGCCGACCGCGAGCGCCTCGAGGCCGAGGAAGCCGCCGAGGATTGATCGGCGCGCAGGACCGCAATTTTCAGGGCCCCCGCTGCGGCGGGGGTTCTTTCGTTTCCGGGGCGGTGCCGGTGGCGCGCGGCGCAAGGGCGTATTTGGACCAAGATGAAACCGGGGCGGCAGGTTTGCGGCGCGGTGCCTGTGGCGCGGGCGGTTTCGAGTATTTGGGCCAAGGTGAAGTTCAGTCGTCCAGCAGCCGGCGATAGAGCGCGGTGATCGCGGCGGCCTCGTCCTCGAGGCGGAAACGGGTGCGGGCGTGGGCACGGGCGGCGGATGCCATTTCGGCAAGGCGGTCCGGGTCGGCCAGCAGGGCGCGGACGGCATCGGCCATGGCGGCGGCGTCGCCGGCGGGCACGATGCGGCCGGTTTCGCCTTCGGCCACCAGTTCGGGAAAGGCGCCGACGTCGGTGGCGATCACCGGCACGGCACAGGCCATCGCCTCGAGCGGGGTCAGGCCGAAGCCCTCCCAGCGTTGCGGGGCGATGTAGAGGTCGAGCGCGGCATAATATTCGGGCATCCGGTCGACCGTGACTTCGGGGTGAAACACGATGCGGTCGGCAAGGCCCGCCGCCGCCACCCGCGCGCGCAGGGTGTCCAGGAAGGCGCCGTGCCCCTCGGTCGCGCGGCCCATGACCAGGGCGGCGGTGTCGGGCAGCGCGGGCAGCGCCGCGATCATCGCGTCGACGAAAACGTCGGTGCCCTTCTGCGCGCGGATGCGGCCGTAGCAGCCCACGAGGCGGCCCGCTGCCGGCAACCCGAGGCGCGCGCGCAGGGCGGCGCGGTCGGGGGCGGGGGCGAAGCTGTCGGTGTCGATGCCGTGCAGGATGACGGTGGCCGGGCGTTCGAGATAGGCGGCGGTGCGGGCCGAGGTGGCGATGACGGCGTCCATGTGCCCGATCAGCCATTTCGTGTAGGCCGAGTGGCGGCGTTGCGAGGCCGAGGTGAACACCAGTTTCAACCGCTTGCGCAGCAGGTGGCGCAGCGCGAGGCCCAGCAGCATCTCGGTGTTGCGCCGCGCGTGCCAGACCCGCGGTATGCGCCGGTCGAGCAGCGCCACCCGCCACAGCGGCAGGTGCGGCACCCCCGCCGGCAGGCCGGGGCCGGTGGCGACGATGGCGATCTCGCGCGCCTGGAGCGGCACGAGGCGGGCGATGGTCGCCGTCACCCCCGACAGGCGGCGCTTGAGGTTCGGAGCGATCACGCGCGGGCCGCTCATGGTGCGGGGGCCCCGGCGTCGGAGGCGGGCAGGCGGGCGAGGATCGCCGCGCGCGCGGCCGTGGTGGCGCCGCTGTCGGCGGTGGCCACGGCGCGGGCGGCATCACGCGTCGGGGCGGGATTGTCGAGCAGGGTAGCTATGGCGGCGGCCAGCGCGTCGGCGTTCGGCGCGCACAGCGCCCCGCCGGCGGCCTCGAGGCGGGCGAAGATCTCGGCGAAATTGCCGGTGTGCGGCCCGGTGACGATGGTCGCGCCCAGCGCTGCCGGCTCGTAGGGGTTGTGGCCGCCCACCGGCACCAGCGATCCGCCGACGAACGCCACCGGCGCCAGCCGATACCACAGCCCCATCTCGCCCAGCGTGTCGGCAAGGTAGGCGGGCGCGTCGGGGGCGGGCAACGCGCCGGTGCTGCGGCGGGGCGCGGCAAGCCCGGCGGCGGCGAGAATGGCCGCGACCTCGGGGGCGCGGTCGGGGTGGCGGGGGGCGAGGATCAGCAACAGATCGGGGCGCGCGCGCAACAGGAAGGCGTGGGCTTCGGCGACGATTTCCTCCTCGCCCGGGTGGGTCGAGGCGGCCAGCCACACCGGGCGCGCCCCGATCGAGGTGCGCAGGGCGGCCAGCGCGCCGGGCTCGGCCGGGGGCGGCGCCGCCCCTTCCTTGAGCGAGCCGGCGACGGCGATGCGCGCGGGATCGGGGGCGTGGCGCGCCAGCAGTTCGGCCGTGGCGGCATCCTGCGCCTGCACCGCCTCGAAGCGCGCCAGCATCCCGGCCAGCATCCGCGGCGCGCGCCGCCAGCGCGCGGCCGAGGCCGCCGACATCCGCGCGTTGACCAGCAGCATCGGGATCGCGCGGGCATGGGTGGCCGTGACCAGCCGCGGCCAAAGCTCGCTTTCGGTCCAGACCGCGACATCGGGGCGCCAGTGGTTCAGGAACCGGCGCACCGGGCCGGGGGTGTCGAGCGGCACGAAGGCGTGGCGCGCGCGGGGCGGCAGGCGGGTGGCCAGCAGGTCGGCCGAGGTGCGGGTGCCGCTGGTCACCAGCGCATGGGCGTCGGGGCGGGCATCGAGCACCGCGGCCACCAGTGGCAGCAGCGACAGGCTTTCGCCGACCGAGGCGGCGTGGAACCACACCAGCGGGCCGTCGGGGCGGGGCCTCGTCGGGTGGCCGAGGCGTTCGGGCAGGCGCGCGGCGTCTTCCTTGCCGCGCGCAAGGCGGCGTCGCAGCAGCACGGGCGCGAGCGGCGAAAGCGCGGCGGTCAGCGCCAGATAGGTGCCGAGGGCGAACGAGACTGGCGGCGGGGAAAGGGGTGGCACGGGCTTCCGGTTCCGGTCGGGTCGGGGCCGTGCATAGCCGCTCGGGCGCGAGGCGGCAATCGCTGGATGGGAGCGCGCCGTGCGGGCGCTGGGGCCGGGGCGGCGAACCGCCCCGGCCGCGCGTGGCTCAGGCCAGCGCGAGATTGGTCGCCGACTGGCGGCCGTCGCGGCTGGTTTCGAGGTCGAAGGTCACCTTCTGGCCGTCATCGAGGCCGCGCAGGCCGGCGCGCTCGACCGCCGAGATGTGGACGAACACGTCCTTGCTGCCGCCGTCGGGCTGGATGAAGCCGAAGCCTTTGGTGGCGTTGAACCATTTCACGGTGCCAGTGGCCATCGTGAGATCTCCTGTCATGTTTGCCGTCCGCGGAGGTGCGACGGCTCGGCTCGGTCAGTCACATCGAAAACTGCGGCCGGATGACGGAGACAGCGGGTCGATATAGAAAGCTTCGCGGCTGGATATATGAGCGATCGGCGCATGAAATGCAAGGCCCGGCCGCATCGGTCCGTCGCGCCGGTCAGTCGGGCGAGGCGTTGGCGGCAGGCCCCGCGGGCGGCGGGAATGCGGCATTGGCCGATGGCAGCAGCGCCAGCATCACCACGGCCAGCGCCAGCCCGAGGATCAGGCACAGCCTGCCCTGCGACAGGCCGCGCCGGCGTGGGGGAATATCGAACGAGAGCGACATGAAGGCAGTTCTACGCCACAACTGGACAAATTGAATGGACGCGGCGCCGGCGCGGCGGCAAAACTGCGTTTCCCCCACGGAAACGAAACCGCCTTATACACGCCATGGTTGCGCCACGCACATCGGGGGCCGTCATGCCACCAGCGCCTCGGCCGCGCGCAGGTCGACCGAGACAAGCTGGCTGACCCCCTGTTCGGCCATGGTCACGCCGAACAGCCGGTCCATCCGCGCCATCGTCACCGCGTGGTGGGTGATGATCAGGAAGCGGGTTTCGGTCTGGCGCGTCATCTCGTCCAGCAGGTCGCAGAATCGGGCGACGTTGGCATCGTCGAGCGGCGCGTCGACCTCGTCGAGCACGCAGATCGGGGCGGGGTTGGTCAGGAACACCGCGAAGATCAGCGCCAGCGCGGTCAGCGTCTGCTCGCCCCCCGACAGCAGCGACAGGGTGGAAAGCTTCTTGCCCGGCGGCTGGCACAGGATGTCGAGGCCGGCCTCGAGCGGGTCATCGGAATCGACCAGCGTCAGGCGCGCCTCGCCGCCGCCGAACAGGTGGGTGAACAGGCGGGCGAACCCGGTGTTGACCTGCTCGAACGCGGTCAGCAACCGCTCGCGCCCCTCGCGGTTGAGCGCCGCAATGCCGGCGCGCAGCTTGCGCACGGCGGCTTCGAGGTCGTCGCGCTCGGCCACGAGGGTGTCGTGCTCGGCCTGGACGGTGCGCGCGTCCTCTTCGGCGCGAAGGTTGACGGCGCCCAGCGCCTCGCGGGCGCGGCGCAGGCGGGCGGCCTCGGCCTCCGATTCGGCGGCCGTGGGCAGGGGGGCGCCGTCGTCGAGGCCGAGAGTGGCGAACAACTCGGCCGGGGTGGCGGCCTCGGTCTCGTCGCGCAGGCGGGACAGCGCCTCGGCGCGGGCGGCGCTTGCGGCCTCGGCGCGGGCGGCGGCGGCGGCGGCGGTGGCACGGGCATCGGCGGCGGCGCGTTCGGCGGCGCGCTCGGCCTCGGCGGCGCGGCGTTGCGCGGTTTCGGCGGCGGCCAGCGCCTCGGAGGCGGCGGTGTCGCGGGCCAGCGCGTCGGCGCGGGCCTGCTCGAGCCGCCCGGCACGCTCGCGCAGCGCGGCGGGGCGGGCGCGCGCCTCGGCCAGTGCGGCCTCGGTTTCGGCAAGGCGGGTGGCCAGGTCGCGGGCGCGGTCCTCGGCGGTGGCAAGGCGGCCGGCCCAGGTTTCGCGTTCCGCGGCGATGCGCGACAGCCGCGCGCTGCGTGCCTCGGCGGCGCGGCGCAGGTCGTCGTGGTGGGCGCGGGCGGTGAGCGTGGCTTGCCGCGCGGCCTCGAGGCGGCCACGGGCCCCGGCCAGTGCCTGCTGCGGGCCGGCGGGGTCGGGCACCTCGGCCAGCGCGGCGTCGGCGCGGGCGGCGGCCTCGGCGGCCTCGGCGGCGGCCTCGGACAGGCGCCGGGCGGCGCGGGCCGAGGCGTCGCGGTGGCCCTCGGCAAGGCTGACATCGGCCTCGGCGCGGGTGCGGGCGCGGTGGGTCTCGTTCAGCGCGGAATCGGCGGCGCGGCGCGCGCGGCGGGCTTCGGCCTCGGCCGCGGTGGCGGCCTCGAGCCTTGCGCGCAGGTGGTCGTGCGCCGAGACGGTTCCGGCAGCGCGCGCCTCGGCCTCGACCAGATCGCGGCGCAGCGAGGCGAGGCGGTTGACCTGCTGCAGGTGCAGGGCGGCGGCGGCGGGCGCGGCGCCGGCGGGGCTGGCCAGCCCGTCCCAGCGCCACAGGTCGCCCTCGCGCGAGACCAGCCGCTGGCCGGGCGCCAGCGCCGCCATCAGCGCGGTGCCGCGGGCGGGATCGTCAACCACGCCGATCTGCGCGAGGCGGCGGGCCAGCGCCGGCGGCGCGGTGACATGGGGCGCGAGGGGGGCGGCGCCGTCGGGCAGCGGCGGCGCGGCGGGGTGCGGCGGCAGCGCGTGCCAGCCGCCGGCCTCGGGCGCATCGGCCGTGGCCTCGGGCAGGCCAAGATCGTCGCCCAGCGCGGCCCCCAGCGCGGCCTCGTAGCCCGGCGCAACACCGACGCGGGCGAGGATCTCGGTGCCGCCGCCCGCCGCCCGCTCGACCAGGCGCGTGAGCGCCGCGGCCTCGGCGGCCAGCGCGCGATGCTCGCCCTCGGCGCCGGCGCGGGCGGCGCGGGCGTCGGCCTCGCGCTGCTGGGCGTCGCTGCGGGCGGTCTCGGCCTCGGCCAGCGCGGTTTCGGCGGCCTCGGCGTGAGATTGCGCCTCGGCCTCGGCCCCGGCGGCGGTGGCCAGCGCGGTTTCGGCCTCGGCGCGGCGGCGGCTGGCGGCCTCGGCGCCGGAGGCGGCGCGCTCGGCCTCGGTGGCGGCGCGGGCGGCGGTGGCGCGGGCCTCGGCGGCCAGCCGTTCGGCCGCCTGGTGGCGCGCGGCCAGCCGCGCGGCGGCCTCGGTCTCGGCGGCAAGGCGGGCCTCGTCGTCGGCAAGGGCGGTGGCGGCGGCGCGGGCGGCCTCGGCGGCCTCGGCCAGCCGCACGGCATGCGTGCCGTCGTCGCGCGACAGCGCGTCGGCCTCTTCGCCAAGGCGGGCAAGCGCCTCGGCCGCGTCGGTGGTCAGCGCCGCCTCGCGGTCGCGGTCGCGCAGCATCTGGGCGTGGCGGGTCGCGAGATCGGCGATCGCGGCCTCGGCGGCGGCGAGGGTGTCGGCCAGCCCTGCCCGCTCGACCTCGAGGCGTTGCAGCACGGCGGCGGCAACCGCGGCCTCGTCGCGCAGCGGCGGCAGCGCGGCCTCGGCCTCTTCGCGGGCGCGGGCGGCGGCGCGGGCGCCGGCCTCGGCGGTGGCGGCGGCGCCGAGGCGGGTGCGGGCCTCGGCCGCGGCGGCGGCGTCGGCGGTATCGGCGGCGCGCCAGTGGAGGTAAAGCGCCAGCCCCTCGGCCCGGCGCAGCGCCGTCCCGATCTCGCGGTAGCGGGCGGCCTGGCGGGCCTGGCGGGCGAGCGCCGCGATCTGGGCGGCCAGCGCCTCGCGCAGATCCTCGAGGCGGGCGAGATTGGCCTCGGTGGCCGACAGCCGCAACTCGGCCTCGTGGCGGCGCTGGTAGAGCCCGCCGATCCCGGCGGCATCCTCGAGCACCTTGCGCCGGGCGCGGGGGCGGGCGTTGATCAGCTCGGATATCTGGCCCTGGCGCACCAGCGCCGGCGACTGCGCGCCGGTGGCAGCGTCGGCGAACAGCATCTGCACGTCACGCGCGCGCACCTCGCGGCCGTTGATACGGTAGGCCGAGCCCGCCTCGCGGGTGATCCGGCGGGCGATGTCGAGGCTGTCGTCGTCGTTGAAGCCGGCGGGCGCGAGGCGTTCGGAATTGTCGAGGCTCAGCACCACCTCGGCGAAATGGCGCGCTGGCCGGCCGGCGGCGCCGGCGAAGATGACGTCGTCCATGCCGTCGCCGCGCATCGCGGTAGGCCGGTTCTCGCCCATCACCCAGCGCAGCGCCTCGAGCAGGTTCGACTTGCCGCAGCCGTTGGGCCCGACGACGCCGGTCAGCCCGTCGGCGATCACCAGATCGGTCGGATCGACGAAGCTTTTGAAGCCGTTGAGTTTGAGCCGGATGAATCGCAACGGGCCGTCCTGCTGCCTGCTGTCGCGATGATCGCCACGGGGCACGCCAAGTCAACCGCCGGGGCGTGGATTTTCGACCCGCACGGGCCATATCCACAAGATGTTGTGCCGATGCGGTGGGCTCGCTAATCATGACGCAGGTGGCAAGGGGGCGGGGATGGATGCGCCGTGGCAACTGGCGGGCGATGACGGGGCCGGCGCGGCGTCCATTCTGGCGCTGGTGCAGGCGGCTTTCGCGGGCATGAACGGGCGGATCGACCCACCGTCGTCGGCCGTCCGTCTGGGCGTGGCCGAGGTCGCGGCGCAGGCCCGCGCCGGCGAGGTCTGGGCGATCGGCCGCCCGCCCGTGGCATGCGTATTCCTGACCCCGCGCGCCGGGGCGCTTCATGTCGGCAAGCTGGCGGTGGCGGAGGCTGCGCGCCGGCGGGGGCTGGCGCGGCGGCTGATCGCGCTGGCCGAGGCGCGGGCGGTGGCGCTGCGCCTTCCGGCGCTGGAATTGCAGACCCGGGTGGAACTGGTCGAGAACCACGCCACCTTCGCCGCGCTGGGCTTCCGGCAGGTCGCGGCCACCGCCCATCCCGGTTTCGCGCGTCCGACAAGCCTGACCTGGCGGCGCGAGCTGTCGGGCGGCGGCGCGGAGGCATGATCCGCGCTCTGGAGCATGTCGCGCAAAAGTGGGAACCGGTTTTGCGCTTCTCGGACATGCGAAATCAAAAGGTTGGAGTGGGTCGCGTGAATGCGGATGAACGCGATCCGCTCTCGCACCAAACTTGGCATACCCGCTTGCCGGCGAGGCGGTGGCGCGCGGCCTGCCGCAGCCGGCGCCGGTGCTGGGCGTGGCCGGTTCAGCCCGCGAAGGCCGCGTAATCCACCGGCAGGTTGCGGTCGATGCGGCCGGTGACCGGCGGCAGCGGATACTTGAGGCCGGTGGCGCAGTTCCACAGCACCACCCGGTCATCCTTCGAGATCAGCCCCTCGGCCAGCGCGCGGGCGCAGGCGGCGGCGGTGGCCGCACCCTCGGGGCACAGAAGCAGGCCGTCCTCGGCGGCGACGCGGTCGCGCGCGGCCATGATCTCGTCATCGGGCAAGGCCATGCAGAAGCCGCCGGATTCGCGCACCGCGCGGATGATCAGGAAATCGCCCACCGCCACCGGCACCCGGATGCCGGCGGCCACGGTATGCGCGTTCTCCCACAGCGGCGCGTGTTCCTCGCCCGCCTCCCACGCCTTCACGATCGGCGCGCAGCCCGTCGCCTGCACCGCGACCATGCGCGGCAGCGGGCCCTCGATCCAGCCCATTTCCCTGAGTTCCGCGAACGCCTTCCACATCCCGATCAGCCCGGTGCCGCCGCCGGTGGGATAGAAGATCACGTCGGGCAGTTCCCAGCCAAGCTGTTCGGCCAGTTCGTAGCCCATCGTCTTCTTGCCCTCGATGCGGTAGGGCTCCTTCAGGGTCGAGACATCGAACCAGCCGACCGGGCCCTTGCCCTCGCCCACGATCTTGCCGCAATCGTTGATCAGCCCGTTCACGAGGTAGGTATCGCCGCCCTGTGCCGCAATCTCGCGCACGTTGATCTCGGGCGTGTCGTCGGGGCAGAACACGGTCGAGCGCAGCCCCGCCCGCGCCGCATAGGCCGCCATCGCCGCGCCGGCGTTGCCGTTGGTGGGAATGGCGAGGTGCGTCAGCCCGAATTCCTTCGCCATCGACACCGCGAGGCACAGCCCCCGCGCCTTGAACGAGCCGGTGGGCAGGCGCCCCTCGTCCTTGACCAGCACCCGGCCCGGCGCCGCGCCAAGGCCGGCGGCGCTTTGCTCGAGCGGGATGATCGGCGTCATCACCTCGCCCAGGCTGACGCGGTTTGCGGCGTCGGCCACCGGCAGGAACGGGGCATAGCGCCAGAAGCCGGCGGCGTCGGATTCCGCGATGTCGGCCTTGGTCACCGCCGCCGCCGCTGCCGCAAGGTCGTAGCGCACCAGCAACGGGCGGCCGGCCTCGGACAGGCCATGCACCTGCCCCGCCGGATAGCGCTTGCCGGTCAGCGAGCATTCGAGATGGGTGACAAACGTGTCGGCCATGATATCCCCCCGGGGTCAGAGCGCCCCTGCCTCGGCGCCCGTCGTAACATGGGCAAGCGCGGCGTCAATCACGTCGAGCCCCGCGCCGGGGCGGTGGGCCCCCTCCGACAGCACCCGCCGCCAGCCGCGCGCACCGGGCCGCCCGGCGAACAGCCCCAGCATGTGGCGCGTGACCTGCGCCAGCCTGCCGCCCGCGGCCAGGTGGCGGGCGATGTAGGGCCGCATCGCGTCGACCACCGCGAGGCGGTCGGGGGGCGCGCCCGGATCGCCGAAGACATCGCCATCGGCGCGGGCGAGAACGCCGTAGGGATCGTGATAGGCCGCGCGCCCGATCATCACCCCGTCGAGCCCCGCCGCCAGCAGCGCCAGCGCCTCGTCCAGCGAGGCGACGCCGCCGTTGATCGCGATCGACAGCCCCGGGAACGCCGCCTTCATCCGCATCACCAGCGGGTAGTCGAGCGGCGGGATCTCGCGGTTGTCCCTGGGGCTGAGGCCCTGCAGCCATGCCTTGCGGGCGTGGACGACGACGCGGCGCACGCCGGCCGCCTCGATCGCGGCAAGGAAGGCGGGCAGCGCAATTTCCGGGTTCTGATCGTCGACGCCGATGCGGCATTTCACACTCACCGGCACCGGGCTTGCCGCGATCATCGCGGCGACGCACTCGGCGACGCGGGGCGGGTCTTTCATCAGCACCGCGCCGAAGGTGCCCGATTGCACCCGGTCGGAGGGGCAACCGCAGTTGAGGTTGATCTCGTCATACCCCCACGGCGCGGCGGCGCGGACGGCTGCGGCAAGCGCGTCCGGATCGGCCCCGCCAAGTTGCAGCGCCACCGGATGCTCGGCGGGATCGAAATCGAGCAGCCGCGCACGGGGGCCATGGAGGATGGCGGGCGCGGTGACCATCTCGGTGTAAAGCAGCGTGCGGCGGGTGATCTGGCGATGGAAGAACCGGCAATGGCGGTCGGTCCAGTCCATCATCGGCGCCGTGGACAACCTCGCCGCCTCGGTGGCTGCGTTCTGGGGCATACAAACCTCTCCATCGGCTCGCCACCATTTTCGCCACCAATGCTGCGAACCCACGCTGGACACCATACTCACACGAGCGCCACGCCGCCACCCCGCCTGGTGCATGGGCCGGGTGCATGGGCCGGGTGCATGGGACGGGTGCATGGGACGGGTGCATGGACAGGCAAACGGCGATGTTCGGGACGGTTTGCGCGCCAACCCCGACAACCGAAACCCAGGTCCCGGCGAATGATACCAACGGCCTTAGCCTTTGACCGTTTTGGCGTATTCTCGGGTGGTGATCGAGCGCACGGTGGCGCTGTCGTTGGCGAAGAAGTTCCAGGCGTCGCAGCATCGTGCCACGATGTCCTCGTAGGTTTCGAACACGGAGATGGAGAGGCGGTTGGCGCGGAGGTAGGCC
>Ga0209347_1002861_pt1 | contig 21610 bp, 21 predicted proteins | sample AutmiccommuBRH23_FD_187382 | JGI IMG/M metagenome (GOLD analysis project Ga0209347, IMG submission 187382) | Deep subsurface microbial communities from Mt. Terri, Switzerland - Autotrophic microbial communities BRH/23 (SPAdes) (version 2) | ecosystem: Environmental > Aquatic > Deep subsurface >...
ACGGTCTGCTGATCGCCGCTGTCCCTGTCGACTGCTGTGAGCATTGCCCCGAATCCTGCATTGCCCTGTCCCTTGTCGTCCTCGACAACCCAGTCAACATCTGCATTGTCATCTATGACATCTGCGATCTGTTCTGCAGGGATGTTGAGCAGGACCGTCTTCATTGAGACTTCCTCGGTGGATGGTTCCAGGATCTCAAGCTCTATTGTCTTTTCCGCGTCATTGACGCTTATCAGGACATCGATGTCGCCGTCGTAATACTCGTTGGCATCTTCTTCTGTCAAATGGAACTCTGATACTGCTGCACTGGCTGTCCCCACTATCATTAGCAGGCAAGCCGCCATGATCATCCTAATTACTGTGTTTTTCATTGTACCACCTTTAATGTATGTACAAGCACACAGTGTCCTCTTCTGATATTTATATTCTTCGAGTAATATAAAAGTGCGCATGATAATGATGAGCACTTTTGCCTTATATACTATTATCAGGACAAAAGTAGAATATATTTTGCCACAAAGTCATTGAATTATTTGATGCAAAGAAAATATCATCTATCATTTGAATTTAAAAGCATACTCAAAAAACACATCACCATTAAAAATGGCATTACAATTGAAATTAAAATCGATTTAAGTTAAATAATACAAAAGCTTACTATGTGTTGCGGGTGATGGGAATGAGCCGCAAACCGGGAGTGGAGTTGAAGAGGTGTTGGGGAACATCTCGGATCAGTAAGAGAGAGGCGCCTTAAAGCGTGGTGGTTTACAGGCGCCTCACCCTGACTTGATCATAAAAATGACTACTTTCAGGCAGGTATCTGATCGAAGGATATTCTCTCCATAAATGATTCTTTTGAACAATATCCGTTACAAAAGACTTTCTATCTGATCACTCCATATTTCCTTCTACCTTTCCCCCGTCGTAATTGCAATGGGTGTTGACAATTCCCCGAAGCATGGGCTTGTAATCAGCATCTTCGTCCCTCTTTGGAACTGCTGCAGGATCATCAGGTTGACTCTTTTTTGTCATGTTATCTCCTTATGCGAACTCTTTGGCAAACCAATGTATAATGTAAATAATAATATATTATTATTTCTGTCAATATTTAACTTTTTAGTATTAACACAGTCCCCAAAGCTATAGAAACGGACACAGCCAGTATCCTTCTTTAAAATCCATCCACATCCTCGTCAGCAAAATGCGGATCCGCTTCTGCATTCAGCATAACCGGCGCATGCCGCCAGTGTCGCATAAAGGAATGTAACTGCATATCTCTGAATGTCTGACAGATGTTAATGCACAATTTCGGTATTGTTTGCGGTAACACCTAAAAAATGTCCATCTATACTTTGCCACATGCAAAATAAGCCCGGTTGCGGCACTTTAAGGATGCAGGAAAAAAAGAAAAATGACGCAAATGGTGCGTCATAAGAGTTTATGTTTAGAACCTAACGTTCATGTCTGCAATCATCTGCTGGCTTGCGACGTCAATTATCTTAATGGGGACTGTGGCGCCAGAAAGTGCTGCTGTTGTTGAGGTCGGGTATACAGTTGTGACACTTGTATCAGCTGATGAGCCTACAATGTATGTAGTTGCGTTAGCTTTTACAAGGTAAAGACGCTCTCCTGCATCAAATGTAGTGTCCGCAAGCTGATACTCAGCATTAAGACCATCAACAGTTATCTTGGTGTTGGCAGTAGCCATCACAACTTGGTCGCCGCCTTGATGTTCAAGCTGCACAATGCTTATAGCATTGTTTGCTGATGAAGTGGTTGCGCTTGCCCTTAAACTTGCCTGCGGTGCGCTCTCAGGTGGTCCCATGCCGAATACGAATGCTGCAATGACTGCAGCGAGAATGACAGTGATCGCGACCATCAGGATAACACCGATGACCGGGGATACTGCATCCTCTTCCCGAAGGAATTGATTTGATTTGCTCATAATATGTTCCTCTCTCGTTCAAAAGTCTACACTTTTTTTTGCTTCTTTTTTTGGACTACCTTTTCAAGTTTCTTAGTCCACATTTTATCGTCGAGATTGGTATATTCGCACTCGAGATAATGTTGCACTGCTATACTCAGCGCTTCTTTGGTTGAGGACTCGTTGCACTTCTTTTTGAGAGCTGCAAGTTCATCCTCGGTGAGTACAGTTTGTGCATGTACAATTTTTACCATTGTATATCGCCTAGTGTTCGACTTGATTCATCTGACGGGGCATCTCTGCCAGTCATCATCATTATTATAATATTCCATTTTCTATATATACTTTTTTGATAAAAATAAACAAAGGAAGTGCAATCGTGTACAATGCAGCTACCGTTGCTTATTTTATGCTAATATGTATATATGTCGGGCAGGGATGTAACATCCCGATACGTAAGATGGTTTTTCTGGGAACCATTTCTCACATATATGAGCATCAAAATTAGTATCTTTAATACTATATATACTGTGCTGGGATATCTCTGGCTTCAGGGTGGTGCGGTATAGGCAAAGTCAAAATATCACTTCCTATATTATACATGCAGACATGTACTCATCAAAAAGGTAAAACCATGGTCTCAAGTCGTTTCATAATAACAGTCATAGGTATCGATAGGATCGGTATTGTAGCAGGCATCACCCGGGTGATGGCAGATTTCAACGTCAATATCGTTGACATCAGCCAGACCATCATGCAGGACCTGTTCACAATGGTAATGCTCGCAGAGATACAGGAAGAGAATTTCGACCTGTCTTCCTTCCAGAGGGCCATGGGGGACAAGGGGCATGAATTCAAGGTCGAGGTCAAAGTGCAGCATGAGGACACCTTCCGCTTCATGCACAGGATATGAGCCAGGAGGCTTTTAAATGCTGATACATCCCGAAGAGATCCTTGAGACCATCCAGATGGTGACCAACGAGAACCTCGACATCAGGACCGTCACCATGGGCATAAGCCTGCGCGACTGCTGCCATCCCGATATCGACACATTCAATGAGAACATCTACCGGAAGATCACCACCTGCGCCAGGGACCTGGTCAGGACCACCGACGAAGTACAAAGCCTGTATGGCATCCCGATAATCAACAAAAGGATATCCGTCACACCCATTGCCATCGTTGCGGAAAGCTGCGATGCTGCGGACCTCACCTCCGTTGCCATGACACTCGACAGAGCCGCCCATGATGTAGGCGTGGACTTCATTGGGGGTTTCAGCGCCCTTGTACAGAAAGGCATGACCCCCGGCGACCTGAGACTCATCAATTCGGTCCCCCGGGCTCTCGCAAGTACAAAAAAGGTCTGCTCGTCCATCAATGTCGCCACCACAAAAGCAGGCATAAACATGGATGCGGTAGCCCTCATGGGCAGGATCATCAAGGAAACGGCCTACCTGACCCGCGACCAGGGGGGCATCGGCTGCGCTAAGTTCGTGGTCTTTGCAAACGCGCCGGATGACAATCCCTTTATGGCGGGAGCGTTCCATGGCATAGGCGAGCCTGAGTGCACCATCAATGTAGGCGTCAGCGGCCCCGGTGTTGTCAACTCGGCGGTACGTGCGCTGACAGATCCCTCGCTTGGCGATATCTCGGAATGCATCAAGAAAACCGCATTCAAGATCACAAGAATGGGTGAGGTCATCGGCAAAGAGGTTGCAAAGCGCCTGGACGCCCGGTTCGGAGTGCTTGACCTGTCCCTTGCCCCGACCCCTGCCATCGGTGACAGCGTTGCCGCAATACTTGAAGCAATGGGCCTGGAGAGCTGCGGTACCCACGGCACCACAGCCGCGCTTGCACTGCTCAACGATGCCGTCAAAAAAGGAGGTTCAATGGCCTCCTCATCCGTAGGCGGCCTTAGCGGGGCATTCATTCCTGTAAGCGAGGACGCGGGCATGATAGACGCAGTGTTGCGCGGCTCTCTCAGCCTTGACAAGCTTGAGGCGATGACCAGCGTATGCTCGGTAGGACTGGATATGATCGCCATACCGGGTGACACCCCCGCATCCACTATTTCTGCCATCATTGCAGATGAGATGGCTATCGGCATGATAAACAAGAAAACAACGGCTGTAAGGCTTATCCCGGTCCCGGGTAAGACCGTGGGCGACATGGTCGAGTTCGGCGGCCTGCTGGGCAGGGCTCCTGTCATGCCTGTGAACAGCTACAGTTCCGAAAAGTTCATCGCAAGGGGCGGCAGGATACCAGCACCGATACAGGCGCTGACAAACTGAGGAACGGCCTCTGCTCCCACTCGCAGATGAACCACACATAAGACAAAGGGCATGAATAAAAGCTATTCCAGAGACACCATGATAATAACACTGATAGGAATGCCGGGCGCCGGGAAAAGTTCTGTCGGTAAAAGGCTTGCCCGCCTCCTGGGGTATGGCTTCATCGACACGGACGATCTTATAATCAATGCAGCCGGCGCCCTCCTCCAGGATATCGTGAACGAGCAGGGCGATATGGCATTGATAGGAGTTGAAGAGCGTAGCATCCTCGGCCTTCAGTTAAAGGACAACAGCGTCATTGCAACAGGAGGAAGCGTGGTTTACTCCGAAAGGTCGATGCAGTTCCTCAAAGCCAGCTCCATCGTCGTTTACCTTGACGTGCCCTTTGAGGCCATAGCCCGAAGGCTTTCTAACATCGACACCCGTGGCGTGGTAGGTCTCAAGGGCAAGGGCCTGCGTGAACTCTACCAGGAGCGCACAGGGCTTTACGCCGCTTATGCAGATGTGACCATCAAGGTCGGTGCCAGGGACAAGGTGCAGGACGTAGTAACGAGGATCGGGGAAAAGTTATAGCACCCCAAAGCCTGAGTACATTGCAGTGATATGTCTTTGTCCTGCTTTTCTTTCAAGATTCTCGTCTTAACGAAAAGTGCAATCTGAGTGTAGTTTCTCCTCTTTTCTTTCAAAAAGCTTGATTTCCTTTAACGATCCTTCTCTCCTGTTATCCCTCAAAACACGGGATGCAGACAAATCCTCCATTCTGCACCCTGGCACGCGATTCTGCCATCATCTCTCCGCATTTTACACACTTCAGGGAGTTAAATATCCTAGCCTTGTGGGGGATCTTGACATTAACGGATCGTATATCGAACATTTCTTCAACAGGAGTGTGCCTCATAGTATGCGATATCCCGTCCATGCGCTTCCTGAGATCCTTTGTTTCTTCCTCAGTGGCTGTGCCTGACATTACTTTGGGGCGCAGCTTACTTACTTCCGGGTCTATGGCATCGATGTTGAAGCTTGCCTTAAGGGCGACCCTGACAGCTTTACGGCTGTCCCTGCAGATGAATGTGAACACCTGTTTTCCGTGGTCCCTCATGATCAGGTTGCCTTTGCCGATAGTGCATCCTGTAAGCACCTGCACGGCATCTACTCCACAGGCGTCGTTCTCGACTATTGTGACAAGCTCCCCGTCAATATCCCTTTCAGCATCAAGCTTCTCGATGGCTGCTTTTGCGGCGATGTAACCGATGGTAAGTCCCGGGCAGACATGGCCGTGAAACTTTGCAGCTTCCTCAAAAGAGGGAATTAGATGGATCGTCGTATCTTCATTTGAACATTTCTCACACATGATTATCACGGAGTTCAATTCAAGTAACACTTTTAATACCTTTAGTGTTATCGCTTACTATTATACATGCACAACTATTAATTACAACTCTTTAATCATAACGCTATAAGAAAACAATATGTCTAAAATAGGATGTCATATTGTAACAGATGCTCCTTACCGAGGAACCGGTGGACCCTGGGTAAAGCGTTATTGAGTCCTCTTTACTGGAAGTGGGACTTATTATAGTGAATAAACAGGATTTCAAAAAAGGAATGGTGCTCCGATCGGGATTCGAACCCGAGTCGCAGGAGTGAGAGTCCTGCATGATTGGCCGTGCTACACTATCGGAGCAAGTTGTTTCTGTTTGCTTTGGCCTAACAGCATCTCTGAAAGTAGTTTATAGAATATTAACCTTTCGTTAAAATAAGGCGAGGGTATGTTTGTTTCAGGCAAACATACCGTGAGGGATATTATTCTCTTCTTCCGATACCACCTTGTCGTAGGCATCGGTCAGATCCTTCATGGTTATCTCAGTGCCGCGCCTTCGGAGTACGAACATGCCGGCTTCCTTTGTGATCACCTTGATGTCGGCGCCGCTAAGGCTGGCGGTCATTTTTGCCATCTTTTCAAAATCCACATCAGCAGCAAGCTTCATCTTGCGGGTGTGTATCTTCAGGATCTCTATGCGTCCCTGTTCATCGGGTAACGGGACCTCTATCACACGGTCAAAGCGTCCAGGACGCAGTAGTGCCGGATCGAGCAGGTCTATACGGTTGGTTGCGGCAATGATCTTCACATTGTTTGTTGCATCAAAGCCGTCCATCTCGGCAAGCAACTGCAGCATGGTCCTGTTTACCTCTGCCGAGCCTGTCGTGCCGTCGTGTGTACGCATACCGCCCACTGCATCTATCTCGTCTATGAACAGGATGGTTGGTGCTTTATCGCGGGCCATCTGGAACACGTCCTTGACAAGCCGCGCACCCTCTCCTACGAACTTCTGGATGAGGTCTGAACCCGACATGCGTATGAAGGTTGCCTGCGCGCGGGATGCCACTGCCTTTGCGATAAGTGTTTTTCCCGTACCCGGGGCCCCGTAGAGCAATACGCCGGTGGGTGGCTCGATACCTATACGCTCAAAGATCTCAGGCTCCAGCAGCGGCAACTCCACGGATTCAATGACCTCTTTAAGTACGTCATCAAGCCCGCCTATCATATCATAGTCTATGCCGGGTGATGTGATGAGTTCCATTACCTGTGCGCGCACATCAGCAGCCCTGCTTATTATAGATACGATGGAGAATGCGGCATTCACGCATACTCTCATACCTGCCTGTAATTCTCCCTGGAAATGTACGGGGACCTTTGTCACGACTTCCTGGTTGTTCCCGTGCTGCCTTATGAGTGCCATGTCTTTATCGATCTCCATGACACTTGCAATGAACAGGGGTGGCCTTGTCAACTGCTCGATCTGTTTTTTGAGTTTACCTGACTCATCCAGATAACTGTTCGCCATCATGCTTGCCTCAAGGAGTTTTGCACGCATGTTCTCGTTATTGACCTTCAGTATCTCGATCTCTTGCAGTAATGACTCCACGTCCCTTTTATTAACCTCGTCTGGTTGAGAATGAGCAGCCAGTTTTGGATCCTTAGTGTCAGCCGGTGATTCGGCACTACTGTTAGACATAGGGGCATACTATACGCACCATCTAATATAAACTAAACTATGATCTAAACAGTATTCCTTCGTAAAAAGCGCCTGATGCTGAAAATGTAAGGTGGTCCTTTCTCGTTATAATGTAATTTGGCCTTTCACATAAAACACTGTTTTTATACATATTCTCTGTTTTATACCTGCTTTAAGGGTTAATAGTGCTTTATTATCAAAACAAGAGCTTTAATGCTGTATTTGCTTCTTTAACTGAGATATTAATGCTTCAATAGGAGTAAAAACAAATATTTATCTAGCATGACTTGCAGTTATTAAATTGTTCACAGGATAATTTGGCTGTATTAATCTCTCTGAAATATAAAAGAGGACCTTATAAGCCTTAAATTTTGCTTAAAACATATGAGCACTGAAATAAAAGAAAAGATTTATATATTATTACTCCCATTTAAGTAATTGCAAGACACAACGCAACAAAGTGTTCCGGATGTGTTAACGCAATAACAGATCAAGATTAAACGAGCAACCATTGTCTGAGGGGATAAATGGTTTGCGAATCCATATGTCTGAGGGGATGAATGGATCTGCAAAAAGAGGCAAAAGGATGAAGGTTCGGCTTGAGATCATCGACGAAGATGGCATTGAGAGCACAAATGTCGAGTTTGGCGGGAAGCACTGGAAACGGTGCCTCCTTGCATTCATTGACTCAATTGAGGACGAGAACCCAAAGTACGCCGAACCTTCGTCTGCTTACTCACATACAACTGTTAATTCTAATTCTGTTAATCCCAACGCTGTACCGGGTCCGATAATAACCGGTCCGGTTCCTAATTTTGTTCAGCAGCCTGTAATATCACAGCCGTTCCCGCAACAGCAGCAGGCTATTATGCAGCAGCCTGTTCACTCACAACAGCAACAATTCCAGCAACAGCTCCAGCAGCAGGCGCAGTATCAGCAATATCAACAACAGCTCCAGCAACAGCAACAATCTCCCTATCCTCAGCAATATCAATATTATCAACCTCCTGCGGTGGTCCCGTATCAGTACTATGGACAGCCGGCTCAGGCTATATCCACTGCCAACCCACAACAGTCACTCCACTTCCCACCGATCCAGCCGGCTGTTCCAGATGTAATGCCTTCCGGACAACAGGGGCCAAGCACGAGCACTGCCCGGACGCGTTCAACAGGGCGTACCGCCAGCTTACAGGAAAGGATGAATGATTCCTCTCTTACGATCAACGAAAGGCTCGAGCTCTTTCTGAAATATGAGTACCCTCGTGTCTGGTTCTCCTCGCAGAGCGTCCAGCATCAATATGAGCGGATATACGGCAGCATAAAACAGAGCACAGTCTCTACATACCTTTCAAGGATGTACCAAAAGACCCTGCTGGAGCGACGTGGTAACAGGACCCAGCGCGAGTACAGGTATGTTGGCGATGAGGCTGGCAGTTCGCGTGTGCCGGTTCAGGCCCAGGCAGGTATGCCACAGTTTCACAGGAATTCTCTGGAATATGGTTAAATCATACCGTGACCTATCCTGAACTATGAGCTTTTCTCAAAATGCCCTCAAAACAGGCATTATTCTGGTATTCCTCGGTTTTATACTTGTGTTCCTGGGCACGCTGCTCTCTGCCGGCGGAACCAGCGGTGAGTTCGGAGGCCTTATTCTGATCGGCCCGATACCGATAGCATTTGGCTCCTCGCCGGGGATCACCTCCGCGATGCTGTGGGCAGGCGTTGTACTTGCGCTTGTGTACCTATTCGTTTTCAGGAGAGTCCGATAATGTCCTTGCTCATATATGCAGGCGTATCCATTATTTTCCTGGGCTTCGTGTTGATCCTGATGGGGAGCATCGGCTCTGTGTCCGGCAATGACGGTGCCCCAAAAACAAAGGTCAGAGGCGGTGGGATCATAATGCTTGGCCCGATTCCCATTATCGTTGGCTCAGACCCCGGAAGTTTAAAGATGCTGATATTGCTTGCTCTGGTGTTGATGGCGGCATATTTCCTGCTGCCTTTCCTACTATCCTTACTTTGATCTCACTGTGGTCGTTAATGTCAAAGGCTATCTCAGTGGTGAGCTTGTGATCCAGTTGGGCTGTTTTCGGTGCTGAAGGAACATACAATAAACATGCTCTTCCGTTGTGAACATGTTTATACAGGTTCAGTCCAATATTACAGTTAATGCGCCAGTTCAAACTTGTATCCGACTACGAACCAAAAGGCGACCAGCCCGAAGCTATAGCCCGGCTGACCGAGGGTATTGGTAAAAATCTGAAACATCAGACATTGCTGGGTGTCACGGGATCCGGTAAGACATTCACCGTGGCGAACATCATCCAGAATGTGCAGATGCCTACACTTGTCATAGCACATAACAAGACCCTTGCCGCACAGCTCTACTCCGAGTTCCGCGAGTTCTTCCCGGACAACGCAGTGGAGTACTTCGTAAGTTATTATGATTATTACCAGCCTGAGGCCTATCTTCCTACAACGGACACTTATATCGAAAAGGACGCTTCCATCAATGAGGAGATAGACAGGTTGCGCCTGTCGGCCACAAGGTCACTGCTTGAGCGCCGCGATGTGATCGTCGTATCCAGCGTATCCTGTATCTACAACCTGGGATCTCCTGAGGAATGGCGCAAAATGTCTATCATGCTGACCGTGGGCGAGGAACTGGACAGAAGGTCGTTCTTTGATGATCTCATCAATATACAGTATGAGCGCAACGACATCGAGTTCACTCAGGGCAGGTTCCGTACCAGGGGGGATACCATTGAAGTCTATCCCGCCCAGGAACTTCAGGGTATCCGTATCGAGCTCTTTGGCGATGAGATCGATCGCATAGCTTACTTTGATCCTGTTACCGGGAAAGTCCTCAATGAGTTAAGGCCTGGCGAGAGCACCATGATCTATCCCGCCAAGCACTTTGTCATGCCTGAGGAGGATATAATCAATGCGCTGGGATCAATAGAGGCAGAGCTTGAGGAGCACCTGCCCAGACTGAAGTCCCAGAACAAACTGCTTGAGGCACAGAGGCTTGAACAGCGCACCAGGTTCGACCTGGAAATGATACGGGAACTCGGGTACTGCAGCGGTATAGAGAACTACTCCCGCCACTTTGACGGAAGGAAACCAGGGGAGCCGCCATCCTCCCTGCTCAATTTCTTCCCGGATGATTATCTGGTGGTCATTGATGAATCCCATGTAACCATCCCGCAGATAAGGGGGATGCACAACGGTGACCGTGCAAGGAAGGACACGCTCATCTCCTATGGCTTCCGTCTGCCTTCCGCATATGATAACCGTCCGCTGCGATATGACGAGTTCGAAAGACGGCTTAACTATACCCTCTACGTATCCGCAACGCCTGCCGAATATGAGCTTCAGAGGAGCAGCGCCGTGGTTGAGCAGATAATCCGCCCGACAGGTCTTGTAGACCCGGAGGTCATTGTGCGGCCTGTGGATAACCAGGTGGATGACCTAATAGGGGAGATACGTAAAGTGACTGCTGCAGGTTATCGCACACTTGTGACAACGCTTACTAAAAGGATGGCTGAGGATCTCACCGATTACCTTGTCGAACTGGGCATCAGAGTGCGTTACATGCATTCCGATATCGATACTCTTCAGCGGGTCGAGATCGTAAGGGACCTGAGAAAGGGTGAGTTCGATGTGCTTGTAGGCATAAACCTGCTGCGTGAGGGACTGGATATTCCGGAGGTGGCCTTTGTTGCAATTCTCGATGCCGATAAGGAAGGCTTCCTGCGTTCGGAACGCGCCCTTATCCAGACCATCGGGCGTGCCTCCAGGAATGTGGACGGGCATGTGATACTGTATGCAGCCAACATCACCGGTTCAATGGAGCGTGCAATAAAGGAGACCAACAGGCGTCGCAAGCGCCAGGTGGAATTCAATGAGAAGCACGGTATCACTCCGAGATCCATACAGAAAGCACTGCAGAAAGAGATGGTCGAGAGCAGGGAGTATCCTGAAAGCTCTGGTGTAATGACGCTCGCAGAAGACCTGTCATCAGTGGAGCTCTCGGACATTATCATCGACCTTGAATCCGAAATGCATCTGGCTGCCAAGAACCTTGAGTTCGAAAGGGCGGCCCAGCTTCGTGACAGGATAAAGGAGCTGCGTGAGAACTATGCGCTATGAGCGCCCCTGTCATCTTCTGAGCATGCGCCGCACCCTGCCTTTCGGTTTGCCGGGAGTGCCTTCCTCATCCCTGATACCCTTTCCCGTGTAATGCAGGAAGACGTCATCAAGTGTGGGTTTGTGCAGGTTGACGGACTCAATGGTGAGTCCCAGCTGCTCGGTGGTTCTCAGGATCTCCGGTATCGCACGCTCCCCGTGGGCGGCTGTGATGCGCACCAGGCTTCCTGTCAGGGATATATTGCTCATTTCCCGGCGGGTGCCAAACCTTTCAAGAAGCAGTTCTGCATCCGCTTCTGAACCGAGGCCGAGCGTGATGATATCCCCGCCCAGGGATGACTTCAGCTCGGAGGGAGTGCCCATGGTGATTATCCTGCCGTGGTCAATGATGGCTATACGGTTGCAGAGCCTGTCGGCCTCTTCCATGTAATGTGTGGTGAGCACCATCGTTATCTTCTTTTCAACGTTCAGTTCCCTGATGTAGTCCCATATATGGTTCCTTGTCTGGGGATCGAGCCCGATGGTCGGCTCATCCAGAAAGAGCAGGTCAGGATAATGCATAAGCCCCCTGGCTATCTCAAGGCGGCGCATCATTCCGCCGGAGTACTTCTGAACTATCTCGTTATCCCACTTCGACAGCTCCACCAGCTCCAGCACCTCTTTTATCCTTTCGCTGCGCTGCTTCCTGTTCAGCCCGTAGAGCCGCCCGTGCAGGTCCAGATTTTCCCGCCCCGTAAGTTTCTGGTCAAGGGTGGTTTCCTGGAACACCACGCCGATAGACTGGCGAACCTTCCTCGGTTGCGCCCTGATGTCATATCCCCAGACAGTAGCCCTGCCGGATGTGGGCTTGAGCATGGTCGAGAGCATGGATATGAGAGTGGACTTGCCTGCCCCGTTGGGTCCGAGCAGCCCGAAAAGCTCCCCCTTCTCAACAGTGATGTCGATACTGTCGACTGCTGTCAGATCATCGTATTGCCTGGTTATCTTCTCCGTGTGGATCGCAGCGTCGCTCAATTTTACCTCCCGGATGAATACACGCCCGCTCAAATATACTTATTGCATTCCTACTCGGGCGAAAATGTTATATTCAAAAAAACGCTTGTATGAGTTACACTTCGCGCCGATGGTCTAGCGGCTATGACTGGGGCCTTCCAAGCCCTAAACCCGGGTTCGAATCCCGGTTGGCGCACTTATTCCTTACCGATCTGCCAGAATTCACTAATTTTAATGGAACTTTCGATACACTTTATAATATATTTTAATTACCTCATACAACTATTTTTATTCTGCCTTCGTTCTATAAATTCCTTGCGCACAAAAGGACAGTTTCAATGAAACCTATAATTGCACTTCAGAAAAAACAACTATGTCATTGGCGTTCAACAACTAACTAAGGTGTGGAACGCAGCGGGGGAGACGCCACCCTCTACCTTACAGCTGCACCCCGATAGGACGATGTTGAAGGGTGTCTATCAGGTCCTCAGATTCCCTGTAGGCCTTGAAGACAAAAATGATTGCATCGTCCTCATTCGCCATACTTCTCGTACATGACAGTATCAGTAAGCGGCTTTCGTTCTGTATTATGGCGGTCAGCACTCAAGAATCCTTTATCCGGATAGCCTAAGAGAAGTAATGCAGTGGGTTCAATGTATTCGGGTATGTTAAACTCTTTTCTGACAATCTCAGGGTCGAACAGCCCGACCATTACGCTTCCGATGTTCAATTCCCTTGCTGCCAGCATCATGTGATCACAAACGATACCAATATCCAGGTCCCCCGAACACTTTCCGTCAAATGGCCTTATAAGTGCATTTCTTTTATCCTGGCATATAATGAGGATACATCTGTCGCCATATATGAGGTCATCATGCCATATTGTGCTGAATGATTTACTCATGCATCGATGATCTGCGTGATCCTTGAGACCTGTGGCTGTTTTGAGAGCATGTACATGAAGGCAGGCAGACCGGAGCCTGATATGTGCTGGAGGACGCTTTTTGCCCCGCTATTTATCAGGGGGCTTCTTTCCAGCAGGTCGCTTCCCAGAAAAGTGATAAGCCTGTCAAACTGTCCCATGCCTGTGGTAAAGCCGGCCTCCTCTCTGATACCTTTGCCCATGCTGAAGGCAAGCTCTATCCAGGAGTTCAGTTCTCCCGTAATGTGCTTCCATACGGGCTGGTCGATGACCATACGGCAGCGGCCTTTACTGATATTGGAGAAATAGTCGTGGAATGTATCACCTTTGGCAAGGGTATACACTTTGCCGATGCTTCCCGTATGGCTGTCAGTCGTCACTGCCATGCCTTTGTTGAACCTCTCCGCAAGTGCCATCACCAGCAGGTTCTTCTGCTGCAGGTCCTGCATATTGTATTCGATGACAGGGAAATGTCTGACAAGCTCGGGGATCGCAGGGATATTGGGTATATCGCCCTTCGGGAACCAGAAAGGGTGATTGTAGATATATGGCAGGTCATTGCTCTTGAAGTAGTCTATAAGGCTGTAAATATCGCTTTCCTGCTTAGCCATAAGAGCGAACTCCGTATATTGCTCCCTCTCAAATCCAAAAACGTTGATATGCACGGTGTGCCCGACATTCACCGTATCGCTGACCGTCAGCTCCACGCCCGGCGTGAGATCCTCCCGGCCCCATCCAAGGATGTCATAGGCTCTGATAGTATCATGGTCCGTGAAGGTCACGAAATCAAGACCTCTTGATCTACCTTTGAGGAGAAGGTTTTCAGGGCGCATCGCTTCTGCAGACAGCACATCGAATGAACAGGATGTATGGACGTGCAGGTCTGCCTTCTTCCAGCCATCTTCCACTAGTTCGGCAGCCTTGTCGGAAGAAATGATCTTCTCTTTACCGGGCTTTGCTCCATGGGCCAAGATCATCACTCTTGTTCTATAGATCATGATCTTTTTCAGGTACACTTATCTATATAACAAGGACGAAATAAGTAGTTTGTGTATCTTATTTATAGCCCGGGCATTAAATATATAATATCTACTATATTAAGAGACACATATTATCCTTAAAAGAGCCTTCTTCCTTTTGTGCCTTTCAAATAGTCCTTTTACCGTTCTCTCCAGTGTCATCAGGCGTTAACCATTCTCTCGATCATGGTTACCTGCGACCTCTTGGAAAGCATGTGCAGGAATACAGGCAAACGGGAGCCCGACACCTGCCTGGCCAGACCTGCAGTCACTTTACTGAACATGGTGCTATTGTCCGGCATATCGCTTGCCAGAGCGCTCATGACCCTGTCAAAAACGCCAATGCCTGTGGAAAAGTCCATTTCTTCCCATATTCCTTTATCGATGCTGAACAGCAGTTCTATCAGGGAGCCTATCTCTCCGGCAAAGTGTTTCCACCCCGGCTCCCCCATGACCATATAGGAGCGCCCTTTGCTGATATTGGCGAAGTATTCCTGGAAAGTATCGCCTTTTGCGACAGTGTAGACCTTTCCGATACCTCCTGTATGGCTGTCGGTGTTAATTGCCATTCCCTTGTTGTAACGCTGCGCCAGCACCATGGAAAAGAAATTCTTCTCCCTCAGGTCCTGAGCGTTGTACTCTATTACAGGAAAGTGCCTGACAAGCTCGGGTACTGCAAATATGTTAGGCTTCTCTCCGAACTTGAACCAGAAGGGGTGGTTGTATGTATAAGGCAGGTCGTTACTTTTCAGATAGTCGATCAGGCTGTAAATATTTTTTTCCTTCTTTGCCAGAAGCTCTATGTCCTGATATTGGTCCCTATCAAATGCGAAGGTGTTCATATGTACCGTATGGCCAACGTTTTCGATGTCCTTTATGGATATCTCTACACCGGGCGTCAGGTCTTTCCTGTCCCATCCCAGCATATCGTAGGCTTTTACAGTATCGTGATCTGTGAACGTGACAAAGTCAAGTCCCATATTTTTCGCTTTCTCAAGAAGGTGAGCAGGGTGGGTCTTCCGGGCGGGTGGGACATCGTGTGAGCAGCATGTATGTACATGCATATCAGCCTTGCACCATCCGTCCTCCAGAAGTCCGGCTGCCTTTTCAGAAGAAATGATTTTATGTCTGATCTCTGAGGTCTGAAACAAAGTTATCACAGCGTGGTTCTTGGGGGTGGTTAAATGTATGGAATAATCTCAGAAACGGGATAGCTTATAAATCTATCTATTAAATACTTATTTTAGCTACTGAATATATATTAGTACAAGTAACTATTTATTATTTAATAGTATGTTACTGGGGAAATATACCTGACATGTGCGACTTCGTGATCTGTCAACTTTGTCAGTTCGTTTCTCAAAGCTTTCTGCCATGATAAGGTTTAGTTTTGCGCGCTTTGTTCCGAATGATTTAGTCTGCTAAAACCTTAAATTTAAAGGACTATTAATCATTATGGAAAGATCAGGCATCGCTTTTGGATTGACCACTGTTGCCGTAGTACTTGTTATGGGATGGTTCCTTGCAAGTGCAGCGATCACAAAGGATGCTGAAGAGGTAGGCTATGTTGTGGTTGAAGAACTGGACGGCGGAATAGAAATAAGGCGATATGGCAATCTTACTATCGCTTCTATAAGTTCGGACAGTCCCGGCAATGCATTTAGTGCTCTTTCCCGCTATATCCTTGGGAACAACAGGGGCAATCTCAAAATGGATATGGCCGTGCCTGTTATCTCTTACCGGGATGAGGACGTAGTGAATATGTCTTTCATATTGCCCGGGGAATATGGGAAAGATAATGCGCCGGAGCCTGTGGACGGCGATATCCTTATTGGTAAGCTACCTGCCAGGGAACTGGCGGTCATCAGTTTCACGGGATATGCCGGTGCTGATGCTTACGAGGAGCACCGGAAGAAGCTTGAGGACGGGCTCATGGAACATGATGTGGAAACCCGCGGGGATTATTTCCTGCTGAGATACAATCCCCCCTGGGTACCTCCTGTCATGATGCGAAACGATGTATCCGTTGAGGTGAAATAATGACACAGTTGAACAGATCGCTTTTTATTTTCAGGAGAGACCTGCGCATTGACGATAATCTGGGCCTCAGGGCAGCCATGGGATCTTCAGCTGAGGTGCTCCCCTGTTTTATATTCGACCCGAGACTCTCAAATTCAAAAAGGCTTGGTTTCAATGCCAATGCTTTCCAGTTCCTGCTTGAATCACTGGAAGATCTGGGAGACCAGTTCAAGGCAAGAGGTGGCAGGCTGTTCCTCTTCTCCGGGATAGCAGAGGACATTATATGTCAGCTTGCAGGCAAGCTAAATGCGGATGCTGTCTTTGTCAATCAGGATTATACTCCCTTCAGCAGGCGAAGGGACGAGGCTATAAAGAATGCATGTGCATGTTTAGATGTTGAGTTCGTGCAGGTTAGTGACTGCCTGCTCCATGAACCAGGGACCGTTCTAACTCAGCAGGGGCGTCCCTACGTTATTTTCTCCCAGTTCCTTCGCGCCGGCCTGAAACAGGAAATTACTGTTCCTTCCATACTCACGAAAAGTAATTTCTTCATGGGTGATCCGGGTATTGAAGAACAGCATGCTCCCGAAAGGCTGCTGCCAGAGTCAAACGAACGCCTGTTTTCCCATGGCGGGAGGACAAACGCCCTCAAGGTACTGGAAGATATGTCCCGTTTTGAGAACTATGAAGCTGAGCGCGATTATCCCTCGCTTGAGGGGACAACAGGACTTTCAGCGCACAATAAGTTTGGGACCATATCCATAAGAGAGTTCTATCACTATGTGCGAAACGAACTTGGGGACGGCCATCCGCTGATCAGGCAGCTCTACTGGCGGGATTTCTTCACTCATCTTGCATATCATTTTCCCTATGTGTTCAGACAGGCTTTTAAGGAAAAGTTCCGGAATATCCGATGGTATTACAACAATCCCATGTTCCATGCCTGGTGTTCGGGAAGCACCGGCTTTCCTATAGTTGATGCAGGCATGAGACAGCTGAATGCGACAGGGTTCATGCACAACCGGGTGAGGATGATAGCCGCATCCTTCCTTGTGAAGGACCTGCATATAGACTGGCATCTGGGTGAGATGTATTTCGCAAGCCGGCTGGTTGACCACGATCCCTGTGTGAATAACGGCAATTGGCAGTGGTCAGCTTCCACAGGCGCGGATTCGCAACCCTATTTCCGTGTTCTGAATCCGTGGCTCCAGCAGAGGAAGTATGACCCTGACTGTGAGTATATCCGGCGGTGGGTGCCTGAGCTACGTGAAATGAGCGCAGATGATATCCACAATCTGGAAAAGAAGGGACCTCCGGCTTCCACCGGATATCCGTCCTCAATAGTTGACCACAAAGCAGAAAGGGAAAGGACATTAGCAGTATTCGGGTCCCTGTAGTCATGCAAGGCTGCTGTTATATGCAGTTTATATTTTTGGTCCGGAATTTAGCCGGCTCGGAACAGGCTTAAATAGTCATTCCAACTAATCGGATAGTTTCACTAAAGGTGCCGGATAAAATGGTAAGCGATGAAGCAATGCTGTCGGATAGTGTATGGAGTCTCTTTCGCAGGTTCACTTTCCCTGCAATAGCAGGCATATTAGTGGCTGGTATCCAGACCATCATTGACGGTGTTTTCATCGGCAACGGTGTGGGCAGCCAGGGGCTTGCCGGAGTGACACTTGCCTTTCCCTTTGTGATGTTCATTGTTGCTGCCGGTATAATGATCGGCATGGGCTCTGCCAGTCTTATTGCTCTTGAACTGGGCAGGTCGCACCGGGAGCCGGCCAGGGAGATAATGTCCAATGTATTCCCCCTTGTGTTTGCCGTAGGAATTATCATCACTGTGCTGGGCCTGACCCTGGGGAATTATCTGATCGGCATGTTCGGCGCAGGTGACATTGTAAGGTCGATGGCAGGCGACTATATGACTGTGATCTTCGCAGGCTCCGTATTCATCCTGTTTCCCCTGACACTTGACCCGCTTGTGAGGAATGACGGGTATCCTTTGCTTGCGATGAGGACGATGATGCTCGCCGTACTGGCCAATATCGTGCTTGACTACATCTTCGTCATGAGGATGGATATGCAGCTCTTTGGGGCGGCCCTTGCAACGGTTATCGCTTTTGCGCTCAGCGCAGCCCTGCTCTCGATGCACTTTTTCAGCAGCAAGACCGGTCTTAAGGTCAGCTTCGGCACGATGAGGTTTCAGCCGGGGGAAGTGCTGAGAATACTGGAGAGCGGCCTTCCTTCATTTGCGATGCAGTTATCTGTGTCCGTGCTGTTCCTGGCGCATAATTTCGTGCTGCTGCAGTATGGAAGTGAGGGTGCTGTCTCTGCATATGGCATAATCGGCTATTCGTTTGCCGTATTCTATATGCTGTTCGAGGGCATTGCTGTGGGAGTGCAGCCTATAATCGGTTTCAATTATGGTGCAGGCCGGTATGACCGGGTGTGCAGGACGCTGAAGCTTGCAATGGCTGCGTGCGTGACCATAGGGGCCGCTGGAGTCATAATAGTCTATATGGTGCCGGAAATGGTCGCGGGCATTTTCAGTCCAGACACACCGGTCATTTTGGAGACGACCGTGACCGGCATGAGGATCATAGTGGCATCGCTGCTTGTCCAGGGCATCGTGGTGGTGAACGCCACTTATTACCAGTCCATCAACAAGGTAGGCTATGCGCTGTTCATCCACCTGGGCAAGATATTCGTGTTCATGCTCCCGCTACTGTTAGCATTGCCGATGTTCTTCGGTCTGCATGGCGTGTGGTTTGCAACCCCGCTGGCCGATTACCTGATGTTCGCCGTTGTGATGGTAATGTTCTACGATGAGCTGAAGATATTGAAGGGCGATAAGTGCAGGATTTCCTGAGCCGCATACCGGCTCGTACCTTTAATTAAAAAAAGCCATCCATTTAAGCAAGCCTCCGCAATATTAATATGTAAAGCATCTGTTTAACATCATGCTCCTTTTGTGCGGGGGTTGCCCAGCCAGGTCAAAGGCGATGGGCTTAGGACCCATTTTCGTAGGAATTCGTGCGTTCGAATCGCACCCCCCGCATGTGATTTTGGGTTACAGGTAAGCTCAAAGGCCCGAATAAACAAAGCAAGAGAATTATTTAAAAGTAGAGTGATTCACTCTGCATATATACAAAACTTTTATTTTCAATCTTACGTTGAACGTTGTGTTTTATATGTCATTTTAGAAATTACATCTAAGGGTATAAATTCATGTCTAACGTTTTGTTCCTCAACATATACCAGGATAACTCCAACATCTACATAAATAACTTTATTCACATTATCCTTATAAGTAATAATTTCATCAAATCTTCCAGTTGCAGAATTGAACTCAATTTCTAAGCCGTAAATTGGATAAACTTCATAAACCATTCATATCAATCCTCACTATACGAAATTTGAGGATACTATTATTTGTAGATTTTTGAGGTATCAGTAAGTATATTATATAAATAAATAAAGAGAATAAAGTAAAAAAGAATAACTAAATTTCAGTTATTGGTGTAGAACCCTTCAAATAATACTAAAATAATTCTTTCCTCATTTAAGCGCATCTTTTGTATTACACAGGACTCCATTTCGAGTCTACTTCCTTAATTCCTTATAGAGTCAATCGGATCTATTGTCCAAATAAATATATGTGCGTTTCATGTAATCCCTTATAAGAGTTCGTTTGTTCGATTGTCTAAATTTCAGTGACCGGTATAGGATATGCAAATAATATAAGGCCTGATGGAATATTCAAGGCTCAGCATCCTTTTTCTTTTTCAGCAAACTCATATCGATAGCATTTGTATCCTACTCTTTTAATTTACCTCAAACCGTCAATTATTTATGTGATTATTTCCAATTCAACCACAGTTGAACAAGTAAAATTAATGATCATAAATATAAGCTATTAAACCACGCTTTTAGCAGATTGGACATAATCTTTCTTAAAGTCTGTTTGTTAATGGGGTGCTTTAATACCCTATTTTTATCGTTATTACTGGCACTAGTTTAACTTTTAAACATACGAGGAGATCAAAATGAAAATAGAATCTGACCTAGCTGTAAGTCTGGAAGAGTTCCAGAAAGTAATAGATATTGAATTTAAAGACGTTAGCCTTCTAATAGAAGCATTGACACACAATTCACTGTTCTGCGGTCTTCGATCCAGCATGGACGGTTTTAAGCAAAAGTATGATCTTAGAAATGCTAATTACCAAAAGTTAGAATTTCTGGGGGATGCAGTACTGGACCTTATTATTGCTGACCATTTCTATCTTAATGAAGACATCGAAGAATATGCAAAGGTTAATGGCATTAAAAAGATAGAAGGAATCCTGACCAATGTTAAGACCGTACTGGTAAAGAACGAAAGCTTAATTCCTGTAGCAGGCAAGTTTAACCTTAAAAAGCATATAATTCATGGAGATATCAGGAATATAGAGGATATATATGCAGATGTGATCGAAGCTCTTATAGGGGCAATTTACATGGATCAGGGTTTTTCCAGATCGAAAGAATTTGTGAACAGGTTCTTTGATATCAGGGGTGCTTTAGGCAAAGTGGAAAATTCCAACCCGAAAGGGAAATTAAAAGAAATTTGCGATAAGAACTTAAGTACATCTGCTTATACTGTAGTTAAGGAAGAAGGCCCGGATCACAATAGGAGATTTACCGTTGAACTTAGCATAGATGGTATTACTGTAGCCACCGGGGAAGGAACAAATATAAAGAAGGCAGAAACTGATGCTGCTGTGAGATACCTTCAAAAAATGAATGAGAGCAAGCATATGGAATAGAGAACCTGATCCGTTCTTTTAGTTCATTGTGATGAACATCATCACCTCTTTTTTTGAGATGCTAATTCAGGTCAGGTCCTTATAGCAGGGATTTTGATCTATCGTAAGCAGGAAGAACGGAATCCTTAAACATCTTATGATCTTTGCACAAGAGAAGATGCTTAATTATAAAATGAAGAAGGAATACCACTTAGACCTCTGTTATCAATACCGACTCTTTCAGGTAATACTCAAAAAGATCATTTGCCCACTCAAGAGCAGATGGATTGGAACACAGGACATGGTTGCTGTCAATCTCCCCGTTACTTTTCAGCGGACGTATGAGAAGATGATAGTTATTGAACACAATAGCTAGAAAATTCATTTTTAGAGAACAGACATAGAAATGGAACAAGTCGTTTTTCAGAAGTTCCTCAAAATCTGCTATTCGTTCAGTTTGCAATTTATCAAATACTTCCGGGGTTGTAA
>Ga0209347_1002862_pt1 | contig 21608 bp, 25 predicted proteins | sample AutmiccommuBRH23_FD_187382 | JGI IMG/M metagenome (GOLD analysis project Ga0209347, IMG submission 187382) | Deep subsurface microbial communities from Mt. Terri, Switzerland - Autotrophic microbial communities BRH/23 (SPAdes) (version 2) | ecosystem: Environmental > Aquatic > Deep subsurface >...
CCGGCGTCGACCGCGTCGCCGACACCCGAAGGCTCGCCGACCGGCTCGGCGTCACCGTCCTTCTCAAGGGCAACGTGACCGTCGTCGCCGAACCCGGGGGCGTGGTGTACCTGAACGTCGCCGGCCGGTCCTGGGCGGCGACCGCCGGATCCGGTGACGTGCTGTCCGGGATCATCGGCGCGCTGCTGGCGGCCGGGCTCGCTCCCGGTGAGGCCGCCGCCGCGGCGGCGTTCGCCCACGCCCGTGCCGCCGACCTGTCCGCCGGCGACCCCGGCCCTGCGTCCGTCCCGACCTCGGCGTCGGGCATCCTGGCGCATCTGCGGACAGCGCTGGCCTCCATCCTCTAGAAATAACCATGCCCAATGTCTCGCACCACTCGTCACTGAGCCCCGCCTACACCGGTCGGATGTCCACGACACCGCTGCCGGCACTGCGCCTGCCCGACGAGTCGATGGACTCCGAGCAGACCTACCGGTTCATCCACGACGAGCTGATGCTCGACGGCAGTTCCCGGCTCAACCTGGCGACGTTCGTGACCACCTGGATGGATCCCGAGGCCGATCAGCTGATGTCGGAGACGTTCGACAAGAACATGATCGACAAGGACGAGTACCCGGTCACCGCCGCGATCGAGCAGCGGTGCGTGTGCATGGTCGCCGATCTGTTCCACGCCGAGAATCTGCGCGACGACGACCCGGCCACCGCGGTCGGGGTGTCCACCGTCGGGTCCAGCGAGGCGGTCATGCTCGCGGGGCTGGCGATGAAGTGGCGGTGGCGCGACAGGGTGGGGAAGGGGTGGAAGGGCCGCACCCCCAACCTGGTGATGGGCTCCAACGTGCAGGTCGTGTGGGAGAAGTTCTGCCGCTACTTCGACGTGGAGGCCCGGTATCTGCCGATGGAGAAGGATCGTTTCGTCATCACCCCGGAACAGGTGCTCGACGCCGTCGACGAGGACACCATCGGCGTGGTGGCGATCCTGGGCACGACGTTCACCGGCGAGCTGGAGCCCGTCGCCGAGATCTGCGCCGCGCTCGACAAGCTGGCCTCGGGGAAGGGGCCCGACGTCCCCGTGCACGTCGACGCGGCCAGCGGCGGTTTCGTGGTGCCGTTTCTGCACCCCGACGTGGAGTGGGACTTCCGGTTGCCGCGGGTGGTGTCGATCAACGTCAGCGGGCACAAGTACGGCCTGACCTACCCCGGCATCGGATTCGTGGTGTGGCGCAACGCCGATCACCTGCCCGAGGACCTGGTTTTCCGGGTGAACTATCTCGGCGGCAACATGCCGACGTTCACGCTGAACTTCTCGCGGTCGGGAAACCAGGTCGTCGGCCAGTACTACAACTTCCTGCGGCTGGGACGCGAGGGCTACCTCCAGGTGATGAGGTGCCTGTCGGACACCGCGCAGTGGTTCGCCCGGGAACTGGCGGGCATGGCCGGACCCGACAAGGAGCCGGTGTTCGAGGTGATCTCCGACGGCTCGGCGATCCCGGTGGTGGCGTTCAAGCTCGTCGAGGGCACCAAGTTCACGGTGTTCGACGTCTCCGCGCTGCTGCGCGGCTACGGCTGGCAGGTGCCCGCGTACACGATGCCCGACAACGCCAGCGACATCGCGGTGTTGCGCGTAGTGGTGCGGGAGGGCTTCTCGGCCAACCTGGCCCGCGCGCTGCGCGACGACCTCGTCGAGGTGCTGGCCAAACTGGACAAGGTGGGCATCGGCGGCTTCTCCGACGAGGCACACTTCGCCCACTGAATCCGCGCCTGGGACAATCGGGGGCAGTGATCACCACCCAGAACCTGCCGAGGGCCCTGCCTACGGCATCCGTCGACCTGGACGCGATCGCCCACAACGTGGCTACGCTGCGCGAACACGCAGGCTCGGCCGCGGTGATGGCCGTCGTGAAGGCCGACGGTTACGGTCACGGCGCCACCCCGGTGGCCCGTGCCGCCCTGGCCGCGGGCGCCGCGGGACTCGGCGTCGCGACGGTCGACGAGGCACTGGCGCTGCGCCGCGACGGTATCTCCGCTCCGGTGCTGGCCTGGCTGCACGTCCCGAACACCGATTTCGCGCCGGCACTGCTCGCCGACGTCGAGGTGGCGGTGTCCTCCCAACGTCAGGTCGACGACGTCGTCGACGCCGTCCGGCGCACGGGTACCACGGCGACGGTCACCATCAAGACCGACACCGGCCTGAGCCGAAACGGGGTCGGGCCCCACGACTATCCGGCGGTGCTCGACGCGCTGTGCCGGGCCCAGGCGGGGGGCGCGGTGCGGGTGCGGGGGATCATGTCGCACCTGGTGCACGGCGACGACCCCGAGAACCCGTTCAACGGCCTGCAGGCGCAGCGGCTGTCCGAGATGGCGGCGACCGCCCGGGGCCGCGGGCTGCGCTTCGATGTCGTCCACCTGAGTAACTCGCCTGCCGCCCTCACCCGCCCCGATCTGGCGTTCGACATGGTGCGTCCCGGTATCGCGGTGTACGGCCTGAGCCCCGTCCCGGAACGCGGCGACATGGGGCTGCGCCCGGCGATGACGGTGCGGTGCCCGGTCGTGATGGTCCGCCCGCTGAAGGCCGGCGACGGCGTGTCCTACGGACACACCTGGATCGCCGAGCGGGACACCACGGTGGCGCTGATCCCGGCCGGCTACGCCGACGGCGTCTTCCGGACGCTGAGCAATCGCTTCGAGGTCGCGATCAACGGCAGGCGCTACCGCAACGTCGGCCGCATCTGCATGGATCAGTTCGTGGTCGATCTCGGTCCGGGCGCGACCGACGTCACCGAGGGTGACGATGCGATCCTGTTCGGGCCCGGCACCGACGGCGAGCCGACCGCGCAGGACTGGGCGGAGCTGCTGGGCACCATCAACTACGAGGTCGTCACCAGCCCGCGGGGGCGCATCGGCAGGAGCTACCGCGGGGGTGGGTCCCGGTGAACGGGCGCGCGGGATGGCTGGCGGGCGCGGCAGGGGTGTCCGCCGTCGGTACCGCCGCGGGAGTGTCGGCGGCGCGGTCGCTGCGCCGCCGCGTCACCACTGAAGACCCGCACATCGACGAGGATTTCGAGTTGCTCGACGCCGACCGCAGCTGTGTGGTCACCACGCCCGACGGCGTGCCGCTGGCGGTGCGCGAGGTGGGACCCGTGGACGCGCCGCTGACGGTGGTGTTCGCCCACGGCTTCTGTCTGCGCATGGGGTCGTTCCACTTCCAGCGCGCCCGGCTGTCCGAGCAGTGGGGCGACCAGGTGCGGATGGTGTTCTACGACCAGCGGGGCCACGGCCAGTCGGGGGAGGCGTCGCCGGACACCTACACCGTCGAGCAACTGGGTCAGGATCTGGAGAGCGTGCTCGCCGTGATGGCGCCGCGCGGGCCCGTCGTGCTGGTCGGGCACTCGATGGGGGGCATGGCGCTGCTGTCCCACGCCCGTCAGTACCCGCAGCGCTACCCGACCCGCATCGTCGGCGCCGCACTCATCGCCTCTGCCGCAGAAGGGGTTTCGCGTTCGCCGCTGGGGGAGATCCTGAAGAACCCGGCGCTGGAGGCGGTGCAGTTCACCGCGCGGTACGCGCCGAAGCTGGTGCACCGGGGCCGCGGCGCGGCACGCAAGGTGATCGGCCCGATCCTGCGCGCGGCGTCCTTCGGCGACGAGAAGATCAGCCCGAGCGTGGTGGCGTTCTCCGAGCGGATGATGCACGACACCCCGATCGCCACGCTGGTGGAGTTCCTGCACGCCCTCGAGGTGCACGACGAGACCGAGGGGCTGGTGACGCTGAACAAGGTCCCGACGCTGGTCGCCTGCGGTGACCGCGACCTGCTGACGCCGATGGAGTACTCGCAGGAGATGGCCGACGCTCTGGCCAAGTCGGAGCTGGTGATCGTCTGCGGCGCAGGACATCTGGTCCAGATGGAGCATCCGGAGATCATCGACGACGCGCTGGTGCGGTTGGTGGAACGCGCGACACCGTCGAAGCTCGTCGCGCTGACCCGCCGGGTGCGGGAACGGGTGCGTACGAATGGATGAGTGTTCGGGCACCTCGGAGTTGCTCACCGCCGAGGACACCATCGCCCTGGGGGCCCGGCTGGGCCGTGAGCTGCGCGCCGGCGAAGTGGTCGTGCTGTCGGGGCCGCTCGGAGCCGGAAAAACCGTGCTCGCCAAGGGGATTGCGCAGGCCATGGACGTCGAAGGGCCGGTGCTCTCGCCGACGTTCGTGCTGGCCCGTGTGCATCCGGCACGCAGCGCCGGTGCGCCCGCGATGGTGCATGTCGACCTGTACCGGTTGCTCGACGAGTCCTCGGTCGACCTGCTCGCCGAACTGGATTCGCTGGACCTCGACACCGACCTCGACGACGCCGTCGTGGTAGTCGAATGGGGTGAGGGGGTCGCCGAACGGCTGTCGGACAGCCACCTCGACATCCGGTTGGAGCGGGCCCCCGACACCGATGCCCGCATCGCCATCTGGCAGTGGAGCCGGCCGTGAGCAGGCTGGTGCTGGCGATCGACACCGCCACCCCCGCGGTCACGGCGGGGGTGGTCCGGCTCGACGGCGAGGTCACCGAGGTGCTCGCCGAACAGGTCACCGTCGACGCCCGCGCACACGCCGAACAGCTCACGCCCAACATCGTCGGCGCGCTCGGCGACGCGGAGATCGCGGTCGATCAGCTCGACGCCGTCGTGGTGGGTTGCGGCCCAGGCCCGTTCACCGGGCTCCGGGTGGGCATGGCGACGGCGGCCGCGTTCGGCCATGCGCTCGGCGTGCCGGTGCACGGGGTGTGCAGTCTCGACGCGATCGCGGTCGGCACCACCGGCGAGGTCCTCGTGGTCACCGACGCCCGTCGGCGCGAGGTGTACTGGGCGCGCTATCGCGACGGCATCCGCATCGACGGGCCCGCCGTGAACGCCGCGACCGACGTACCCGGCGGCGCCGATGCGGTGGCGGGCTCGCCCGACCACACCGCGCTGTTCGGCCTCCCGCGGCTGGCGCCGGTCTATCCCAGCGCGGCGGGACTCGTTGGTGCGGTGTCGAATTGGGTTGCCGAACCCGATCCACTGGTGCCGCTGTATCTGCGCAGGCCCGACGCCAAGCCGCAGGCGGCGCCGCGGTGACCGCGCGCTACGGCCCATTGAAGGCCGGTGATGCGGCGCGGTGCGCGGAGCTGGAAGCCCAGTTGTTCGATGGCGACGATCCGTGGCCGGAGAAGGCGTTCCTGGCCGAGCTCGCCGCCAAGCACAACCACTACGAGGCCGCGCGCGTCGACGACAAGCTGGTCGGTTATGCGGGCATCGCCCGGCTCGGCCGGACCCGGCCCTACGAGTACGAGATCCACACCATCGGCGTCGACCCCGCCTACCAGGGCCAGGGCATCGGCAGGCAGTTGCTTCACCGGCTGTTCGAGTTCGCCGACGGCGGAACGATTTTCCTCGAGGCGCGAACCGACAACGAGGCGGCGATCGCACTGTACGAGAGCGAAGGGTTCACCAGGGTGGGGGTCCGCAAGCGTTACTACCGCGTCAGTGGCGCCGATGCCTACACGATGAAACGGGAGCGACGATGATCGTCTTGGCCATCGAGAGTTCGTGTGACGAAACCGGGGTCGGCATCGCCGAACTCGGGGACGACGGATCGATCACGCTGCTCGCCGACGAGGTGGCCTCCAGCGTGGACGAGCACGCCCGCTTCGGCGGTGTGGTTCCCGAGATCGCGTCGCGTGCGCACCTCGAGGCGCTGGGCCCGACGATGCGTCGCGCGCTGCAGACCGCGGGCGTCATCAGGCCCGACGTCGTCGCGGCCACCATCGGTCCAGGACTGGCCGGGGCACTGTTGGTGGGAGTGGCTGCGGCCAAGGCGTATTCGGCGGCGTGGCAGGTGCCGTTCTACGCCGTCAACCACCTCGGCGGTCACCTGGCCGCCGACGTGTTCGACCACGGCCCGCTGCCGGAGAGCGTCGGCCTGCTGGTGTCCGGTGGGCACACCAACCTGCTGCACGTGCGTTCGCTGGGGGAGCCGATCGTCGAGTTGGGTTCCACCGTCGACGACGCGGCGGGGGAGGCGTACGACAAGGTCGCCCGGTTGTTGGGGCTGGGGTATCCGGGCGGCAGGGTGCTCGACGAGCTGGCACGCACCGGTGATCCCGACGCCATCGTCTTCCCCCGCGGCATGACCGGACCCCGTGACGCGGCGTACTCGTTCAGTTTCTCGGGGCTCAAGACCGCGGTGGCCCGCTACGTGGAGCGGCACCCCGAGGCGTCGCAGGCCGACGTGGCTGCGGGATTCCAGGAGGCCGTCGCCGACGTGCTGACCGCCAAGGCGGTGCGCGCGGCCGAGGAACTCGGCGTGTCGACGCTGCTGATCGCCGGGGGCGTCGCGGCGAACTCGCGGCTGCGGGAACTGGCGGCGCAGCGTTGTGCCGCAGCGGGTTTGACGTTACGGATTCCGCGGCCCCGGCTGTGCACCGACAACGGCGCGATGATCGCGTCGTTCGCGGCGCACCTGATCGCCGCCGGGGCGGAGGCGTCGCCGCTCGATGTGGCCAGCGACCCGGGTCTGCCTGTGGTGCAGGGGCAGGTCGCGTGACTGGGGATCCGGTCGACAAGCTGGAGATCACCGAACTGCTGTACCGCTACGCCGAACTCGTCGATGCCGGCGACTTCGACGGCGTCGGGGACCTGCTCGGCCGTGGCAGCTTCATGGGTGTTTCGGGTGCCGAGCGGATCGCGAAGTTGTTCGCGACCACCACCCGCCGATTCCCCGAGCACGGCAACACCCCACGCACCCGTCATCTCGTGCTGAATCCGATCGTGGAGATCAGCGGGGATACCGCAGCCGCGCGTTCGACGTTCTGCGTGGTGCAGCACACGGAGGCGATCTCGCTGCAGCCCATCGTTGTTGGGCGGTATCAGGACTCCTTCGCCCGTGACGACTGCGGCTGGTACTTCACCGAGCGCCGGGTGGACATCGAGATGCTCGGTGACGTCTCGGATCACCTGGTGATCGATCCGAGTCAACTCAGCTAGAACGGCGGGGGATCGTCGCCGTAGTCGGGAACGTAATCGGCAGAGGGAAATTCGTAGGGAGCGTTCATGCGGCCCGGGTCCCGGGTCCGTACCGCCGCGTTCGACCCTGCGTCGAGGGCCCGCTCTGCGGCGTTGAGGCGCCGTTCCGCGGTGATGCGGGCGGCGCGGGTTTGCGCGCGGGTGCGTCGCCGGGTGGGCATCATCAGGTGCCGGCCGGGGCCGGTCGGTGCTGCTTCTTGTCCCCCGGGTGGTGGTGGAGTGGCGGTGTTCCACTGTGGGAAGAGCAAGCCGCTCAAGGGTTTCGTCGTGTACGACAGGCCGCTGGGTGTGGTGACGACGACGGAGCCGTCGGGGTGCTGCCGGCCCGACCGTCCCCGAACGTCTTCAATAAATGATGACGGCATGCGGAGCCTGTGCGATTCGGCTACCGGGTGGGGCACGAACCCTTCGACCCAACCGAGCTATGGCCGATGCCATCGAGTGAAGCTACGTCGAGGAGGCGCGCCGTCGCGTGACAGCCATGCTCGTGCAGGCTGAGCGCCGCGGCAGGTGCTGCCGCCCGTCGTGATGTCGACCAACGGCAAGCGCTATTAGTTGAAATTCAGTGGCGTAAAGCCGCCTGAGTCGGTGTAGGTGGGCGGTAACCAACCGGGCTCACCCTGCACCACTGTCTCCGGCCGCACCGGGTATTTCACCTTCTCGAACACTTGCTCGTTCTGCCAGTACCCGCCTGAAGTGGTGCAGCTGTAGCTGCTGCAGCTGGTCCGTATCGGCACCTCATGAGCCGGCACCCAGACCATGCGGTAACGGGTCCAGCTGCCATTGGCCATCATCGGTCCGTCGCAGATCGTACGTACCTGGCTCCCCAGGAAGCCCCAAGGCACCGATTCGCAGCCAGGTTGCACGTCGGCGTTGGCCGGTGGAGTCAGGCCCATAGCTGTAACAGCCACCGCGGCCACTCCAGCAACTATCAGATTCCTCATTTTCGTCCCCCTGCCCTTGCGTATCAATCGTCGTCGCGCGCTCGCTACGTCACCAGGGCAGGAGGGCGGGGGATCTCAGTGTCTGCTTACCCTGGTGGTTAGGGTCAGTCGCCCCTAATTTGTTACATCTGGGGTAGCTGAGGCGACTGAGGTCAAATGTGGCGGAAGGCACTCGTGCCATGCGCTCCCGCATCTAACAACAGCTACCACTAGTGCGTTGCCGACATAGATTGCTTAAGCCGTCGATTCCGGAAGCGATGCATCAAACATGTGTTCGATTCTAGCGTTGCGCACCGACACGCCCGATCGGCTCAGCGCCACCCAGCCTTGAGTGCTAGCACTCGCGTGTATAGAGTGCTAGGTGGCAGTCGGTCCAAACCCTGTGTCGGCACCCGCGACGACGGCGCGTGGGGCGGTCACCGGCCGCCGAGTTCATACACCAACATCAGTGAAGGGGCTCCATCGTGGCGAGCGTGAACATCAAGCCACTCGAGGACAAGATCCTCGTACAGGCCAACGAGGCCGAGACCACGACCGCATCCGGTCTGGTCATCCCCGACACCGCCAAGGAGAAGCCGCAAGAAGGCACCGTCGTCGCAGTAGGCCCCGGCCGCTGGGATGAGGATGGCGAGAAGCGGATTCCCCTGGACGTGTCTGAGGGCGACGTGGTGATCTACAGCAAGTACGGCGGCACCGAGATCAAGTACAACAACGAGGAGTACCTGATCCTGTCGGCCCGTGACGTGCTGGCTGTCGTCTCCAAGTAAGCAATATCGTGTTCCGCCCCGGACGTTCCCGCATACGGGTGATGTCCGGGGCGGTGCGCGTCATACCCGTCTTAGGGAAAGAAACTTATGAGCAAGCAGATTGAATTCAACGAAACCGCGCGTCGCGCCATGGAGGCCGGCGTCGACAAGCTCGCGGACGCGGTCAAGGTGACGCTGGGCCCGCGCGGCCGCCACGTGGTGCTCGCCAAGGCCTGGGGTGGTCCGACCGTCACCAACGACGGCGTGACCATCGCCCGCGAGATCGACCTCGAGGACCCGTTCGAGAACCTCGGCGCCCAGCTGGTGAAGTCGGTGGCCACCAAGACCAACGACGTCGCCGGTGACGGCACCACCACGGCCACCGTGCTGGCGCAGGCCATCATCAAGGCCGGCCTGCGCAACGTCGCGGCCGGCGCCAATCCGATCGCCCTCGGGGCGGGTATCTCGAAGGCCGCCGACGCGGTCTCCGAGGCGTTGCTGGCCGGGGCCACGCCTGTGACCGACAAGAAGTCGATTGCCCAGGTGGCCACCGTGTCCTCCCGCGACGAAGAGGTCGGCGAGCTGGTCGGCGAGGCGATGACCAAGGTCGGCCACGACGGCGTCGTCTCCGTCGAGGAGTCCACGGTGGCGATGACCGAGCTGGAGATCACCGACGGCGTCGGGTTCGACAAGGGCTACATCTCGGCGTACTTCGTCACCGACTTCGACGCCCAGCAGGCCGTGCTCGAGGATGCGCTGGTGCTTCTGCACCGCGAGAAGATCAGCTCGCTGCCGGACCTGCTGCCGCTGCTGGAGAAGGTCGCCGAGAGCGGCAAGCCGCTGCTCATCGTCGCCGAGGACGTCGAGGGTGAGGCGCTGTCGACGCTCGTCGTCAACGCGATCCGCAAGACGCTGAAGGCCGTTGCGGTCAAGGCGCCGTTCTTCGGCGACCGCCGCAAGGCGTTCCTCGACGATCTCGCGGTCGTCATCGGCGGTCAGGTCGTCAACCCCGACGTGGGCCTGATGCTGCGTGAGGTCGGCCTGGACGTGCTGGGCACCGCCCGACGCGTCGTCGTCGACAAGGACAGCACCACGATCGTCGACGGTGGCGGGTCCAAGGAGGCCATCGACGGGCGTGCCGCTCAGCTGCGCGCCGAGATCGAGGCAAGCGATTCGGACTGGGACCGCGAGAAGCTCGAGGAGCGGTTGGCCAAGCTGGCCGGCGGCGTCGCCGTCATCAAGGTCGGCGCGGCCACCGAGACGGACCTGAAGAAGCGCAAGGAGGCCGTCGAGGACGCCGTCTCCGCGGCCAAGGCTGCCGTCGAGGAGGGCATCGTCGTCGGCGGCGGTGCCGCGCTGGTGCAGGCCCGTGCCGGCCTGGCGAAGCTGCGCGAGTCGCTGTCCGGTGACGAGGCACTCGGGGTCGACGTGTTCTCCTCGGCACTGTCGTCGCCGCTGTACTGGATCGCCACCAACGCCGGGCGCGACGGTTCGGTCGTGGTGAGCAAGGTCGCCGAACTGCCTGCCGGGCACGGCTTCAACGCCGCCACACTGGAATACGGCGATCTCCTCGCCGACGGCGTGATCGACCCCGTGAAGGTCACCCGCTCGGCCATCATGAACGCGGCGTCGGTGGCACGGATGATCCTGACCACCGAGACGGCGATTGTCGAGAAGCCGGCCGAGGATGAGGACGACGGCCACGGCCACGGTCACTCGCACGGCCACGGTCACTCGCACTAGTTCGACCACGCACTGACGCAACACCCCCGGTCCACAGGGCCGGGGGTGTTGCGGTTACCGCGTGGCGGCCTGGCCGAGGGCTTACGCTGCCAATGGAATCGGGCAACTGGACGACGAGGAAGTCATGCCCCTAACGCGTCTGCGTCACTCAGCGGCCGGGCTTGTTGCCTGTGCGGCCGCGATGGCGTGTGTGCCACCGGCCGCTGCCGACCCGATGAACCCCATACCGGGGAACGGTTTCTTTCTGGTCGGGCGTGACATCGTGCCGGGCCTTTACAACACGGGCGGGACGGCGTCGGTCTTCGGGGTCTGGATCAACGATGTGCCGACACAGGACTCGATGTGCGTGTGGTTCACCTACAGCACGCCTGATGCGAACAAGGACCATGTGGTGGCGACGAATATGTCGATCGGTCCGATGTACGCCAATATCAACTCGACGGTGATGGCCTTCGAGTCGCGGAACTGTCAGCCCTGGACCCGGGTCACCTGAGCGGTTGGCGAAGAAGTCTGCTACTCGTCGGCGGGCTTGCGCGCGACGAGGCGTTCGACAAGTCCCGCTTTGAACCGCTGGATCTGTTCGACGTCCAGGCCTGCGGCCCGCACCTGGAGGGACGGCCTGCGCAGGAAGTGCTCACCGCCCAGCGGCACGGTGAAGGTTTCCAGGAACCGCTGCACACCGCGGGCGATCCGCGAGGTGCTCGCGACGTGGTCGACGAGGATGAGCTTCCCTCCGGGGCGCAGCACCCGCGTCATCTCCTTGATGGCCTTGACGTGGTCCGGGATCGCACAGAGCCCGAAGGTGCAGACGACGGTGTCGAAGGAGGCGTCGGCGAACGGCAGCGCATGGGCGTCGGCCTGCTGCAGGGTCGCAGCACGGCCGAGTTCGGCGGCGCGCCGGCGGGCGACGTCGAGCATGGCATCGCTCCAGTCGATGCCGGTCAGCGTGATCCCCGCCGGGTAGACCTCCAGGTTGAGCCCGGTCCCGACGGCAACCTCCAGCACCTCACCCGTCGCCTGCCCGCACGCCCATGCGCGGGAGTCGCCGAACACATGCCGGTCGAAGAAGCCCATCTGCCGGTCGTAGGAGCCCGAGTGCTTGTCCCAATAACGTTGCCAACGGGCGGTCCGGGTGTCGGTCGAGGTCACGGTGAGTCAACTCCTCGGGTTGGTTTTCGGGCCGAGCGCGCAGAGCGCACAACACCAGCGTGGCATGCCCGCCATGATCATGATGCGGCCCCGGCTTCGCGAAGCGAGCTAGATTTCATCCATGAACCAGCTCTTGGGCAGATCGGGTCGCCGCCTCGCGGCGCTGGCGGTCGCCGGCGTCGTGGCACTCAGTGTGCTCACGGCCTGTGCGGGGACGTTCGAGCGTCCCGCCCAAGCCCCCGGCGGCACGGAGGAGGTCGCTGGGGCGCCGCTGCCGCAGGACGTGCCACAGCAGCCGCCGGCGGACAAGCGCGACGTGGTCAAGACGGCGTCGATGAGCATCGTGGTGTCCAACCCCTCCGAGGCCGCGGACAAGGCCGCCGTCATCGTCGAGAACGCCGAGGGCCGGGTCGACAGCCGATCCGAGGACGCGGGATCGGACACCGGGAGAGCGCGCACATCGGTGGTCTTGAGGGTCCCGGCCGCGAAGTTGGACGAGGCGATGCGGGAGCTCAAGGCTCTGGGCACCGTCGAACACGCCGAGATCACCACCGAGGACGTCACCACGCAGCGTGTCGACCTCGACGCCCGGATCAAGGCACTACAGACGTCGGTGGACCGGCTGCTGGCCATCATGCGCGATGCCAGGGATCCCGACGCCCTGATCAAAGCCGAGGATGCGCTGTCGGAGCGTCAGGCGGAACTCGACAGCCTGCGGGCCCAACGCGAGGCGCTCGGCGACCGCATCGACTACAGCACTGTCGATGTCACCTTCACCGCCGAGGCGATCGGCGGACCGGCGCCCGACGACTACAAGGGCTTTCTGGGGCAGATCGAACGGGGTTGGGACGCACTGGTATCCGTGGTGGGCACCCTGGTGCTGCTCTTCGGTCTGATGCTTCCCTGGTTGGGCGTGCTGGTCGTCGCCGGTGGTGTGGGTTACGCCGCGATCCGGCTGCTGAAGGCCCGCCGGTCCTAGCCACGCGTGGACGATCGTTCCGCCGGTTTGCGTGTTATCAGCGACGTTCCGTCCGCGTCCTGCGTTAACGCCGCCAGTGCATCTCGCGGTCGCAGAGGGTTCCCGAACTCTGTCGGCGGATGGTTGGCAGCGCTTTTCCGGGCCATCGGCAGGCGAGCCCACGGCAGAACGTCAGGTGGGACGCGGGACGACCAGGACGGGACTATCGACCAACTCGAGAACCTTCCGGGTGACCGAGCCGACGTAGGGTCGGCCGGCTCCCCGCACCCCGGAGCGGCCGATGACGAGGAGGTCGGCGCCCCAATTGCTCGCCTCGGTGAGCAGAAGCGCGGCCGCGTCACCTTTGAGGTGTGTCATGTCGGCTCGGACGCCCGCACGTTCTGCTTCGGCACGGACGTGGTGCAGGAGTGATACCGCTGCCTTATGGCGTCTCGTTGCCAACTCGCTGTCGCGTCCCATTTTGGCGAGAGCACGCACGATTTCACCGTCGCTGGTGACGTGCACGAAGCGAAGATGCGCGCCGGTGCGCGCCGCGATGTCGACTGCGGCGCGGGCGGCTGCCAAGGCGGCCGGTGAGTCGTCGACGGCGACGAGGATCTTGTAGAACCTGGGCTCTGTCATGGTGTTCCTCCGCTGCTCCGGCTTCGCTCGGCGTCGTTGGGATTGCTGGCCGCCCAGCGCAATCGCACGGCGTCGCTGTGCTCGTCTTCTTCAAGCTTGATCTGCAGTTCGGCCAGGGCCTCCTGCAGGCGGGGTATCCACCGGTCCTCGATGGCGCGGAGTCGGCGACGAGTGGCCGTCTCTTGCGCCTGGAGAACACGGACTGCCGTCTCGATGGCCGCCTGCCGGACCGCGGCCTGTACCGCGCGTCGATAGCAGTCACGTGCCGCGACCAGTGCGGCGTTGCTGGGGGGCGGCGCGTCCGGCGAGGGGTCCGGCACGGTGCAGATGGCCTCGGCCGGATAACGCACTCCCATCGACTGCTCCCAGCAGATGCGGACCTCGGCGGGCGCCGGTGCGGCGGCGAGCTGAACCGACCGCTGTCCGCCGAGCAGCACTCCGCGCAACAGCCACCTGTCCGCCTCGCGGCTCGCGGACTCCCACTCGGCGGTCATCCTGTCCTGTTGCAGCGCGAGTTGTTCCCGCTCGGTACGCAGGATGCGCAACTTGTGGTCGAGTAGATCCGCGCCGTGTTGCGCAGTGGAGAGCCGATGTTGGAGCCACAAGCGACCGGCTCGTCCGGGGGGGACATGCAGGAGCTTGGCCATCGCGCTCACTGTCCCGCGGAAGGCTCGGTGTACCGGGTGTCGAGAACAACGTTTGGAAGCATCGTGAGCTCCCGGCGCGGAAGAACACGCAGCGCCTCCCAGGCGCGGTCTAGCGTCTCGTCGAGTGTCCGCGCCTCGTCGCGACGCTGGTTGAGCAGCCGCTGTTCCACCGCTTGTTCGAAGGCCAGATACGAGTGGTCAGTGGCGCTGAGCGCGTCCTCGCCCACCAGCTCGGCGAGCTCACGCGCTTGCCGGGCACGGGCCAACGATGCCAAGACCTGAGCGGCTACATCGAGGTGATCCTCCCGGGTCCGTCCTGGACCCGCACCTTTGCGCATCAGCCTGGACAGGGAGTTCAGTGGCTCGACGGGCGGGTAGATTCCGGCGTCCTGCATGGTGGAGGAGAGCACGATCTGGCCTTCGGTGATATATCCGGTGAGGTCGGGAACCGGATGGGTGATATCCCCGGCTGGCATCGTCAACACGGGCAGCACGGTGACTGACCCGGGTACACCACGGATGCGGCCGCACCGCTCGTACAGCGAGGCGAGGTCGCTGAAGAGGTAGCCCGGATACGCCCGGCGGCCGGGTATCTCACCTCGCGCCGCGGACACCTCCCGCAGCGCCTCCGCATAGGACGTCATGTCAGCCATCACGACGAGCACGTGCCGGCCCATGTCGAAAGCGAGGTACTCGGCGACTGTGAGCGCGAGCCGCGGCGTCAGAATCCGTTCGACCACCGGGTCGTCCGCCGTGTTGAGTAGCAACACCAGCTCGCCGGCAGCCGAGCGCGCCTCGAGCGCGTCTCGGACAGCGGCCGTGTCGAGGTGGGTCAGGCCCATGCCCGCGAAGACGACCGAAAACGGCGCATCACCCGCGGCGGCCTGCGAGGCCACCTGGGTCGCGAGCTCGAGATGCGGCAACCCGGCAATCGAGAACACCGGAAGCTTCTGTCCCCGCACCACGGTGGTCAGCGCGTCGATGGCCGAGACCCCGGTGATGACCGGCTCAGCGGGCGGTTCGCGATGAGTGGGGTTGAGCGGGAAACCCGAGACAGGAGCCCGCCGCACACCGAAGATCGGTGGGCCGCCGTCGACCGGTTCTCCTCTACCGTTGCAGACCCGTCCGAGCCAGCCGGGTCCCACCGGGATGTGCAGGGTTTCCCCGGCGAAGCGGACGCGGGTGTCGCCGGGCTGGATACCCTCGGTTCCCTCGAGTATCTGGACGACGGCCAGGTCCCGGTCGACCTCGAGGACGAGCCCGTTCCGTACCTCCCCGGAACCCAGCTCGACGCGCGCGGACTCATCCCAGCCCACGCCGGACACGCCGCGGACCACGAGCAGCGGCCCTCGCAGCTCGGCCACATCCGTGTACTCGAGCGCGCCGAACGTCGCGGCCGGCACGATGGAACTCGTACTCATGACAGCTTCCCGAGTCGAGTCAGCATGGCGTCCAGATGCTCCTGGACCCCCTGGAAGTCCTCGGGTCCGGTTTCCTGCGCGGCGCGCAGCATGCTGCCGAAGTCCGTCTCCTCGATCGCCGCAGCGGGCACCCCCGACTCGACGAGCGCGTCACACCGGTCGATGACGGTGAGGACTGCCTCGAGCAGCGCCGCACCCTTTGCCGCGGAACAGAAGCCGTCATTCGGGCTCAGCGCACTCTGTTGCAGCACCCCCTCGCGCAGCAGCCGCCCGGCCAGCATGACCACGCGCTCGGCACCTGGCATTGCGCCGATGCCGACCAGATCGGCGAGGGCGCCGAGCCGATCGGCGTCCGAAAGCAACGCGCTGACCCGCTCGCGGCGGTGAGCCCATGCCGGATCTCCCTTCCGCGCATGCCAGGCGCCCAAAGAGTCGGCGTCGCGCGAGAACGATCCCGACCACGCAACCGCCGGATAGTGGCGCGCGTAGGCCAGGTCCCGGTCGAGCATCCACACCGATCGGACAAACCGCTGCGTGTGCGCGGTCACTGGTTCGGTCATGTCCCCGCCCTGGGGCGAGACCGCACCGATGATGGTGACCGACCCTCGGCGTCCACCGAGAGTGACCACATGCCCGGCCCGTTCGTAGAAAGCCGCCATCGCGGACGCAAGACTCGCGGGATATCCCTCCTCCGCCGGCAAGGCCCCGGTCCGAGACGCGAACTCCCGCAGCGCCTCCGCCCAGCGCGAGGTCGAGTCCGCAATCAGCACGACGTGATACCCCATGTCCCGGAAGTACTCGGCAACGGTGACACCGGTGTAGATGCTGGCCTCGCGCGCCATCATGGGCATGTTCGAGGTGTTCGCGATGATCACCGTGCGGCGACTCAGCCTGTCGCCGGTGCGAGGATCCTCGAGCTCGCTGAGTTCGGCGACCACATCGGCCATCTCGTTGCCGCGCTCGCCGCACCCGACGTAGACGATCACGTCGGCGTCGCACCACTTGGCGATCTGCTGCAACAGCATCGTCTTGCCGGTACCGAATCCACCGGGTACGGCGGCACTGCTGCCGCGGGCCACCGGGTACAGCAGGTCGAGGACCCGCTGGCCGGTGTGCAGGCCCTCGGCGGCGGTGAGGCGTTCGCGATAAGGCCGCGGACGCCGGACCGGCCACAGGCTGGTGAGCCGAACGTCGACCCCGGCAACCGTCGCGGCCACCGCATCCGCGGCGTAGCTGCCCGCCGTCGCGATGTGCTGCACCACACCGGCCGTGCCGGCAGGGACCAGGATCCGCAGCGGCAACGGCGTGTCGCCGTCGATCGATCCCAGCTCATCACCCTCCGACACGAGGGCGCCTTCGGCCACCGAGGGAGCGAATTGCCAGCGTTGGTCGGCGCCGGCCGCAGGTGCCGCGCCCGGAACCAGCCAGGTTCCGGCCTCCGTCAACGGGCGCAGCAGACCGTCGAACACCGAGCCCAGAAGCCCCGGGCCCAGTTCCGCCGAAAGTGGTGCGCAGCGGGAAACGACTGTGGCACCCGGGGCCAGGCCGCCGGTGTCCTCATACGCCTGGACGGTGATCCGGCGATCGGCGATGGCAACGACTTCTCCCGGCAGCTGCTGGTCACCGAGCAGCACAACGTCATACATCGCCACGCCCGCCAGACCCTCGAGCTCGACCAGCGAGCCTGATACCCGGGATACCGCTGCGCTCACGACGACCAGAGCCCTTCAACGTCCGCACCCATCGTGTCGATCAGGTGGTCGGCGAGGCCCTCCAGGGTGTACAGCGCGCGCCGGCCGTTCTTCTCGGCGAGCACCCCACCTTCGGGGGGCTCGCTCACCACGGCGTCGGAGCCGAGCACCGTTCGGGCATGCTCGGCCAGACGGTCCCGCCACGGTCCATAGCCGGGGTCGTCCCTGATGGCGGACAACGCCTGCACGACCCGGGAACGCAGCTCGTCGTAGGCCTCCCGTTGCGCGGCCAGCATGACCGCCCGGGCCTGGCGTCGAGCCCGCGCACGCTCCGCAGCGAGCACCGCTGCGGCGTCGGATTCCCCCTCTGCGCGCGCTGCGCCGCGGATGGCGTCGGCCTCGCGCTGCGCGACCGCCAGGGCCGCGTCGGCGTCAGCGTCGGCCTCTGCCACCATGCGTTCGGCCTCCGTTCGTGCCCGTGCCAACAGCTCCTCTCGGACGGGGGCGAGCGGATCGGCCAGGTCAGGCGTCAGGGCAGCGGTCACGATGGCATGACCACCGTGAACGGCAGCAGCTTCGCTGTGCGGGTACCACCCAGGGTGCCGGCCGCCTGAGAAGTCAAAATGACGACCTGCACGTCGTCGGGCAGTCTGCTCCAGGCGTCGTGGACCGCGTCGGCGCCCTCGGCCGGCAGGACGAGGACGCCGGCGAGTGCGTAGCCGGATATTGCCGTTTCCTCGCCGATGACCGCGACACGTCCCATATCACTCACGCTCTGCCGATCAGGATGATCGCGACGATGAGGCCGTAGATCGCAATTCCCTCGGCCAGCCCGACGATGACCATGGCGCGGCCGAACAACTCGGGCCTCTCACTCATCGCCGCCAGTGCGGCGGCACCGGTATAGGCGACCGCGAAGGCAGCCCCTAGAGAGGAGCCCGCCACGGCGATGGCAGCGCCGAGCAGCGCCGCCGACGACGAGGACCCGGACCCGCCCTCCTGAGCCACGGTCGTGGTCACCTCGGCCACTCCGGTGCCGGCGGTGGCGATAAGTGCGAGCGCCGCGAGCGCGACGACGAACACAAAGGCATTGAGGCCGACGAGGATTCGCACAGCGCTCCGCCCTCGACGGCTCAGCAGCTGACGAGTCGCGGCGAACGAGGCGATTAGGACGGGCAGTGCAAGCACCCAGATCATCATGGTTTTCTCCCGATAGTGGCGCCGAATGTTGCCGAGCTGTTCGTGGACCGGAGTTCACTGCTGCGATCGGTGGGGACGTGCCAGGGTCGAAACGGTCGGCCCTCGCCGGTGAAAACCCGGGAGAACAGCTCGTAGTACTCCAGACGCAGAGCCTGCACCCCGGCAACGAGTGCCTCGAGGGCGAAAGCGAGCACATTCCCGACGACGAAGACGAGGACAGCAGCGGCCACCAGGACGCCGCCTGACCGCCACAGCCCGGCCGTGCCGTCCCAGACGATCTTTCCCAGTGCTGCGTGGGTGAGACCGAATGCTGCCAGGCGGGTGAAGGAGACCAGGTTGGCGCCGACCCGCAGCACGGCGTCGAAGACTTCGACGGAGGCTTGGGTGATGCCGGCACCGCCGCCACCGGCCGCGGCCAGGAATCCGATGTACGCCAGGGCGACACCGCACGTCATGACGAGGGCGCCGGCCACAATGAGCCACCCGAGACGGCCGTTCGCGCCGAGCACGATGAGGCCGAGCCCGCCCAGAAGCGCCGCTCCGGCGATTCCGGAGGGGGCACTCAGTGCCAGCGGCCACCCTCCCTCCCGCCAGCGGTTGACCGTGCCGATGATCTGGGCACCGGCAAGAAACACCGCGCCCACACCCAACGCGACAGCCATCAACGTGACGGGTTCGTCAAGCGGGGCCAGCCACAGCACAGGAACGACTCCGGTAGGCCCGAAGAACTCCCCGTAGAGCAGCCCGAACACGATTGCGGCCAGCCCGGACCCGAGGACGAATGGCCAGGCCTTGTGGAAGCGGGCAAGCGCGCGGGGTCTTCCGGCACAGATCAGGAACCCGAGAAGAACCAGCAGGGCACCGTGTCCAGCGTCCCCGAACATCATTCCGAACATCAGCACGTACGCGATGCCGGCCAGTGCGCTGGGGTCGACGTCGGCGTACGGCACGGTCCCGTACGTCTCGACCAGCGGCGTGAACGACTGCCGCAAGCCCTTTCCGGGGTGCAGCAACGTCGGGGGGTCCACCCCACGCGGTGACGGGATCGGTACGACGCCAGCACCGACATCCGCGAGTCGACTGGTCAGGTGTGGTAACTCCACGGCTGGAACCCAGCCGGCCAGAGCGGCGACCTCGTCGCGAACGACGGCGTCGTCGGCGTACGACAAGAGTTCGGCTTCCCCGGCAAGGAGATCGTCCCGGCCGTCACGCTCGAGGTCACCCAGGTCAGGGGCGGTGGCGCGCAAACACGGATCCTGCGATCCACCAGGGCGCGCGCCGAGGAGTCTGCGCGCGGCCTCGTTGCCGACCTGGCTGGCGTTGCGTCCCGAGGTCGTGTGATCGATCTCGACGACGCCGGCGTCCGCAACGCGCACGAGCATGTCGCGCAGGACCGCCCTGGGGCACACAAGAGCCACCCGCTGCATGCGCACCGGCGCAGTGGCCTCACGCCACCCCATCGAAGGCCTCCAGTGTCGGTCCTGCGCCACCACGCGCCGCTGTTTCCAGCGCCGCCCGAACCCGCCAGGCGTCCACGGCCAACACCGCGAGGGCGCCGACCACCGGTTTCCGGTCGTAGCCGGAACCGCGCAGCAAGGCGAACCCGTCCCGCTCGACGCGATGCCACCACGCGGCCTCCCCGCGCCAGAGGTCCTGGCTCTGATCGATGCCGTCGAGGACCCACCTGGCGCCGGGCGGGAGGTTATCCCGCAGCCCCGGCAGGTCGACGGGACGGGCGGACAACGCACCGACGAACGCCGGTCCCAGCACGTACGACGCGCGCAGCGCTAGAGGCTCCGGCAGCCTTCGGTCCTCGAGGACGACCTCCTTGACCACGAGCAGCGCCGCGCCGGCCCGCGCCCATCCTGCGGCTTCGGGCACACCAGCGACCACGGCGTCGGCCCAGGCCAGGCGAAGTCCGAGAGCAAGCTCGCGAGGTGTTCTGCACCCACGCAACTGCCAGCGCGACGTTTCGAGCACCTCCGCGATCCCGGTGAGTGTGGTCGTCGACGACAGCCGTGACCACGAGGTGTCGAGCATCCCGAGCGAGTACGGCGGATCTGTGGGCACGCCCTGCGCTGTCGACAATTGTTGCAGCGTCGAGAGGTGTTCATCGAGGTTGGCCACCTCGAAACCGGCCGCGAAGAGGCGCACGACGTCCGCATGCCCTCGCGGAAGCCACCCCGCGAGCACCCGCATGTTCCACAGCAGCGACGCGGCGACCGCGTGCTGGGCAGCGCCCAAGTCCTGATCTGAGCGCACATCATGGCCGTACGGCGACGAAGCCAGTGTGGCAAGCGCCCCACTGAGTCCCGGTGACGTCGCAACGGCGCGCGCCCCGGCCGCACCCAGACGTCGCCTGGCCAGTGCCTTGGCGCGGACCACACCCGCGACCCAGGTCGAGCTCACGAACTGTGTTCCTCTGAGGTGTCCAGCGCGGCCCTCGTCGCCGACACCACCCGCTCGACGTACGACGGCATCTCCCGCGCAGCACGGCGGCGCACTGCCATGGCATCGCGTTCGGCGGCAGCCAGGGCCGCCGCAGTCTCCTCCTCGACATGCCCTGCGAGGCGACGAGCGGTGTCTGCGCGTTCTGCTGACGCCTCCCGGTGGGCGGCGGCGACGAGAGCGCTCGCGTGCTCCACCGCGGCCTGCCGCCGGCGCTCGGCTTCACGCTGCGCGTCGGCCCGGATCCGCGAGACTTCTTCCTGCACGGCCACCAGCTGTGCGAGTACCGGTTCGAGCTCTGCCGACAACTCGGCCACCCGGTCTGCCGGGACACCGGTCGCCGTGGCCGCGCCGGGCGTCCCGGCAGACCGGAAGCGCTGCAGTATGTCTCGGGACCTCGGCACGTGCCCTCCCGTCGTGGCGCTCGCCCTCGGTCATCATAAACCGCGGGGTGCCAGAAGACCGGTGTGCAGTGGACTATCGAGGAAGCAGCGGGATCAGGCAATTCCACCTGCCCAAGCCGCGCGTGTCGCGCCCAGGTGCGGTACCGGCTCACTGGTGCCTACGGGGCGCGGGCGACGTTCGGACTCACCCACGTCACACTGGAATGGAATGCGCACCGCTCGATGCCGTCCAGCCGTCGGCCAGGACAGAGAATCCGTGATCAAGAAGGAGCAGTGCGGACCCCTCACCGTGGCCGCAGTGCTCGCGCTCACTGACAACGATTACGGCCCCGCACTGGGCATCCTGGCACTACCCGGCGTGGCCGCGCTGGCCCTGCCGGTGTGGCTTCGGTTCCGCGTCCCCGACCCCGCCCGCTACGAACCCCGCCACCCCGACACCACCCACCCGAAAACTCAGCCCTCCGGCACGCAACGGAGCCATCCCGCAACGCTTCCCCCCGCGTTTTGGATGTACTGCGCGTTCACCGCGACCACCATGATCGGTTTCGCCACCTTCGGGGTGCTGTCCT
>Ga0209347_1002863_pt1 | contig 21607 bp, 17 predicted proteins | sample AutmiccommuBRH23_FD_187382 | JGI IMG/M metagenome (GOLD analysis project Ga0209347, IMG submission 187382) | Deep subsurface microbial communities from Mt. Terri, Switzerland - Autotrophic microbial communities BRH/23 (SPAdes) (version 2) | ecosystem: Environmental > Aquatic > Deep subsurface >...
AAACCCCGAACCCCTTTCTTTTCTTCAAGAAAAACAAGGAGGTCTGGAGCTTGCTCCAGCCGGGTTCGGGCGGGAGCCCGTTCGCGCCAGCGGAAAGCTAAAGGTCATTGCTAATGGCCGTTGGTATTATTTCATGAGGTCCAGGAGGCAAGCCTCCTGGCGGGTGCGGGCAGAGCCCGACTTCCCCTTCAATCCTACGCCACCCCCTGCTCCACCTTGGCCTTTTCATACGTTTCCATCGCCTCCATCCAGGCCGCTTCGGCGGCGGCGATGGATTTGGCCAGGGTGGCGATGTCTTTTTGCAGGGCGGCGACTTTTTCCGGCGGGGCGTTGTAGAGTGCCGGGTCGGCCAGTTCGGCTTCGGCGGCTGCGTGCCGCGCGGTCAGGGTTTCGACCTTCTTTTCCGCCGCCTCGGCCAGCTTTTTCAGGGGCGCTACGCGCTGGCGGGCTTCGGCGGCAGCGCGGCGGTCGTCCTTGCGGTTGCTGTTCGAGCCTGCCTTCCCGTCGGGCTTGGCCTCGGCCTTGGCGTCCTTCCGGGCGGTGCGCGCCTGATCGAGCAGCCAGCGACGGTAGTCGGCCATATCGCCGTCGAACGGCGCGACGGTGCCGTCGGACACCAGCCACAGGCGGTCGGCGGTGGCCTCGATCAGGTGCGGATCGTGCGAGATGATGACCACGGCGCCGTCGAACGCGTTCAGCGCCGACATCAGCGCCTCGCGGGTGTCGATATCCAGATGGTTGGTCGGCTCGTCGAGAACCATCAGGTGCGGCTGTTCGCGGCACATCAGGGCGATCAGCAGGCGGGCCTTTTCGCCGCCCGACAGCTTGCCGACCTTGGTGTTGGCGTGCTCGACCCCGAAGCCGAACCGGCCGAGATGGGCGCGCACCTTGGATTCCGGCGGGTTGCCCAGGGCGCGGGCCATGTGGCCGAGCGGCGTGTCGTCCATGTTCAGTTCGTCGGTCTGGTGCTGGGCGAAATACCCCACCCGCAGCTTGCCGGACTTGTGGATGGACCCTTCCATGAGGTCCAGGCGGCCGGTAATCAGCTTGGCCAGCGTCGATTTGCCGTTGCCGTTAGCGCCCAGCAGGGCGATGCGGTCGTCCATGTCGATGCGGAAGGTCAGATTGCGCAACACGGGCTTGCCGTCATAGCCCAGCACGCCGCCCTCGACCGAGAGCACCGGCGGTGACAACGGTTCGGGATCGGGGAAGTCCAGGGTAAACGCGCGGTCCTCGACCACGTTGACCACGGTTTCCATGCGTTCGAGCATCTTGACGCGGCTTTGCGCCTGACGGGCCTTGGACGCCTTGGCCTTGAAGCGGTCGATAAACGACTCGATCTTCTTGCGCTGCTCCATTTGCTTGGAATAGGCCTTGGACTGAAGGTCCATCTTCTCGCGCCGCGTCTTGACGAAGGCGTCGTAGTTGCCGCCGTAAGCAACCAGCTTGTTGCCCTCAAGATGCACGATGCGGGTGGCCACGGTGTTGAGCAGTTCGCGGTCGTGGCTGACCACGATCAGGGTACCGGGATAGCTGGCCAGATGACTTTCCAGCCAAATGGTCGCCTCAAGGTCCAGGTGGTTGGTCGGCTCGTCCAACAGCAACAGGTCAGCACGCGAGAACAGCGCGGCGGCCAAGGCCACGCGCATCCGCCAACCGCCGGAATACTCGCCGACCGCGCGGCCATGGTCCTCGGCCGGAAAGCCCAGACCGGACAGGATGGCGGCGGCGCGGGCCGGCGCGGCATGGGCGCCGATGGAGTTCAGGCGCTCGTGGATCTCGCCCATGTGCAGGGCGTCGGGCTCGGCCTCCAGCTCAGCCAGCAGGGCGGCGCGCTCGGTGTCGGCGGCCAGCACCGTGTCCACCAGCGAGGTGCTGCCCTCGGGCGCTTCCTGCTTGAGGTGGCCGATGCGGGCGCGCGGCCGCACGGCGATGTCGCCCCCATCCATGGGCAGGTCGCCCAGGATAAGCTTGAGCAGCGTCGATTTGCCCGTCCCGTTGCGGCCAACAAGGCCGACACGGGAATTGGCGGGGATGTGAACGGTGGCGCCGTCAAAAATAAGGCGGCCACCGATGCGATAGACGAGATCGTTGATGTGAAGCATGGACGCGTCTTAGCACAGCCGGGCGCGGGCGTGAACCGGGCAAGAAGCGGGCACGGGGCCGGTAGCGGAGTGCGCTTGCGAAAAGGCCGGTTGTCACGGACCCGCAGTGAGGATATAAGGCCCGACCATTGCGACCGGCCTGCAGCGCAGACCGACTCCAAGGCAGACCGACTCCGGGCTTCCCGGATATGCGGAGGCCTGGGCCGGACGCCCATTACGCAAGTTAGAGGGATATGACATGGCCGTCGAACGCACGCTTTCGATCATCAAGCCGGATGCTACCCGCCGCAATCTGACCGGCAAGATCAACGCCCGCTTCGAAGAAGCCGGTCTGCGCATCGTCGCGCAGAAGCGTCTTCGCCTGACCAAGGAACAGGCCGAGGGCTTCTATGACGTCCACCGCGAGCGCTCGTTCTTCGGCGAGCTGGTCGATTTCATGATCTCCGGCCCGGTCGTGGCCCAGGTCCTGGAAGGCGAAGGCGCCGTCCTGAAGAACCGTGAGATCATGGGCGCCACCAACCCGGCCAACGCCGATCCGGGCACCATCCGCGCCGACTTCGCCGAATCCATCGAAGCCAACTCCGTGCATGGCTCCGACTCGGCCGAGAACGCCGCCCGCGAAATCTCGTTCTTCTTCTCCGAAATCGAGATCGCCGGCTAATCCAGCCGCCGGGTTCCGGTGTTACGAAAGGCCACGCTCCGCAAGGGGCGTGGCCTTTTTCGTGGTTGAAGGAAAAAGAAGTGAAGGAAGTAGGTGAACCACAGAGGACACAGAGTCAGAAGAGAAGGCACAGAGAGAGTGGAGAAGATTGGCACCGCAGGCAGATAATCCCGGAGATCTTACTGCGCTGCGTGCCTACCCCTGACCTCTCTCTCTTCTCTGCGTCCTCTGTGTCCTCTGTGGTTCACCCACTTCCTTCCCCCACTTCCTTCCCCTACCGCCCCGCCATGAAGTCTGCGAAGTCTGGCACCCGCAACGGCCGGGATATCCAGTAGCCCTGGAGGTAGTGGCAGCCCCGGTCGCGCAGGAAGGCGGCCTGGTCCTCGGTTTCGACGCCCTCGGCCACGACGGAGAAACCCAGGTTGTGGGCCAGGGTGATGATGGTGCTGGCGATGGCGGCATCCTTGGCGGAGGCCACGACGTCGCGCACGAAGGACTGGTCGATCTTGAGGGTGTCGATCGGCATGGTCTTGAGATAGTTCAGCGACGAATACCCCGTCCCGAAGTCGTCGATGGACAGCGTCACGCCCATGTCCTTGAGGGTGTGCAGCATGTTCAGGGCACGTTCCACGTCGTCGGACATGGCCGTCTCGGTGATTTCCAGGTCGAGGCGGGCGGGGTCGATGCCCGTCTCGTCCAGAGCCGCCTGGACCGTGGCGGCAAAGGTCGGATCGGTGAACTGCAACGCCGAGACGTTGACCGACACGCTCGCCAGATCAAAACCTCTGGCCCGCCACCGGCCAAGCTGGCGGCACGCCGTACGCAAAACCCACCGGCCGATGGACAGGATGAGGCCGGTCTCCTCGGCCAGCGGAATGAAGTTGGCCGGGCTGATCATGCCGTGGATGGGATGGCGCCAACGCACCAAGGCTTCTGCGCCGACCAGCTTGAGGGTGGTGGCATCAACCTTGGGCTGGTAGTGCAGTTCCAGTTCGCCGCGCGCCGCTGCCAGCCGCAAGTCGTTTTCCAGGTTGACCAACTCGGCGCTGCGCCGGCCCATGGATGGCGTGTAAACCGCATAGCGCCGTTCGCCGCCTTTCTTGGCGTGGTACATGGCGGCATCGGCGCAGCGCAGCACATCTTCCACCTGGGCGGCGTCGTCGGGGAAATAGGTAATGCCGATGGACGGGATGCAGAACTGCTCCGATCCGGTCAGGCTGAACGGCTCGGACATGTTGTAGAGCACTTTTTCGGCCACGTAAGTGCCGATGTTGCCCGGCCCGCAGTCGGGCACCAGGATGACGAACTCATCGCCGCCCAAGCGCCCCACGGTGTCGGTCGGCCGCACGCAATGGCGCAGGCGGCGGGCCACCAGCCGCAACAATTCGTCACCGGCGGCATGGCCGAGGGTGTCGTTGACCGCCTTGAAACGGTCGAGGTCGAGGAACAGAACGCAGCCACGGCGACCGTGATCGTGCGCGGCAGCCAGCGCGGCCTCCATCCGGTCAAGCACGAGGCGACGGTTGGGCAGCCGGGTCAGGGTGTCAAAGAAGGCGTGGAAGCGAATGTGCTCCTCGTCCTGCTTGCGCCGCGACACGTCGGCCACCTTGACCACGCTGTGGGTCAGGCTGCCGTCGGGGGCGCGCACCGGGGTAATCGAGATTTCGGCCGGAAATGCCGTGCCGTCGGCGCGGGCGGCCATCATTTCGCCGCTCCACCAGCCATGCTCGCGCACCGCCGCCAACGCGCGGGCCATGAAGTCCTTTTCGTGCAGGCCATCGGCGACCAGACGCAGGGGCTTGCCCTTCAGATCCTCCCCCTTGGCCTCGGTCAAGGTCATGAAGGCCGGGTTCACGGCCTGCACGTCGCCGGCCTCGTCCAGCAGCACGATGCCCTCCGCGACACTCTCGAACACCTTGGCCAGCAGGCGGATTTCCTCCTCGGACCGCTTGCGGTCGGTGATGTCCTCGACTGTACCTTCGTAGTAGCGGATGGCGCCGGCAGCATCCCGCACGCAGCGGGCATTCTCGGTTATGCAAATGATGGCGCCGTCGCGACGATAAATTCTCGCCTCGAAATCCCTCACCAGGCCGTCCGTCTCCAGGATCGTCTTGAAACGGTCGCGGGACTCGGCATCGACGTAAAGTTGCCCCGCAATATCAGTGAGTTCGTTAATCAGCGCATCCGGGCTGGGGTAGCCGTAGATGCGCGCCAAGGCTTGGTTGACGCGCAGATAGCCCCCATCAGGTGTGGTCTGATAGATCCCCTCCTGCGCGTTTTCAAAGATGCTGCGGTACTGCGCCTCGGAATCCCGCAGGCGTGCCAACTGGGCAGCCAGCAGGGCTTCTGAAAATGGCCGTTCAGCATATGGCCCGGCGGCGCTCACTAGAGCATACTCCCAAAGATGATTTCAGGGAGGCATCTTACGGCGGCGTGGCACCGCAGTGCAACGCGTCGCTCACTCCCCGTTGGCGGGCCGTGCGAAATCCTCTACAACTGTAGGGGAGAACCAGTGGAAAGGGCATCTGATGGCGCTACTGACCTGGAGGGACCAACTGAGCGTGGGCTCTTCCGAGATCGACGATGATCACAAGAACTTGATCGGCTTCGTCAACGCGCTGCACGACGCCGTGACCGCCTCGGAAAGCGAGAAGGTGGTCGGCGCCATCATGCTGCAACTCATAGAGTACACGCGCGATCATTTCGCGCGCGAAGAAAAGGTCATGCAGGCGGCTGGCTACCCGGATTTCCCCCGCCACAAAAAATTGCACGACGCTCTGACCCGGCAGGTGCTGGTGTTCGCCCAGAACTATCTGCGCAACCCGACCGTCCAGGTGAAGCGCGAACTGATCGACTTCCTGGCCAAATGGTTGGTCGAGCACATCATCAAGGAAGACCGCCGCATCGGGGAGTACATGCGCGGCAAGAAGGTCTGGCTGTAAACAGGGTGAAGAAGCCGCGCGCAGCCCATAAGGTAAAGCGGCGTGCTTTTAATGTGCACCGCTGGTCCGTTGTCGCGGATGGCTGCCGCCAGCCTGGAGGCATCTCCAGGCCTCCCTTGTTTTCTTGAGGAAGAAAAAGGGGTTTGGGGCTTGCCCCAAGCGAGTTGGCCGGCAGCCCAAAATGCACGGGAACAGGTCGTGCTTCATATCATAAGAAAACCGCTGTAGCGCAGCCGATGCCGCACGGTTTTCCAGCGGCTTATCCACAGCGACCGGGCCGCCGAAAGGCGCAGATCAGACATGCACTAAAACCACCGGTGGACAAACAGTCCCCAGTGATTGAAACAACACCGAAAATGAAGCCGTAGCCGCCCTGCCTGCTCCTTATCCTGGCTCACCCCAAGAGTAAGCCAATACGTGACCATGAGGCCGCGTCAGGACGAACACGGATGGACAGGGCCTGCGCGCCGGACACGCGGCAACCATGGTAGCGGCGCTACGGGTCCGGCAACGACAGGATGGTCTATTCGGACTTGTTGGCCGTCAGGATGACAATGATCACCAGAAGGCTGGCGGTCAGGAACAGCCCGAGCATGATAGCGCCCTGCGCGACACCCAGCGCCAGGCCGGACGACTGCGCGAAGGCGCCGGCAACGTAGACGCCGACATAAGCCAGCAGGCCAACCAGGCCGATAAGGACGACACCCAGGGTTTTACCGGTCACAGACATGGGCTTCTCTCTCCTGAACCATACCGGCAGCGCGCTCGGCGAAGGGCGGCGCGCTCCGGTCCCCCAAAAAACCACATAGCGAGAGGTGATATCGCAAGCTTTCGAACCTGTCCAGCCCAACCGTCACCAAGTTGGAAGAACTCGAAAGTGCAGCCGCCCTGACGGCATCACAGATGCCGGCTGACCGGACCTCGGACACCTAGCCCAGGACCAGGCGGAGGGGCTTGTTCATGACGGCCAGGGCCTCGGCCAGCTTTCCGCTCTGCCGCACCTTCTTGGCACCTTCGTGAACAGCGTAAAGCGCCTTGCCGCCCTGTAGGCGCTTGGTGATGGTGAACAGCGGAGTCTCGTGGGCGTGGCGGAACACCGAGAACCGGGCCATGCCGGGGTCGTGCCCAACGGCATAGTCACGCCATTCGCCCTTGGCGACGTGGCGACTGTAAAGGCCAAGCAGGGCATTGAGTTCGTTGCGGTCAAAAAAGACGGGCGCCAGCTGTCGTTTGGGCCGATGTTCGGTCAGGCGCACGATTCGTGCCATGGCTGCCGTTCTCCCGGTGTCATCTCTTGGTCAAATATTGAGCCTCAAGGCGCGCCTGGGCAAGCCCGAATCGAGGGAACGTGACAGCGCAGAGGGAGAACTCAAGAACAAGAGGCCGTCAGCCAGAGCCGTCAGCCAGAACCGTCAGTAAGTCTCCAGCCTGCCGCCCGACTGCACGCCGACCAGACGGTCGGCCGGATTGGTGCTCGGGCGGTCATAACAGGTGACGGCGGCCAGGGAGCGATAGCAGTACAGGGCCGGAACCTCAGGTTGGTTCTCATAGCGCGGCATACAGTAGTGGCCGCCCTTCTGCGCCCGCAGTGTCGAGCAGTCCATGTCGTTGGCCAGGCTGGCGATATGGTCGGTCAGGGTCTTGTCGGTGTTGATAAGCAGCGCGGCCTCGGCAATGGCCAGCGGCGGAGCGGCCTTGGTCATCGGATCGCAGGCCCCCATCAGCAGCACCAGAGCCACTGCGGCCACCCCAGTCAACGCGTTCCGCCCCATGACCTGTTCTCTCATTTCCAGGTGCCACCCTGCCCGTTCGGGCGTTTCCACAGTCCAGTGTCGCGGCCTATGGTTAAGGAACATTGAACAGTCCCCACCAATAGGAGGCCATTTCATGGCTGTCGAGACTCCGATCTGTGATTTTGGCTGGCACGCGCCTGACTTCGCCCTGCCCGGCATCGACGGGCGAACCTGGACTCTGGCCGACGTGCGCGGCCCCAAGGGCACCTTGGTGATGTTCATTTGCAACCACTGCCCTTACGTCCAGGCCGTGATCGACCGTCTGGTACGTGACGCACGGGCGTTGCAGGACCTGGGCATCGGAGTGGCCGCCGTCTGTTCCAACGACCCCGTGCAGTACCCGGAAGACGATTTCCCGGCCATGCAGGCATTCGCCGCCGCCCACGGGTTCACGTTCCCCTACCTGCACGACGTCACGCAACAGGTCGCCAGGGCCTATGACGCCGTGTGCACGCCCGACTTCTTTGGCTTCGACACCGACCTCGGCCTGCAATATCGCGGGCGACTCGACGCCTCGGGCCGGGCACCGGCAGCCCCCGACGCACGGCGCGAACTGCTTGAGGCCATGGCCACCGTCGCCGCCACCGGGCGCGGGCCGTCGGACCAGATCCCGTCCATGGGATGCTCCATAAAATGGCGGGCGGCGTAATCCTTCCGACACCCCCTGAATATCCCCGCTGAAGTGGAGGGGCTTGATTTTTGGGGCATGAGTGCGGCACACTGCGCCCTTCATCAAGGGGCAGGGTGGTGTTGGGCATGGGCACGCTTCGCAGGTCCGCAACCGGTACAGTTGCCGCAGTTGCACTAATGGCCGCCGTGGTCGGTGGGGCCAGCCTTCCGAGCGCCGCCGCCTCGCCAGGGGCCACGCCAGTGGTGGCGCCGGCCCCGCCCGTCGTTACCGCAGGGTCCTGCTACACCACGCCAGAGGTTCGGGCGTCGCAGGTCCGCCAACTCCAGACCGAGCTTATGGTTGCCGCGCTGAGTTGCACCGGATACCCCGACCTCGCCTTGCGTGACCGCTACAATGCCTTCGTCCAGAAGTTCGGCGGCAGCCTGAATTCCACCGCCACCGTGTTGCGCGGCCACTTCCAGCGCAACCACGGGCGCGAGCACTCCCGCCGCTTCGATGCCTACATCACCTCGCTGGCCAACCAAGCCGCCCTGCGCAGCTTCGACGAGCCGTCCTACTGCCAGACAGCGGGTTCCGTGTTCGAGGCGCTGTCCGGCCTCGACCCCCGCGAGATCGAGGCCTATGCCGCCCGCGAGGTCGAAGCCACCGAGGCCGTCATGCCCTGCGCCGGGTCACGCAGCTAGGGCATCCGCACTCCCCTAAAAGGAAGACCTGGGCGCCGCCCAGCCCCGCCAAGGGCCGAGCGGCCCTTGGAACCCATGTGAACACCTGTGCTGTCCCTTGCGCCGCAGGCCCCCCTCACTCGCTTTTTGCGCTGCGCGCGGTTTACCGTTCCTTATTCCCGAGGTCCAGGAACCCGTGGTTCCTGGCGGGTGCGGGCAGAGCCCGCTTTCCTTCGCCCCGCCTTCTTACGCTACCCCGCCGGACAAACCGCCGTGAATAGAGCGTCGGGGGCGCCTTCGCGCCACGTGGCGTTGGTCGGCAGTCCGTCGGCGTCGAACGCCGGTTCGGCCGGCATGGGGGCGACACGCTTGGCGGCGCAATCAACGACATGGCGGATGATCAAGGTATCGTCGGCGCGGCGCAGCATCACCAGATCGACCATAACCATTTCCGGCCGGGCCTGGTTGCGCTTGGCCGACATGGTATCGACCGCCAAGAGGCTGGTCACCACCGGCTGGATCAGCGACCACGGCTCAAAGATCGTGCTGGTGCTCAGGCGTTCGACCACCACGAAGTCGGCTGGCAGCAGGGACGCCGAGCGGTGCTCCCAGTCATAGCGCAGGTGGGCCGTGACGCCGACGATGGCGATGGCGGCAACCACGGGCACCACCCACTTCGGCGGCTTGCGCCGGAACAGGCGGAACAGGGCGTAGACGATACCGCTGCCTGCAAAGGCTGCGCAGACGGCGATCACCACATCAAGGAACATCGGGCACGGTCTCCAGCATCACGTGAGAAGGTGTTCTAGCCGAATCGCATGGCTACCGTCCATGCGTCCGGCTTTATTCATATGCGCCACCTGGGCCAGCAGCAGCTCGGCACAGGCCAGGGCATCGACGAGCGCATCATGCGCCCGGTAGCGCGGCAGATTGTAGCGCTGGCGGCAGGCGTCCAGACGCAACGATCCGGGCGTGAGGACCTCGCCCCGGCGCTGGCGCAGCCGCCCCTCCAGGGCCAGGGTGTCAACGTAAGGCACCACCAGCGGCGCCCCATAGAGCCGGCCGCAGGCGGCGTCCAGAAAGCCCCGTTCCGAGGCCGCGTGATGAGCCACCGGCACCCGCCCCTTCAGGGCTTGCAGAAACTCCGGCATGACATCGGCGAGATCGGGCGCCGCCTCGGCCTGGTCGTCAAGGATGCCGTGCAGCACGGCACTCGATTCGGGCATGGGACCGGAGACCTTCACCAAGTGGCGGCGCGCCTCGGCCAGCACGATGCCGCCGCCGGTCACCGGCACCCAGCCGATGCTGGCAATCGCGTCGGCGCGGGGGTCGAGGCCGGTGGTTTCCAGATCCACGGCCAGAAAACCGACCTCGTCCCACGGCTCGCGGATGGTCGGCGTGTCCACCCGGTAGTAGTCGCCCAGCGGCGTGCCACGGTGCCGCGCCGCCAGTCCCCAGCGCACGAGATCGGGTCCGATCAGGGCCTGAAGCCAGCGGGCGGCGAACACCATGCTCAGCCCATGCCGCCGCGATAGGTGGTGGTGGCGGCGCCCTGCATGGACTTGACGACGGCGAAGGCATCCTTGAGGTGGCTGCGCTCGAAGCCCGACAGTTCGGACGGCGGCACGTAGTTGTCGGCCCGCGCGCCCTCGCGGATCTGCCGGGCCTGATGGCGCAGGCGGACCAGCCCCAGGAACTCCAGGGCGTCAATCAGGTCGTCGGCCCCCTGCTTGCTGATCTTGCCGGCCTCACGCGCCACCTCCAGCCGTTCATAGGTGTTGATCGCCGGATGCCCGGAATCCAGCGCGTAGATGCGCGCCAGATCGACAATCGGCACGATCCCGGAGTGCTTGAGGTCCAGGGTCTTGTCGTGGTCGCCGCCGGAAATCAGTACGAAGTTGCGGAAGAAGCCCAACGGCGGCTGGTGGGTCAGGGCGTTCGACGTCAGGTGGGCCAGGAAGATGCGCGCCCCCTTGGCCCGCGTCAGGACCTCGTCGTGAAGTTCATTGAACAGCGTGGAGTTGCCGGCGATGGGACGCATGTCGAAGAACACCGACGACAGCATCAGGGCCTTGGGCTCGGGCTGGCCGATCCAGCGGCGGAAGTAGCGCTTCCACTGGTCCAGGGGCTGGCGCCACTGGTCGGTCATGGCCATCATCTCGCCGGGGCACAGCACATAGCCGGCGATGTCGAGGCCCCTGCACACCCGCGTCGTGAACTCCTTGAACCAGGCGCCGTGTTCCTCGGCCCGGTAGTCGTCGGAGATGACCAAACAGTTGTCCTGGTCGGACCGCGCAGTCTGCTCGAAGCGGGCCTGAGATCCGCAGGCGATCCAGCAATAGGGCACCGGGGCCGGCCCCATGTCCTGCTCGGCCAACTGAATGAGGCGTTGAGTGGCGGCGTCGGCCAGGGCGGTGATGGCGTTGCCCACGCTGCGCGCCGAAGCCCCGGCCTCGACCAGTTCGTTAACCAGATCAGGGATATGGATGAGAGTGTCGCGGATGCCCTCGGCCGTGGTGCGGCGGTGGATGTCGCTGGCCAGGAACACCACTGACCGGGTCTGGGTACGCAGCAAATCAGTGGTGGTGACCACGCCCATGGGCTTGCCGTCGCGCACCACCGGCAGGTGATGGATGTTGTGGCGCGACAGGGTCAGCATGGCCTCGAACAGCCAGTCGGTGGCCTGCACGCTGAGCGGCGGGGAACTCATGATGGCGCTGACCGGCTGCGTGATGTCGAGCCCGGCGGCAACCACGCGGGAGCGCAGGTCACGGTCGGTGACGATGCCGCACAGGACTTCATCCTCAACCACCAGCAAGCAGGATATCCCGGCGTTGCTCATGATGGCGGCGGCGTCCTGCACCGTCGTCGTGGGGGTGACGGTGACCGGCTCGCGGCTGATCAGTTCGCCGACCCGACGGGTGGTCAGGCCCAAGGTGTCGGACCCGCCGCGCACGCCGCGCAGGCGATCGCCAGCGTGTGGCGCAAAGAAATAGGCGAAAGACGGATAGGCGTCGCGCAGGCGATGAAAGTGCTCGGCCGGAAGCTGGTAGAGCAGCGCGTCCTCGATGGCGACGATGCGGTTGACCGCCCGGCCGCCGCGCAGCAGGGCGCGGACGCCGCCGGCCTCCCCCTCCCCCAGGCGGGCCAGCAGGGCGCCTTCGGGCGTGATGGTCTCCAGGGCGCCGCTGCGCACGAGACTGAGCGCATCGACATTGTCGCCGGGCTCCATCAGCACCGAGTCGCGGCGCAGGTAGCGCACCGTGATGGCAGCCGAAAGGGTCGCCAGTTCATTCTCGGGCAACAGGTCGAAGGGATGCCGCGCGGCGATGAAATCCCGTATTTCCAGTATCTCGACGGTCATTGCGCCCCCCGGCGATAAATCAGATGACATTGGTTCTGGTCTTACCATAAGGAACGGGCGGACCCCACCGGAGTCCGCCCGCTTAGCATATCAGAACATTTGCAAGCTTAGTGGTGGGTGGCGGCGCCAGCCCCACGCGGCGAGCGGATGCTCTCGATCAGTTCCTGGATACGCACCGGCGGCGGCGCGGTCACCTTGGAGACACCAAAGGCGATGGCGAAGTTCAGCAGCATGCCGACGAAGCCGATGCCTTCCGGCGAAATGCCGAACAGCCAGTTGGCGGGGATGTTCTCGGCCATCGGGGTGATGAAGATGCCCTTGAAGTACAGGATGTACCCCATGGTGAAGATCAGACCGGCGAGCATGCCCGCAATGGCGCCCTCACGGTTCACCGTCTTGGAGAAGATCCCCATGATGATGGCCGGGAACAGCGACGATGCGGCCAGACCGAAGGCGAAGGCCACCACCTGGGCGACGAAGCCCGGCGGGTTGTAGCCAAGATAGCCTGCGATCAGGATGGCGACGGCAGCCGCAATACGGCCGGTCATCAGCTCGGCCTTTTCGGACATGTCCGGCGTCAGCATGCTCTTCATCAAGTCGTGCGAGATGGACGACGAGATCACGAGGAGCAGACCGGCAGCAGTGGACAGAGCGGCGGCGATACCACCGGCGGCGACCAGGGCGATGACCCAGTTCGGCAGACCGGCGATTTCCGGGTTGGCCAGGACCAGGATGTCACGGTCCACGGTCAGCTCGTTACCCTGCCAGCCATGCTGGGCGGCCAGGGCCTTACCGGCATCGGAGGCGTCGTTGTAGTACTGGATGCGGCCGTCGTTGTTCTTGTCCTCGTACTTGATGAGGCCAGTGGCTTCCCAACGCTGCATCCATTCCGGACGGTCTTCGATGGACATGGCACCGTCAGCCGTGGCGACGCCGCCCGGCCAGGCAGTGGTGGTCAGGTTGTAACGGGCCATGGCGCCAACGGCCGGGGCCACGGTGTACAGCAGGGCGATGAACAGCAGCGCCCAACCGGCGGAGGAACGGGCGTCCTTCACGCTGGGAACGGTGAAGAAGCGCACGATCACATGCGGCAGACCGGCGGTGCCAACCATCAGCGCGGCGGTGATGGCGAAGATGTCGATCGTGGACTTGCCGCCCAGGGTGTACTCGTTGAACCCAAGGTCGGTCACAATCGCGTTGAGCTGGGCGAACAGGTATGTACTTCCCTCGGCCACCGGCTCGACGACAGTGCCGCCCAAGCCAAGCTGCGGGATCGGGTTGCCGGTGATCTGGAACGAGATGAACACGGCGGGAATGATGTAGGCGCTGATGAGCACGCAGTACTGCGCCACCTGGGTGTAGGTGATGCCCTTCATGCCGCCCAGCACCGCGTACACGAACACGACGCTCATGCCGATGATCAGGCCGGTCAGCAGGTCCACTTCAAGGAAGCGGGAGAACACGATGCCGACGCCGCGCATCTGACCGGCGACATAGGTGAAGGAGATGAAGATCAGGCAGATCACGGCCACGGTACGCGCGGCCTGGCTGTAGTAGCGGTCGCCGATGAACTCGGGCACCGTGAACTTGCCATACTTGCGCAGGTACGGGGCCAGCAGCATCGCCAGCAGCACGTAGCCGCCGGTCCAGCCCATCAGGTAGACCGAGCCACCGTAGCCGAGGAAGGCGATCAGGCCGGCCATGGAGATGAACGACGCGGCCGACATCCAGTCAGCGCCGGTCGCCATGCCGTTGGCAATCGGGTGAACGCCCTTGCCTGCGATATAGAATTCGCCGGTGGTGGACGCGCGGGCCCAAACGGCAATACCGATGTACAGCACGAAAGTCGCGCCGACCACCAGGTAGGTGAGAAGTTTCAACTCATCCATTGCAATAGAACTCCCTCGGTCCGGCCTACTCTTCGTGAACGTCGAATTCGCGATCGATCGCGTTCATACGCCAGGCGTAGAAAGCGATCAGGATCAGGAACACGTAGATGGAGCCCTGCTGAGCGAACCAGAAGCCCAGGGGATAGCCACCCAGACTGAAGGCGTTCAGGGCATCGGCAAGCAGAATGCCGAACCCGTAGGACACGACGAACCAAATCACCATGCAAATGGCCACAGTCTTGAGATTGGCGCGCCAATATGCGGCCGCGGTCTTGTCAAGCATCGTAAACGTTCCTCCCTGTATTGGGGTGCCACAGCCCCACATGTCTCAAAGTCTGGTCGCGCCAGGCATCAGGTGCGTCCAAAGGCGCGGCGCGGTCCGCAATCAAATTGGCGCCGGCAGCGTTTCCACGGGGTCCCCCCCTGCGATCACGCGAACCATCCACCGAACCGACGCGGCTACCTGGTCTCAGTCCTTGGAATTTGCGGGTCCATGGTGTCACGTCCCAGCGTCCCCGCACAAAGCGAGGATCCGGAACGAGCGGCGATGCGCGGTTGCCCCGCGACGTTATGGTCAGTTCCGCCCAGACAAGGCCCCCAAGGTAACAAGGGCCCACCCAACCGGCGCTGACTTGGTCCGTCGCGGCGTTGTCGTGCTTCCCTTAACGGGAGGCCGCCACCGCGATTACGGACGCGTCGTTGCCAAGTCGCCACTGTGGAAGTGGCTCTACCGCAATGTTCCTACCTGAGACACGCCTTCCGCGCAAGAAAGTTTTAGCCCCTTTATGGGCGTTTGTTTGGCGACACTGAGGCACCTATACCCTCCGATGGGTCGACAGCCGCTGCGAAATCGACAAGCATGGCGCGATACACGACAAGAGGCCGCCATACGGCCCAACACAGGCAACCATGGGAGGATACACGTCATGCGGGGGGCGACCGGGCGCTTTTACACCATCGGATTCGGGCTGATCGCCGCACTTGTGCTGGGCGGTGCCGTCGTGGCGCTGATGCGGCTTCATTCCCTGGGGGCCGTCGAACCGCTGTGGCTGGGCGGCGCCATGGGGCTGCTCATCGCGGTCATGATGGGCCTGTGGTCCCTGCACGGCATGGTCGAAACGCACCTGCTGACCCTGGAACGCCTGCGCGCCGGGGTGCTGGTCGCCGCCATCGGCAAGGACGGCCGCCTGCCGCCGCCGCCGCGCCTCGGCCCGCGCGACGACGCCGATGTCACCCGCCTGCGCGAGGCGGTCGAGACCCTGCTCAGCCGCCGCCTGTTCCCCGCCATCAGCCCCGACGACCGCCTCAAGGCGGTGCTGGCGACGCTGGATGAGGGTATCGTGGTCATCACCGAAAACGCCCAGGTCAGCCTGGTCAACGCCCCGGCCAAGGCCATGCTGGGCGCCGTCCGCGTCGGCCTGGGCACGTCGGTGTTCTCCGGCCTGGAACGCGGCCCTCTGCTGGCTGCGTGGGAAGCGGCGCGGTCATCCGGGGGCGCCGTCGATTGGACCCTGGAGGACGTTGACGGCCACACCTATTCCGCCAAGGTCGCCGAACTGACCGGCCACGGCGGAGCGGTCATCCGCCTGACCATGGACGACATGAAACGCTTCCGCGACGTCGCCGTGGTCCAGCGCATCGGCTCGGTCGAACACGACCTCAGCCTGCATGACGAGGTGCCCGAGGTCACCATGGCCGACGACACGCCGCTGATGGACCTGCCGATGCTGTCCTTCGACGCCGAAACCACCGGCCTGGACATCAAGGTGGACCGCATGGTGTCGCTGGGCGGGGTGCGGGTCCACGGGCCGCGCGTCTTCCACATCGCCAACGTGGATCGGCTGGTCAATCCGGGCATCCCCATCCCCGGCCGGTCCATGGCCGTGCACGGCATCACCGACGAGATGGTCGCCGACGCCCCCACATTCCACGAGGTCTGGCCCGCCCTGCAACCGTTGATGCGCGGTGCCGTGCTGGTCGGCCACAATGTCGGCTTCGACGTCGCCATGCTCAAGCGCGAGTGTGCCTTGGCCGGCATCGAGTGGCACGAACTGCCGACCCTGGACACCTGCCTGCTGGCCGGGATGCTGTTCCCCGACATCACCGACCTCAGCCTGGAAAACGTCGCCGAACCCCTGGGCGTGGACATTCACGGCCGCCACACCGCCCTGGGCGATGCCCTGGTCACCGCCGAGATCTTCGTGCGCATGCTGCCCCTGCTGGAGTCGCAGGGCGTGACCACCTATGCCGAGGCCCGCGCCTTCCAGATGCGCGCCACGGTGCTGGTCAACAAGCAGAAGGCTATGGGGTGGTAAGGGGGGGGTGGTAAGAGGGGAGGGTGGTAAGAGGGGGAGGATGGTAACGAGGAGGAGGCCCTCGCCTCAAGCCTTTCCGAATCGACGGCCATGCGTTAAGACTCCGCGCAACCGTTTTCATTCCAGTCGGAGGGCCTGATGGCTTCCTACCAGTACATCTACACCATGCGCGATCTGACCAAGGTTTATCCGGGCGGGCGCAAGGTGGTGGAAGGGGTCAACCTGTCGTTCCTGCCGGGCGCCAAGATCGGCATCCTGGGCGCCAACGGCGCGGGCAAGTCCACCCTGCTGCGTATCATGGCCGGGGTGGACACCGAATTCAACGGCGAGGCCAAGCCCGCCGACGGCGTGCGCGTGGGCTTCCTCCAGCAGGAACCGCACCTCGACCCGACCAAGACCGTAATGCAGAACGTCATGGAAGGCGTCGGCGAAGTCTATACCCTGCGCCAGCGTTTCGACGAGGTTTCCGCCCGCTTCGCCGAGGAACTGACCGACGACGAAATGGCCGCCCTGATCGAAGAACAGGGCGAGATTCAGGAAAAGATCGACAACGTCGATGGCTGGGATGTCGAGCGCAAGGTCGAGATCGCCATGGACGCCCTGCGCTGCCCCGACCCCGAAGCCGACGTGACCAAGCTGTCGGGCGGTGAAAAGCGCCGCGTGGCGCTGGCCCGCCTGCTGCTGTCGCGCCCCGACATGCTGCTGCTCGACGAACCGACCAACCACCTGGACGCCGAATCGGTGCTGTGGCTGGAACGCTTCCTGGAGGAATACAGCGGGACCGTGGTGGCCGTGACCCACGATCGCTACTTCCTCGACAACGTCACCGGGTGGATTCTCGAACTGGATCGCGGCCGCGGCATCCCCTACGAGGGCAACTACTCCGGCTGGCTGGAACAGAAGCAAAAGCGCATGGCGCAGGAACAGCGCGAAGAAGCCTCGCGCGAGCGCACCATCAACCAGGAACTGGAGTGGATTCGCTCCAACCCCAAGGGCCGTCAGGCCAAGCAGAAGGCGCGTATCACCGCGTTCGACGATCTGGTCGCCAAGGCCCAGGACAAGCAGCCCGGCCTTGCCCAAATCGTCATCCCGACCCCGGACCGCCTGGGCGGCGTGGTCATCGAAGCCGACGGCGTCACCAAGAGCTTTGGCGACCGCCTGCTGATCGAAAACCTGTCGTTCCGCCTGCCACCGGGCGGCATCGTCGGCGTGATCGGCCCGAACGGCGCCGGTAAGACCACCCTGTTCAAGATGATCACCGGCCTGGAAACGCCCGACGAAGGCACCATCCGCGTCGGCGAAACGGTCAAGCTGGGCTACATCGACCAGACCCGCGAAGCCCTCGACCCGAACCGCACCGTCTGGGAGGAAATCTCCGACGGGCACGAGGAAATCGACATCGGCAAGCGCAAGATCCAGTCACGTGCCTACGTCGGGTCGTTCAACTTCAAGGGCGGTGATCAGCAAAAGCGCGTCGGCCAGCTTTCCGGCGGTGAACGCAACCGCGTCCATCTGGCCAAGATGCTGAAGTCCGGCTCCAACGTCCTGCTGCTTGACGAACCGACCAACGACCTCGACCTCGACACCCTGCGTGGCCTGGAAGAAGCGTTGCTCGATTTCCCCGGCTGCGCCGTGGTCATCAGCCATGATCGCTGGTTCCTGGACCGCGTTGCCACCCACATCCTGGCCTTTGAAGGCGATAGCCACGTGGAATGGTTCGAGGGCAACTTCGAGGCCTACGAAGAAGACAAGAAGCGCCGCCTGGGCTCCGACGCCTCCGAACCGCACCGCATCAAGTACAAGCCCGTGCATCGCTAAACACAGGACCCTTTCCGGTAGCACCTTTACCAGCCCGCCCCAGTCCCCTGGGGCGGGCTGTCGTCCTTTCGCTTCGCTCATCATCCTCAAGAGCAAGCCTTTTGCTCTTTCGTACACCCACCTTTCGGGCAATATAAGGTCAGGCCACCTCCTCTCCTGCTGCCCGTATGGGGACTCCATGAGCCTGCTTCACCGCATCATTGTTCTTATCCTGCTGGCCGTTCTGCCGGTGGCGGGAATAGAGGTCTACTCTCAATTCGTTCTGATGCAGCAGCGGGAGCAGGACGTTGAGGACCGCGCCATGCGCCTGGTCCGCCACATCGAGGTCGAGCACGCCCGCCTGAGCGAGGGGGTGCGCCACACCCTGCTGACGCTGGCCGCCACGGACGTCGTCAAGGGCGGCGATGCGGCGCAGTGCCAGGCCATGCTGGACGACTTGCAGCCGCACTATCCTGACTACATGACCATCCACGTGGCCGGGGCGGCGGGAACCGTGCTGTGCAGCACCGACCCCGATGCGGTCGGCCAGTCGGTCGCCCAAAGCCCTGTCTTCAGCGACGCCATCCTGAACGGCCAGTTCACTGTTGGGCGGTTTGCCGCACAGAAGGACGGCGGACCGATCGTGCTGCCCTTCTCGCTGCCCGCCCTCGACGACGATAACATACCAGCCGGCGTTGTCATCGCCACAGTCGGAACTGGGTGGTTGCAGGAGTTCCTGGACCGCCAACCCCTGCCGCCGACCGCTCACGCCATGCTGGCCGACGACGAAGGCACTATCCTTGCCAGCAACGTCGAAGAGGCCGTAACAGTCGGGTATCCCCTGCCCGCGCCCTACCTGGAATACCTCAACGCCGGGACACGCGGCGTCACCGACACCATCGGGCCGCGCGGCCGCGAACGGGTGCTCGCCTACCTGCCGCTGGACAACGCGCCGGTCGGCCTGTTCGCCGGCGTCGCCCTGGATACCGAAACCTCGCTCGCCCCGTTGCGCACTGCCGCCCTGCACGCCCTGCTGGTCGCGGCGGCCGTGGTGGCGCTGGCGCTGCTGGGCGCCGTGTGGGGGGCCAACGTGTTCCTGCACCGCCCCATCGCCAGCCTGATCGACGCCACGCGACGCTGGCGGTCCGGCGACTTTGCGACCCTTAGCCGTATCGGCGGGTCCACCGAGTTGGCCGAACTGGGCCGCGCCTTCGACGAGATGGCCGTCCATCTAGCGGAACAGGAGCGTATGCGCGAGGCGGCGGCAGCGGCGGAACAACGCATGGCATCGGTGCTGTCCAGCACCACGGACGGCGTCGTCAACCTCGATCGCTTGTGGCGTTTCACCTACCTCAACCCGCGCGCGGCGTCCCTGCTGCCGGGGGGCGAGCGGCTGGTCGGCAAGGACGTCTTCGAGGCGTTCCCCGAACTGCGCGGCTCGTCCTTCGAGCGCGAATGCCGGGTGGCCCTGGAGACCCGCGAGCCGGTCGAACTGGAAACCTACTTCCCGCCGCTCCAGGTGTGGTTCGCCATCCGCGCCTTTCCCTCCAAGGATGGCCTGTCGCTGTACTTCCAGGACGTCACCCCGCGCCGCCGCGACGAACAGGCCCTGGCCCTGGCCGCCCGTCAGAGATCCGAGTTGCTGGCCCAGCTCAACGCCCTGCTGGAGAACGCGCCGGTCGGCCTCATCTACATGGACCGCGACGGTCGCTATGTCCGCGTGAACGCCGCCGTCGCCCGCATGAACGGCCTGTCCGAGGACGACCACATCGGGCGCCACATCAGCGACGTCATGCCCGGCGTGGATGCCACCGCCATCCAGGCGCAATTGAACCGCGTGTTCGATGACCGGCGGGCAATTGGCGACATCGAAATGTCGGGCGAGGCAGCGTCCGACCCCGGCGTGGTGCGCCACTGGCTGACCAGTTGGTTCCCGGTCATGGTCGAAGATCACGTCCTGTTCGCCGGCGTCGTCACCCAGGACATCACCGCCCTGCGCCGTGTCGAGTCCGCCCTGCGGGCGACCAAGGAGGACGCCGAAGCAGCCAACCAGGCGAAAAGCCGGTTCCTCGCCGCGGCCAGCCACGACCTGCGCCAGCCCTTGCAGTCGTTGTTCCTGTTCCACGCGTCGCTCGACCGCCACGTCACCGACGCCGATGGCCGCCACAAACTGGACATGCTGGGGGTCGGGCTGGACACCCTCAAGGGGCTGCTGGACGGGCTGCTGGATGTGTCGCGGTTGGAATCCGGCACCGTGGCCCCGCGCGTCAGTGTTTTTCCGATCAGCCGCCTGCTCGAAGAGATCGGCGACAGCTACCGCCCCATCGCCGAAAGCAAGGGCCTACGCTTCGACACTGTGTCGGAATGCCCGCTGGCGGTGCGCAGTGACCCCACCCTGCTGGGCCGCATGATCCGCAACCTGATGGAAAACGCCATTCGCTATACCTCGCGCGGCTTCGTGCGCCTGGAGTGCCACCCGACCGACGACGGCCGTATACGCATCGACGTGGTTGACAGCGGCATCGGCATCCCGGCCGACCAGACCGGCCTCATCTTCGAAGAGTTTCATCAGGTCGGCAACCCGGAGCGCGACCGCACCCGCGGCCTCGGCCTGGGCCTTGCCATCGTACGCCGGCTGTCGGATCTGTTGGGCCACCCAGTGGTACTGACCACCGAGCCGGGCCAGGGCTCCCTCTTCTCCATCCTGGTCCCGCAAGCCGAAATGGCGCCGCAGATCGCCGCCGACCGCCCGGTCGCCAAGCCCGGCCGGGGGCGCTTCGCGGTCCTGATCGAAGATGACGCCCTGGTCCTGATCGGACTGCAAGCGACCCTGGAGGAATTCGGCTTCGACGTCCTGGCCGCCGGCTCCGGCGACGAGGCCCTGAAACGCCTGCACGCCGAAGGCCGCTGCCCCGACGTGGTGGTCACCGACTACCGCCTGCGCGGCGACGAGGTCGGCACCCACGCCGTCCGGCGCATCCGCGCCCTCTACAAGCGCACCGTGCCGGGCCTCGTCCTGACCGGCGAAACCGGCCAGGAAACCCGCGACGACGCCGAACGCAACGGCCTGGGCATCCTCCACAAACCCATCGACCCCGACCAACTCAGCGCCGCCCTGGAACTCCAGATGGCGGCGGCGGGATAGGACGGGGGCGGGTTGGGAAGAACGGGCTCCGCCCGTGCCCGCAAGGGGCCGAGCGGCCCATAGGCGCTAACTTTAGCGAAGGAAAGCGGGCTCTGCCCGCACCCGCAAGGAGGCTGGCCTCCTTGACCTCGCGACGTGACGGAGCAAAGCCGCGCGCAGCGCATTGAATACCGACATTCTCTGCCTGCGGCGCAAGAAAAGGGCGAACCCTCTCATGGGATCCAAGGGCCGCTCGGCCCTTGGCGGGCCTGGGCAGAGCCCAGTTCCTTTCTTATGTTAGCGCCTATGGGCCGAGCGGCCCCT
>Ga0209347_1002864_pt1 | contig 21603 bp, 23 predicted proteins | sample AutmiccommuBRH23_FD_187382 | JGI IMG/M metagenome (GOLD analysis project Ga0209347, IMG submission 187382) | Deep subsurface microbial communities from Mt. Terri, Switzerland - Autotrophic microbial communities BRH/23 (SPAdes) (version 2) | ecosystem: Environmental > Aquatic > Deep subsurface >...
TATTGTTATCTGGAGAGAGTAAAATTATCTTTGTGTTTTCGTCTATTATAACTTGATTGCCATTTTCTATAGAGATTGCTTTTCCGTTAAAATGTGTATTCCAAGGGTATTTATATTTAAGTAACATTGCTCCCAGCGATGAGCCTTGTGACGCACTGATTTTTTTGTCTGGCTCGGTTATACTTTCTTTTTTTATATCCCCAAATGCATACTCTTCTTTTGTTGAAGAAATTTCTAGTTCCTTATAAGGTAAATGAAGAAATGCATTATGCCAGATATTCCTGACATGAATAATATTTGCCCTCTCGTTTTCTTCTATAAATTTTAAAATTCCGGAAATATGATCTGCATCAATATGGGAAACGATGACAAGAGATAACTCTTTGTTTTGAGATGCTAATTTATGCAAAGATGACTTCAAATATTCGTTGTATGTATTTACATATCCACCATCAACAAGAATATTTGTTTCTTCAGTATTGATTAGAAAACAATCACCATTTAATGCAGGGAAAACATCTATAGTTAAACTCATTTGTTCATTATCATTAGTAGGTCGTACAAGATAAGAACTTATATGCAAACTTTTTAAAACAGTTGGTTAATCATTGACTTTGGGTAGAAATGTTTTTCTCGTTTCTGAGGAATTAATTTTTACAACTTTTCATTCTTTTTTCGGCAACAAATAACAAAGTGTCGGGTCATTTTTTATCCGGGTTAATTCCTCTGCGACGATTTGTTTTGTTTCTTCTTTAATGCGATTGTAGTTGTCCTGAATCATTTCCTTCATCCTGTCAACGCCGCTTTCGTCCACAAAATTGGTGATAACAGGAATCTGCTTGTATCCTTTGGTTTCGGCGGCAACCCTTGAACTGTTCACTACAATTTCCGCATGAAAAATCTTTTGCTCAATGCGTTCATCAAAATTGTCGGCAACCGCCCCAACAAACATTCCCTGTGTAAGCGTGGAAATTTTGCTGGCCGGGATAAGGCTATCCAACTGGGTGCTGATAGAAGTTGATTTATCGTTTCGGTTGATGGTCATTGACTGGCGTTTCTGCAAAATCTTTCCGAAACGTTCAGACAGGTTTTTAGCTGTATCTCCTACAACCTGGCCTGAGAAAATATTACCTACTGTATTCATGACTACGGCAGCTTCCTTATCGCCATAATCACGTTTTAACTGCGAAAAATCCTGAAAACCGAGTAATACCGCCACCTTATTACTTCGAGCTGTGGCAATAAGGTTATCCAGACCTTTGAAATAAATGGTTGGTAACTCATCGATGATAACCGAGCTTTTTAGTTGCCCTTTTTTATTGATAAGTTTTACGATACGGCTGTTGTAAAGGCCAAGCGCCGCACCGTAAATATTCTGACGGTCGGGATTGTTGCCCACAACCAATACTTTCGGGTCGTCAGGATTATTAATGTCCAGCGTAAATTCATCACCCGACATTACCCAATAAAGTTGCGGAGAAATCATTCTCGAAAGCGGGATTTTAGCCGATGCTATTTGCCCCTGCAACTGGTCCTGCGCCCCCGACATCCAGGCATCCATAAAAGGGGAAAGGTAGTTCTCCAGTTCTGGATAACTTGTCAGGATCGGGAAAATATCTTCATACCGCTTGTTCAAAAACTCGATTGCATGGGGGAACGTGCAATACCGGCCTTCCTTATATATACGCAAATACCAAATAATGGCTGCAAATAGGATAATCGGTGATTCCACAAAAAAGTCGCCCTGCTTTTGTACCCATGTCCGGTTCAGGTTCAGCATGATGGTATAAGCGCTTTCGTATGCATCGGAAATATCGCTCATAAATGAAGGATTAATGGGGTTGCACCGGTGCGAACATGCCGGGTCATCGAAATTGATTACATAAAATGTCGGCACTTTTTTGTATCCACGCTGGTTCTTCAACAGGTGGTTATAGGCAATCATCGAGAGGTCGGGGAACTTGAAATCGTAGATATACTGCGAATATCCTTTTTCTATTTGCTGCTTTATGAATTGATTGATTACCGCGTAACTTTTCCCGGAGCCGGGCGTTCCCAACACAATACCTGCCCGGAACGGGTTTACAACGTTAATCCAGCCGTTATTCCATTTCTTTTTATAATAGAAACGGGTTGGGAGGTTCACTGAATATTCATTTTCAACCAGGCGTGTTTCCTGCATAAAGGATTCGTTTTCGGTATTGAAAACATCATCCATCATATTGTTCTTCAAAAGACGGCTCATCCAAACACCACCAGCCAGCAGGCAAAGATAACCGGCAGCCATCGTAAAAATGTAAAAAGCTGTTTTGGCGACCGACGGCAGCGGCAAATCCAGCAACCACCAGTTGAAAAAGAAAAGGACAAAGCCAATAAAAAGGGAAACGATTATCTTATTCCATGTAATTTTTTCCTGTTTAACGCCTTTTGTTCCGAGGCAAGATAAAGTCAGGAATATTACTGTGAAAAGTTTAGTGTAAAGGATGTTGCCAAATAGTTTTGCGGTGCGGTTAAAATTCAGGAGTATTTTATCAACTACGTCGATATTGATGCCCCATTCGACCATCGACTGGTAGCAAAACCAATAAATGTTGATAATAACAAATAAAATACTCAGGGCACGCATAAAGTCCATAACCTTTGCCAGTGCTCTTAAATCGTCTTCCTGTTGCATTGTATTTTCGGTTTTTAACGTTTGGAAAGCGAAAGTAGGGCGATGCTTATTTCAACATGCGAATTGTGAGTGCATTGGAAGTACGTGACATAGTAGTGGCAGCTTGTGGCAGGAAACCTTAATAAAAGGGCATTTCTTTTTTTATCTGGATAAAAATGTTGAATTAATACTTTTTTATCTGGATAAAAGTGTAATTTTACATTCGAATTTAACAGAGAAATATGTACCGGGAATCGATTATCAGCTTAAAAAGATGGAAAGAAGATAAATTCCGAAAGCCGCTTATTGTCAGAGGCGCCCGACAAGTAGGGAAAACATGGCTTTTACAGGAGTTTGGCCGTACCTTTTATAACAAATTTGTTTATGTGAATTTTGAAGAGACCCCGGCATTGCAGAATATTTTTTCCAATGATTTTGACATTGAGCGAATCATCACAGTACTTCAGATACAGGCTCAAACAACGATAACAGCAGAAGATACCCTGATTGTTTTTGACGAAATACAGTCGGCAGAACGTGGAGTGACTTCCCTGAAATATTTCTGTGAAAACGCTCCGCAATACCATGTAATTGCAGCCGGTTCACTGTTGGGGATGGGATTGCACAGCCAGGTTTCGTTCCCGGTTGGCAAGGTTGATTTTCTTGATTTGCGTCCGCTCTCATTTTATGAGTTCCTGCTTTCATTAAATGAATCGGCGCTGGTTGATGCCCTAATAGCAAAGAACTGGGATGTTGTTTCCGTTTTTGCCGAAAAGTTAAAAGAATACCTGCGTTATTACTTTTATGTAGGTGGAATGCCCGAAGTCGTGTCGGCTTTTGCTGAAACCAGGGACTGGCAGTTAGTCCGCCGGATTCAGAACAGGATTCTCAATTCATATGAAGGTGATTTTTCGAAACATGCACCCAATGAAACTGTTCCCCGGATCCGGATGGTTTGGCAAAGTATTCCTTCGCAGCTTGCAAAAGAAAATAAAAAATTCGTGTACGGAGTTATCCGGGAAGGGGCCCGTGCTAAGGATTTTGAATTGGCTATCCAATGGTTGGTAGATTGTGGTTTACTATTGAAAAGCCATAGGATATCGAAACCGGGTATTCCACTGGCAGCTTATCAGGAAATTTCTGCGTTCAAATTATTCCTGCACGACCTTGGCTTACTTGGCGCCATGGCTGGACTGGATGTAAGGACAATTATTGATGGCGATGAGATTTTTACTGAATTTAAAGGCGCACTTAGCGAACAATTTGTAATGCAGCAACTGCGCCTGAATAGCGAACGTTATATCGGTTACTGGACTAACGAAAAGAGCACTTCCGAAGTTGATTTCGTTATTCAGGAGGAAGGAAAAGTTATTCCGGTTGAAGTAAAATCAGGTGAAAACCTGAGGTCAAAAAGTTTCCGCTTGTTTTGTGAGAAATACAAACCCTTGAAAGCCATCCGTACATCATTAACTGATTATAAGGAAGAGGAGTGGATGACAAATGTTCCGTTGTATGGTATTGGCAAAGGGAGATTGTAAAAAGTTCACAAAAAAGAAGTTTTCAAGATATTTGGTTTATTTTTTCTTGCAGAAATGTACTTGAAGTACAACTGTATAAAAAATATAAACCTACAGTTATCTATTTTACAGGGTTAAGTGCTAACAAAATAAGTAATCCTATTTGTACAATCTTTTAGGAATCAATAAGGATACTGCGTTTTTTTAAGATTTTTTACAACGATTATAAGTATTCGTCTACTGAATTTTAACTTATAAAGCTCAGTTATGGGACAAGCAAAACAAGCATGGATTGAAGCGGAGTCAAGGGGGTATAGCCTGCCGGAATCAAATGAAAAATATGTTTGTGGTAATCATTTCAGTGATTATTACCTGAAAGTACATATATCTGACCACTCACAGGCAGGTCGATGTAATTATTGTGGGAGCATAGCTCGGGTTATCGATTTGCATGATTTTATGGAATATGTTGCAGAAAAGATAACCGAGCATTTTGGGAATCCCGGAGATGAAGCTTTATATCTGAGTAGTTCATATTATGATGATGAGGATGAAAAGATTCCTGGTTTTAAACGGGTCGGAAGTTTCATCGCGCCTGATTTTGCAGAGCACTATGAGAGTACTTATGAATTATTGGCAGAATTAGACTTGGTAACCAATGATGAAAATCTTAACAAAGATATTGAAGATTGTTTCCTTAATGACGAGTGGATACAACATCATGCATATATGATGACTGAAGGACAGGAACTATCTTTTTTGTGGAAGATGTTTGCAAAGATGGTCATGCATGAACAACGTTTTACCTTTTTTAAACGAGCTGAATTCTCTGACGAGAAATTTTCTGAAGACAATGGTTTGATGGACATTTTAACTGAACTCGGAAATCTAATATCTCGCCATGGGTTATGTAAGGAAATTTCATCTGGAACGAAACTATTCAGATGCCGCTTTACGGGAGAAAAAGATTCCATCACTTCATTTGATAATATCACCTCAGCACCGGAGGATAAAGCCAAACAAAGTCGTATGAGCCCAGCCGGTATTTCCATGTTCTATGGTGCTTTTGATTCCAATACAGCAGTTCTGGAAAGTAGTCCTGACGGTAGAATAATAGATGCACCTCATGTTACAGGGAGATTCAGTACCAGGAAAGCTATGAATGTTTTGGATTTGACAAATCTTCCTCATCCAAGTTTTTGGTTGCCTTCAAACTGGGAAGGAATTGGTTTTCTTCATTCTTTTAATTGGGAAATTACTAAACCAATAATAAGAGACGATCGCATTCATATCCAGTATATTCCCTCTCAGGTATTTACAGAGTACTTAAGGCACGTGTATCAATTAGCCAATAATGATAGAATTGATGGATTGATTTATAAGAGTTCTCTTAAGGGGGCGACAAGTAGCAATATCGTTCTTTTTTATAATCAACGCAGAAGTGCAGAAATATTGGAATTGATTGAATTAATTCCTTTTCCCAAATCGTAATTACATTTGTCTCCCATATCTCCGTTTTTTCTTTTTTCGCTTTTTGCGAAGCTGTTGCTGATTTTCAATATATGATTCCGATTCCGGTGAAAAAATTGAGAACAGGCTGCTGATAGCGGATTCAATATGCCCGGCTTGATTGTTGGCCGGAGAGAACGGTTCAGCCGGAGGCGTGAACTGTTCTTTTTCTCCCACCTGTTTTGTGTGTTCCTCGATTGACGGGGACTCTCTAAACAGGTCGTTGAATATATTGGCAGAAAATTCTTTGCCCAGCCTGGAGCCGTTCAGTACACAGCGGCTTTGGTGATCGATAAAAGTTACCCCGGTAATCCGCCCTGTATTGTTTCGCCGGAGATAAAGGTCAATATCTTTTTCCTTTAACTTTTTACGCAGTTCCGTTTCATTTTTGGTTTCTCGCATCATTCCGGCAATCAAAGGACGTAACCGTTCGCGGTATCCCTTTTCTTTTATCAGGATGGTCGATTTCTTCATCCGCTCTTCGAGGGCAGCGAACCCGACTGTTTTCCCGAAAGCAGATGATTTGATAGGTGTTCCGGCTTTGTTCCCTTCAATATCCAGCGCGGAATAGAGCAATCCGTGGTAAGGCTTTCCGCTTCGAGTTCCCTGTACTTCTTCCACACCGATGTTGTAGAGGGATAACAAGGCCCGGTATTCTCCCATTGTCTGGAACCGGTACATTGCAACTGCCAGTTTAATGACTGAACCAATTTGCTTTTTCAAATCGCCTTTCTCCGCATCAACGGGCTTAAACTGCCATTGTTCCAACTGTTTTTGTTCTTTGGCGCAGTGCAGGACGTATTTCTTTTCCAGCTTTTCCGTTGCAGCCACACTTCGTAAATTGCGTTTGCTGTCATTAATTTTTTTACCCTTGCTGTCCACCTGTAACGAAACGATATGGATATGTTCCCGACCAATATCCGAGTGTTTGAAGATAAGGTATGGTTGAGCGCCATAACCCATCTGTTGCAGATACTCACGCCCAATGTCCGCGAGCCCGTCATCTGTCAGTCTGTCGTCCGGGTGCGGGTTAAGCGATATATGAATGACCGGTTTTTCTGTCCGGTAATGCGAGGGTAACCAGCGGTTAAAAGCTACGGTGCACGCAGCGACACTAAAACGGCCATCCTCCGGTTCAGGGATAATATTCGATGCGAGCACCTTTCCCAACCCTTCGTTTACCTTCTCCTGGTTGTAGGCAAGTGCTCCGTAAATGTCTTTTCCGGTGGTTATTTTGGCAATCATACAAGGCTATTTCTGTAAATATTTTTCTTCAAATTCTTTCGACAGGGCGATAATTTGCTGCCCGGTTACCGCTAATCCGGTGGTTAGCTTCTCCAGTTTATAGAGCAATGCCAGTGCTTTTTTATGCGAGAAATTGCTGTGCAGTTCTTTTACAACCTGATTATAATTGGTTCCTATTCCCCTGAACTGGGCATAAAAAGTAGTCAGTTTTGCCACGTATTCGAGCGCTGCCCGGTCGGTTTTCACCACGCGGAACGGCTGGCCGAATACCCTTGCTTTGATAAAAACAGCTTTTGCTTTTACCCCCGATTGTTCCAATAATGCCAAAAAACGGGCATACTCACTGGCGTTAAAACGTACCATAACGCACTCTGTTACGGGGTCACTTTTGGCAGGGCGTCCCCCTTTTCGCCTCTGGCGGTTTGTATTTTCCTGTTTCATCTGTCGGATATTTTAGTGTTTCAAAAATCCGGTACCATAACACAGTCATTATTACTGTCTTTATCAAAAAGCAGCGACTTCGGAGCCTGCTTTTCTCCCCTTGCGGGCAAGCGGTTTTGGGTTACGTGAAATGAAATGAGTAACTCAAAACACAGCTTGCTATTTGCCACATTGCAAATAAAATCTGTCCGCCATCCGGACAGATAAATTGACGGGCTGCGAAAATGATGAATAGCAGTATGACCTGTTACCGTATCGAACCGGAGGCAAAGTTAACGGTCGCTGTAACTGACTGTACATTATGCATCTAAGCCAAAATGCGCCACTACAACGCCACAAGGTGCCACCTAACGCAAAGCCTGTTTAAGCAGGATTTTATTGGCTTTTATTTGCATGAGGTTTTTAAAATATGACTGATTATGCAAATGATTGATAGGAAGATAAATTGGCTGAAAAATTTAATGAACAGCAGGATTTATGAAAGGCCTGTCAAAGGGTCCTTCATAAAGTTATCCGACCAGCCGAATAATAAACAGCCGGATGTGTGGACAATCATACGGACAGTTATTAAAACATTCAAACGACCAATCGTTCAAAGAACCAAACAAGTCATGTGGCCTGACAGATGTTTTTGTGCCCGGTTATCTGTCTATTTACCCAATCAGTCGGCAAATCAGAGGTATAATCAACTGTATGTATAACTTATTAAATGATTAAAAATGGAAAAGAAAAATTTATGCATTGCCTTCTCCACCCAGAAAGGAGGGGCAGGAAAAACAACACTGACAGTATTGGCAGCTTCTTACCTGCACTATGTTAAAGGGTATGATGTGGCAGTAGTGGATTGCGATTATCCGCAGTACAGCATCGCCGAAATGCGGGAACGCGATTTAAGAATGGCAACAGACGACGATTATTACAAATCATTGGCATATCAGCAGTTTACCCGGCTGCAAAAGAAAATGTACCCTGTTGTAAAGAGCCTCCCTGAAAAAGCCCCTGAAACAGCCAAAGCATTAATGTCCAAAAGAAACTATGACATTATCTTTTTTGATCTACCGGGAACAGTCAATAAGGAAGGGGTCATTTATACCCTATCCCTGATGGATTATATTTTTTCGCCCATCAGCGCCGACAGGGTGGTACTTGAAAGTACACTCCGTTTTGCTTCCCGCCTGAATGACAACATTATCACTACCGGGAAATCCAGGGTTAAAGGCCTGTACCTGGTTTGGAATTTGGTGGATGGCCGGGAGAAAACAGAATTATACGAAGTCTATGAACAGGTTATTGAAGAACTTCACCTTCCACTTCTGAAAACCTTCCTCCCCGACAGCAAGCGTTTTCGAAGAGAGCTTCCTACATCTCATAAAGCCCTGTTCCGTTCGACCATGTTCCCCGCCAACAATGCGTTGCTGAAAGGAAGTAATCTCGATACCCTTATGGAAGAAATTTTGGAAATCATCAAAATATAAGACTATGGCCAAAACAATCAAAAAAGAGGATATAAACGAAAAAGCCATTATTGCTTCTTTCCTTCAGGACGTACCGTTAGACCATGAATCACTGGTGAGTGAGAATAATGAAAATTCTGGTAACCCACCCGCCCCAAAGACGGAAGCACCTAAAGACGAAACCCGGCGCAGACGGGGAAAAGAGCAGGATTATGAAACACTTTTTGTCAAAGAATCCTCCATTACTGCCCGAACGGGCAAAATGGTCTATATCCGACGGGATTTTCATGACACGATCCAGACCATATGCCGTGTAATCGGGAGCAACGAGGTATCTCTATCCGGATACATCGATAACATACTGGTACATCATTTTGAAACTTATGGCGGTGAAATAACCCGTTTGTATAACGAAAAACATAAAGGGATTAACATTATTAAAGACCTGGAAAAATGAAACTATTCAGTAAGAAACGAGCTACTGCAAAGCAACCATCAGACAAACGAAATGCAGAAAGCAATCCTCGCAATGGGGTAAACTACGGGGCTTTCTTTTTCAAAGAAGCGGAAGTCAAAACACGTAATGGGAAAGTAGTTTATATCCGCAAAGAGTATCATGACCGTATCCTGAAAATAGTCAGAGTGATTGGAGAAAACGAACTGTCGCTGTTCAGCTACTTAGACAATGTACTGGAACACCACTTTGCCATGTTCCAGGATGATATTACCAAACTGTACAAGAAAAAGAATACTGATATTTTTTGATACCAGTGAAACGATTCAAATTTCAGCAGCAGATGATAACGATTACATCCAATACCGTGTTAGCACTGCTTGTTGCTTTTGCCATACTTTATGCGCTCTGGACGATGTACTTCTTCATTTCTGAAAACCGGCGTTTTCAGAAAGAAAACAGAGAGACAATGCTCCGGGAACAGGACAGTAAAAAGAACAAAGGTGACATTGTAGGTAAGAGTCAGTTTGTCCTCAAGGAACGCATTCCAATGCCACAAACTGCCAAAGAAGCTGACAACGAAAAAGATAAGGGGAAAGAAAATATATTTGTCCCGTCAGATGTACCAAAAGAACATTCCCGGATAATTCCGGCGGACGAACTGGACGACGTTTTCGGCGAAGTTCCTCCCGGCGAAGCCAACCCGCTACTCGACATTGACTGCCCGATACCGGAAGAACCGGAAACGGGGGATGAAGAGGAAGAATACGAAGCCTTACAGGTTTCAGGCCGTTCACTGGCCGAGGGAATCAGTTTTGAACAAATGGGCGAAGCCTACCGCACCGTGGTACACAATCCAATTATTACTGAGGAGAAAAAAGAAGAAACAGGACGAGTTCTTCTGCACCTGAAACATACCGACATGTTTGAAGCAATGGTTTCAGGTGAACCCGAGAGGGAGGACAGGGTCGGCGGATTAATTGATTCGTACCTGAAAGCTTTTCATCAGCGGAAAGCCGGACAGTCAGGAGAAGATAAGCCTTCTGCGACCTCTGTTCCCAAAGGGTTTGATGTCCGAAATTATGTCTAACGCATTAAAAATGAACCAATGAGAAAACACGATTACGGATAGGATGCCTCATTTCATACGACCACTAAAATATCCGAAACAACAAACATTTTATTTACCCGGTGCGGGGCTTAAATAGTTTCCGCACCATAAACAAAGAAACCAATATGACAAAAAAGAAAATTCTGATGCAGGCAGCTTTCTTAATGGCTGCTGTTTCAACCGCATTTGCGCAGGGCGATGGCACCGCCGGGATTACTGAAGCCACCAACATGGTTACTTCATATTTTGACCCCGGCACCAAACTGATTTATGCCATTGGCGCTGTAGTAGGGCTTATTGGCGGAATCAAAGTTTACAACAAGTTTTCGAGCGGGGACCCCGATACAAGCAAAACCGCTGCAAGCTGGTTCGGGGCATGTATTTTCCTTATTGTGGCAGCTACCATCCTGCGTTCGTTCTTCCTTTAATGATTCCCGAAAATTATTATGGAATACAATATCAACAAAGGAATTGGCAAAAGCGTGGAATTTCGCGGTCTGAAATCGCAATACCTGTTTATTTTCGCCGGCGGGCTGCTTGCCGTGTTTGTGGTGTTTATCATTCTATACATGGCAGGAGTTAGCCAGTTGTTTTGCATTGCATTTGGCGTGGTTGCAGCCTCGGTGCTTGTCTGGCTGACTTTCAACCTGAACACCCGTTACGGGGAATCAGGTCTTATGAAGCTCATGTCCAAAAAACAGCATCCCCGTTACCTGATTAACCGGAAAGTTCCCCACAGCCTTTTCCAAAAAGTGAGAAAGGAGAATGCAGCATGAGGAATACTATGAAAGCAACGACTATCGAAAGTAAGTTCCCGCTGCTAAGTGTGGAGCATGATTGTATTGTCAGCAAGGATGCCGATGTAACAGTAGCTTTCCGTGTAACCCTGCCGGAACTGTTTACGGTAACTTCACCCGAATATGAAGCCATTCATTCTGCCTGGGGCAAAGCGGTCAAGGTGCTGCCCGATTATAGTGTGGTGCAAAAACAGGATTGGTTTGTTCGTGAAACATACCAGCCTAAAACGGATGACGGGGAAATGAGTTTCCTCTCCCGCAGTTACGAGCGTCATTTTAATGAACGTCCGTACCTGAACCATGAATGCTTTCTTTACCTGACCAAAACGACCAAAGAGCGGATGCGGATGCAAAGCAACTTTTCATCCCTCTGTCGGGGCAATATCATCCCCAAAGAAGTCAATAAAGACAATACGGTCAGGTTCCTGGAAGCTGTAGGACAGTTTGAGCGGATTATCAACGACAGCGGTTTTATTAGCCTTGTCCGGCTTACGACCGATGAGATTGTCGGAACACCGAAAAATGCCGGGTTAATCGAAAAGTACTTTTCGCTTTCGCTCGACAACACCACCAGTCTGAAAGACATGGAGCTGGGAGCGGACAGCCTCCGGATTGGTGAAAAACGTGTATGTCTGCATACCTTATCCGATGTGGAAGATTTACCCGGAAAGGTGGGCACTGACATGCGTTACGAAAAACTATCCACCGACCGGAGCGACTGCCTCTTATCGTTTGCCGCTCCCGTTGGGCTTTTGCTTGCCTGTGACCATGTATATAACCAGTATTTGTTTTTGGATGACAGTGCGGAAAACCTGCGGAAGTTTGAAAAGAGTGCCCGAAACATGCAATCGCTATCACGGTACAGCCGGGGCAATGCCATTAACAAGGAATGGATTGACCTTTACCTGAACGAAGCTCATTCGCATGGACTGACTTCTATTCGCGCACACTTTAATGTGATGGCATGGAGTGAGGATGAGCAGGAACTAAAGCATATTCGTAACGAAGTTGGTTCTCAACTGGCATTAATGGAATGCAAGCCACGACATAATACTGTGGATGCAGCCACGCTTTACTGGGCGGCCATGCCGGGCAATGCGGGCGACTTTCCTTCGGAAGAAAGCTTTTATACTTTCATTGAACAGGCGCTTTGTTTCTTTACCGAAGAAACCAATTACCGGTCGTCCCCGTCGCCTTTCGGAATCCGGATGTGTGACAGGGTGAGCGGGAAACCCATTCATCTGGATATTTCTGATTTACCGATGAAAAAAGGGATTATCACCAACCGGAATAAATTCGTATTAGGGCCAAGCGGAAGCGGAAAGTCGTTCTTTATGAACCACCTTGTGAGGCAGTATTACGAACAGGGAACCCATGTTGTGCTGGTGGATACCGGTAACAGCTATCAGGGACTGTGCGAAATGATTCACCGGAAAACCAAGGGGGAAGACGGGGTTTATTTCACCTATACCGAAGAACACCCGATTTCATTCAACCCGTTTTTTACGGACGATTATGTATTTGATGTGGAAAAGAAAGACAGCATCAAAACCTTGCTCCTGACCCTGTGGAAAAGTGAAGACGACAAAGTATCCAAAACCGAAAGCGGAGAGCTGGGTAGTGCGGTATCTGCGTATATCCACCGGATTCAGGAAAACCGAAATATAGTACCTTGTTTTAATACTTTCTACGAATACATGCGCGATGACTACCGCCGTGAACTGGAAGAACGGGAAATCAAGGTGGGCCGGGATGATTTCAATATTGACAATATGCTGACCACCCTGAGGCAATATTACCGGGGCGGACGCTTTGATTTCCTGCTGAACTCGGATAAGAACATCGACCTGTTGTCCAAACGCTTTATCGTATTTGAGATTGATGCCATTAAGGAAAACCGCGAGCTTTTTCCCGTGGTGACCATCATCATTATGGAGGCTTTTATCAATAAAATGCGCCGTCTGAAAGGGGTAAGGAAACAATTGATAGTGGAAGAGGCATGGAAGGCAATTGCTTCATCTAATATGGCTGAATACCTGCGTTATATGTACAAGACCGTCCGTAAATATTTTGGTGAGGCCATTGTGGTTACGCAGGAGGTGGACGACATTATTTCCAGCCCTGTGGTCAAGGAAAGTATCATCAACAATTCGGATTGCAAGATACTGCTCGACCAACGCAAATACATGAACAAGTTCGACCAGATACAGGCTTTGTTGGGGCTGACAGAAAAGGAAAAATCGCAGATTCTTTCCATTAATATGGGTAATGCACCAAGCCGTCGTTACAAAGAGGTCTGGATAGGATTGGGAGGTGTCCAAAGTGCGGTTTATGCCACAGAAGTTTCGGTTTCAGAATACCTGACTTACACTACCGAAGAATCGGAAAAAATGGAAGTGATGCAGCTTGCAGGAAAACTGGACGGTGACATCGAACTGGCCATTAAACAACTTGCTGAAAGCAAGCAACAATAACAGGCAGCCCATGTATTCAGAAACTACCGGGACTAATCCGTTGGGAACAAAAAATGAATTTGCCCTGGACGATATAACCGGCCGATGGAAAAGCCGGGAAGGTGCACCGGATATCCGGGTTTACAAAAGCAAGGAAAGAAAAAACGACTGCTTCTTTATGGAGTTTGCCTTTAAAGCCGGAGAATTATTCCGGTGTCCTGTCAAAAAATACCAAGGTATCCGGTATGTTAACCTTTACGGAGTAATGAGCCTGTCCTACAATGCGGACAACGATGTACTGCAACTTTCCGCTTACGGAAAATATTACAGGGGTGAGGATTAGTGCCTTTTGGAAACTAATCCCGGCCCTATCAGCCCGAAATATCAATCAATAAAAACAACAAATATGAAACGAATAGTTTTAATCGCGTGCATAGTTCTGATTGGCTTTTCCTATCAGTCAAAAGCACAATGGGCGGTAATCGACCCGTCCAACCTGGTACAAAATATTCAACAGGTGGTCAAATCTTCGTCCACCCTGACGAATATGGTAAAGAATGTACAGGAAACTGTCAAGATTTACGAGCAGGGTAAAGAATACTACGACAAACTTAAATCAGTAAACAACCTGATTAAAGATGCCCGCAAGGTGAAGCTCACCATTGAGATGATTAGCGAAATCAGCGATATCTATATCACAGGGTTTAACAAGATGGTTGCCGATCCCAATTTTACAGTGGACGAGCTGGCGGCTATTTCATTAGGTTATGCCCGTCTGATGGAAGAAGGCGGCGCATTGGTTACGGAACTGAAAAACATCGTAACCAGTAGTAACGGGCTTTCCATGACGGACAAGGAACGTATGGAAATGATTGACCAGATTTATAACCGGATGCTCGGATACCGTAATCTGACAAGGTATTATACGCAGAAAAGCATCTCCGTTTCGTTTATCCGCGCCAAGGCAAAAGCCGATACAGACAGGGTACTGGCGCTTTATGGCAGTCCTTCGGAAAGATACTGGTAACAGGTAAAACTTGTAAATTATGGATTTTGATAATCTGCACCAGGTTCTTAGGAACCTCTACGAAGACATGATGCCTCTTTGCGGCGACATGATTGGCGTGGCAAAGGGATTGGCCGGACTGGGAGCTTTGTTTTATGTGGCATACCGGGTATGGCAGGCTCTGGCACGGGCTGAACCCATCGATGTGTTCCCGCTGCTCCGCCCGTTTGCCATTGGGCTGTGTATCCTCTTTTTTCCAACCATTGTTTTGGGGACTATCAATGCAGTGATGAGCCCAATTGTCAGGGGGACGCATAGTATTTTGGAAACCCAGACTTTTGATATGGAAGCCTACCAGTTACAAAAAGAAGAACTGGAATACGAAGCGCGTGTGCGGGAGGGAAAAGCGTGGCTGGTGGACGATGAAGCCTACGACCAGAAACTGAAAGACCTCGGAATCTGGGACACCCCTGAAATCATCGGGATGTGGAGCGAGAGGTTTTGGTACGACATTAAAATGTGGTTCCGTCAGGTAGTAAGAGATTTACTGGAATTGCTATTCAATGCCGCAGCACTGATAATTGACACTTTACGGACTTTCTTTTTGGTGGTGTTGTCCATTTTGGGGCCTGTTGCGTTTGCCTTTTCCGTTTACGACGGGTTTCAGGCAACGCTTACCCAGTGGCTTGCCCGCTATATCAGCGTTTACCTTTGGCTGCCGGTCTCCGACCTTTTTTCGGCGGTACTGGCGCGAATTCAGGGACTAATGCTGGAAGCAGATATTAAACTGCTGGAAGACCCCAATTATATCCCTGACGGCTCAAATGGGATCTACATAACCTTTATGCTCATTGGTATTATTGGGTACTTTACAGTTCCAACTGTGGCCAACTGGATTATTCAGTCGGGCGGCATGGGCAGTGCTAACCACGCCATTAACAGGACCGCAGGAAAAGCAGGAAGCTATGCCGCTGGCATGGCCGGGGGTGCTGCCGGGAATATAGGCGGACGTCTTGTCGGGCGTTAATCATAACAATCAAAAAAAACAAAAGAATTATGGAGTTTAAAAGTTTAAAAAATATAGAGACATCTTTCCGTCAAATCCGGTTTTTCGCCCTGGTATTTCTTTGTCTTTGTGCCGGGATAACCGTTTATTCGGTATGGAATGCTTTCAGTTATGCAGAGACGCAGCGGCAGAAAATATATGTACTCGACCAGGGAAAATCGCTTATGCTGGCACTCTCCCAGGATATGGACCAGAACCGGCCGGTGGAAGCGCGTGACCATGTGACCCGCTTTCACGAACTGTTCTTTACTCTTTCTCCCGACCGTGAGGCTATTGAAACTAACATTACCCGCGCACTCTTCCTTGCCGACAAAAGTGCTTATAACTATTATCAGGACATGCAGGAAAAAGGGTACTTCAACCGGGTGGTCGCAGGGAATATCCAGCAGGTAATACAGGTAGACAGCGTGTCATGCAACTTCGTAAGTTATCCCTACACGGCTGTTACCTACGCCCGGCAAAGGATTATCCGGTCGAGCAATGTAACTGAACGCTCGCTGGTTACCCGCTGCAACCTGATTAACTCGGTCAGGAGCGATAATAACCCTCACGGGTTTACCATTGAGAAATTCGAGATACTTGAAAACAAAGACATCCGCGTTTTGGACCGGTAAAGTGTTATGGAAAAAAAACGGAAAAGAATCACTGTCTTTGGAGAACAGTTGGAAAACCGTCTCCGGCTGTGGTGCGGGAGGATTCCTCCCGGTAAAAGGATTACCGTAATCCTTACCCTTCTTTTCCTTTTTGCAGGGCTATCGCTTTACATCATATTTTCGTCCCTGTTCAATTTCGGACATGATGAAAAAGAGAAGCTGAACTTCAAGCATATCGAAGGCCTGCAACTGGAATTAAGGAACAGACGGAACAAAGTGGATAGTTTAAAACCATCAAATGAAATTTATTATGAAAGAAAAAGAGAATAACAACGGGGAAAAGCTTGCGGCGAAAGAAAAAAAGCCGCTTTCGCCCCAGCAGTTACAAAAAAGGAAGAAAATGGTGATTTTTCCCCTTTTTTTCCTGCTGTTTGCTGTCAGTATGTGGTTTATTTTTGCACCGTCAGGCGACAAAAGTGAAGAAACCGGCGATACATTTAACACCAACCTGCCCACACCAAAGAAAAGTGGAATTGTAGCCGACAAACAGGATGCTTACCGGCAGGAGGCTGTGAGGGAAAAGGAGCAGGAAAAAATGCGCTCCCTGCAGGATTTTGCTTTTATGTTAGGCGATGAAATGCCAGAAGAAAAAATATTGTCAGCTGAAACAGGACTTCAGGATGTCACTGCATCTTCGGAGAACAAGGTCAACTATTCAACGTTCAGAACCAGTTCGGGAAACAGCCGAACCAATGCGTTCCGCTCATCTTTCGGTCAGTACCAGAATATCGACCGGCAATTGGGGAGTTTCTATAAAGAGCCTGACCCCGAAGCAAACGATCAGGAACAGGCTGAGTTGGAAGAACGCATCGGGGAACTGGAACGACAGCTTCAGGAGAAAAATGAAGCGGAAGAGCAACTTGCCCTGGTAGAAAAATCCTATGAGATTGCTGCCAGGTACATGCCTGCAGATAAAGCCGCGACAGAAACGGTAGCTGCACCTGTACGAAATGCTTCGGAAACAGAAAAGGAAACTACGTCTATTCCGGTATCGCAGGTGTCCGCCAAAGTGGTTTCACTTCTGGCTGCTCCCGTACCTGATTCAGTATTTATGAGAGAATATGCAAAACCCCGCAACCTGGGTTTTCATACGGTTGCCGGGGAGGAGACAGAATCGACAAAGAACACTATTAGTGCCTGCATTGATAAAACGGTAACTATTACCAACGGTCAGGAAGTTCAGGTACGCATCCTGGAGCCAATACATGCCGGAAAAATACTGGTCTCGGAAAATACGCTTGTGTCCGGTTCTGCCCGGATTTCCGGAGAACGGATGAACATAGAGATAACCCACATCCAGTTTGCCGGGAACATCATTCCGGTTAAAATGGAGGTTTTCGATATGGACGGTAATCCGGGAATTTCGGTGCCGGGTTCCGAAGAACTCAATGCAGTAAAGGAAGTAGCTGCCAATATGGGCACATCAATGGGGAGCAGTATTACCATTACCGACGATGCCGGTTCGCAACTGCTGGCAGATCTGGGACGGAGTGTTGTTCAGGGGGCTTCGCAATATGCAGGTAAAAAGATGCGGGCAGTGAGGGTTACACTCAAAGCCGGGCACCGGGTATTGCTGCTCCCATCCGTGCAGTAAACAAGATTTTTCACCACTAAAATATCCAAAACAAACAAGTTCAATAAAAACAATCAGAGTATGAAGAAAATTATTTTGATAATTGCTTTTACAGCAATGCTATTTGCGGTTAAAGCACAGGAAAAACCCACAACCTGGGATTATTACAACGGACTGACACGTCCGCTGACTTTCGACCGGATGATTCCACCTTATGCGCTGGAAGTTACTTTTAACAAAACAGTACATATTATTTTCCCGTCGGCTATCCGGTATGTGGACTTAGGCTCATCAGATTTAATGGCTGCCAAAGCTGACGGTGCAGAAAACGTACTGCGGGTGAAAGCTGCTGTCCGTGACTTTTCAAGAGAAAGCAACCTTGCAGTGATTACCGAAGACGGGGCATATTATACGTTCAACGCAAAATATGCCGATGAGCCAGGGAAGTTGTCTGTAGAAATGGCCGATTTTATTCACGACGGTGAAGCAGTGAACCGGCCCAATAACTCGCTGGATATTTACCTGAAGGAACTGGGGCAGGAATCACCTTTGCTGGTCAGGTTGATTATGAAATCGGTTTACAAAAACAATAAACGGGAAATCAAACACATCGGTTCCAAACGTTTTGGGATACAATACACACTCAAAGGATTGTATGCCCACAATGGGTTATTATACTTCCATACACAACTGAAGAACGCTTCACATGTGCCTTTTTCAGTGGATTATATCACTTTTAAAATTGTGGATAAAAAGGTAGCCAAGCGTACCGCTATTCAGGAGCAGGTCATATATCCCCTCCGCGCTTACAACAATGTTCAGGAAGTTGGAGGTAAAACCACTGAACGCATAGTTTTTACGCTTCCCAAATTTACCATCCCCGACGATAAACACTTGTTGGTGGAATTGCATGAAAAACAGGGCGGTCGGCACCAGTCATTTTTTGTGGAGAATGCAGACTTGATTCGCGCCAAAGTGATTAACGAGTTAAAAGTGAAATAATGAGGACCGCAGTAATTTTAATAGTAACGGCGTTGTGCTTTGTTATGAGCAACAAGGCACACGCCCAGCGTGCCCTGCCGGGGATGCAGGGTTTGCAAATAACCGGAGGAATGGTTGACGGGATTTATTCCAAAGATAACTGGATTGAATCAGGGTATTACTTTGGTGCAGCAATGGCTACCTACAGTAAAAACGCCAATAAATGGATTTTCGGGGCGGAGTATTTAAGACGGGATTACGCTTATGAAAACGATTATATACCGGTGGAACAGTTTACCGGCGAGGGTGGGTTTTACTACAATTTTCTGTCAAGCCCCGGCAAAGCGGTTTGCTTTTCTATTGGTGCTTCTGCTTTGATGGGATATGAAACTGTAAACCGAGGGGAGAAACTGCTCTACGACGGGGCCACCCTTCAAAATGACGATGGATTCGTTTATGGCAGTGCGGTTACGTTGGAAATGGAGAGTTATCTTACTGACCGGATTGTATTACTGCTGAGGGTTCGCGAGAGGGCAATGTTTGGTTCTTCCATCAGCCATTTTCGGTTTCAGGCGGGCGCAGGTATTAAGATAATGATTAAATAAAACCAAAATAAAATGAGAAAGATTTTAATAATTACATTATACACCTTATCGCTGATTGCAATAACAGGTGCCTGCAATGAAGATATTGATATTAGGCAGGATTATGAATTTGAAGTTAATCACCTTCCAGTGAAGAAAAGTATAAAAAAGGGTGAAACTGCTGAAATCCGTTTAGAGCTGGTTAGGTCAGGTCATTGGGATGGCGCCGAATATTACATGCGGTATTTCCAGCCTGATGGAATGGGTGAGCTGAAAATGGAAGATGGTTTGATTTTTAAGCCGAATGACCTGTACGAAATCTCAAAGGAAACTTTCAGGCTGTATTATACTTCGCAGTCCGAAGACCAGCAGGTCATTGACTTGTATTTCCTTGATAATTTCGGAAATATGGTCACCCTAACTTTTAGTTTTAACAATGAACCAGATGATGGGGAACAGTAAATCTTCTTTTAAGTGTAAGCACCCGGCGGTGGCCGGGTGCTTAATTTTTTAATGTCAATGAATCATCTTACAACTACTATCAAAATTGTGAAAGTTTTTGTAGTTATGTTGTTAACCCAATATAGTTTGAGAGGAATTAACAGTTTTATCAGGCGAAATTATTCCAACAAATCCTTATACAGTTATTATGTCTTTAGAAAATCCGATTAATGGTTATGGCGGTTATAATGCCATTGAAATCGACAAAGGAGTTTTGCTGTTTTCAAGAACGAGTGAAGGCTTTAAACTTTTTCACGATTATATGGGTTTATTTATGGATAATCTTTATAACCCGTTGTGCAACAACACCTGTTTTAATCTTCATTATATCGAGTCGGGTGACCCTGAGTTACGGGAGAAATGTGATATTGCCCTGAAGTATCCCGAAAAACATTTGCCACTGAAAATCCCTGTAAAAGACGAATGTTTTACCGACACAAATATTTTGTTTGATAGTTTAACTGTGAAGAAAAATGGATGGGAGCCCACCCCTGAACAGATACAGAAAATAACAGATTATGTAGTTGGCGTTCATATACCAGTCAGGGGAGATACCTTTAATATAAGTACCTTGCAGGAGATAGCCGGAGGTGAATTCTACAACAGCCTTTTACTTGACGGTAGCATGGCGGACTTTAAATACGAAAAGGAGTTTGTTGAGCTGGCCGGAAAAATGGAAAAATGTTCTGACAGTATAAAAAAACAAACTCTTGTTCAGGTAATGAAAGATATGGCCTCAGAAATATTAAAACGCGATTATCCGAATATTCGTAAAAAATCTCAACCCAGCTTTAATAATGAAAGGCATACTGCCCGGATACCACTGCAAAAGAAAAAAGGACGTCAGTTGTAAATGGCACCAGTAAAACCACTGGCAGCTTTATAATGAAAGCCTATAACGCTTGTCAAGGTATTTATTTTCAAACTTTCTGTTGAAAGGAAAGGTGATTCGGATTATTGGTAATTCAATCACCTCTTTTTATTTCAGCAGGAGAGTGCCACTCTTTCGGGTAGTTTTCCTTTTTTATGGATAGGTGAAAGATAGTTCACATTTTCCTCTGAAGAAGGTTTATGTCTCACCGATAATACCAGTGATGTCGATGGTAAACAAAAAGTAAAAAACAGAAGATACAATTTGTTTATTTTTTAATTTTAAACTCAAAACAATAACTAGTAGTTCCAGAACCGAAAAATTCTAAATATAAAAAAGAAGAGCCTTGTAATAAAAACTACATACCGTTTTATAAAAAGGCTTTTCCTTATATTATATTCATTAGTTAGCTGCAAGGTTAATAAACCAATCTGAGAAAAAATCTAATTGATTAATGAAAAATATGAGCAATGGGAAAAACTATTAATAAAAGAAAAACACAATATTCTTACATCTATTTATTGATTGGATTTATTTTCCTTTTCTTTTTTAACGGCAGATGGATTCTACCGATTGCGGCTTTTATTGCACCTATATTTCTAATTCGTTTTTTACGGTTTCAAAAACCATTTAAAGGATTTCTGATAATTGTTCTTGTTGGTTGGGTGTCAAACATTTTTGTTTGGAAAGGGATGATGCCCATGTCAGGTTTTTTCTACTACCTGGTTTCTTTT